>Ga0209427_10003666_pt1 | contig 17943 bp, 21 predicted proteins | sample DeeMarSWOR136_30_FD_187465 | JGI IMG/M metagenome (GOLD analysis project Ga0209427, IMG submission 187465) | Marine sediment microbial communities from White Oak River estuary, North Carolina - WOR-1-36_30 (SPAdes) (version 2) | ecosystem: Environmental > Aquatic > Marine > Intertidal zone >...
TGAAGATCTTCCTCAGGTTCCTGACCAGGAGGAGCCGCAACGGCAGGAGGGCTGAGAAGCTCCTCAAGGCCTACGCGGGGCTGGACGTGGAGCTCTCCCTGGGCGACAGACTCGCCGGGCACTCGATGTCCTACCTCCTGGACAGGATCGCACTGGGGGCGGGCATCGAGAGGGAGACGATAAGGGAGAGCCTTCACACGGGGTACTGGAGGAAGGGCCTCGCCTCGGTCCTGGAGGGCGTCGCCTGGAGGGGCCCCCAGAAGCCCTTCACGGCCTACTGCCCCTTCCTCGTCGTCTGGAACTTCACCAACACCTGCAACCTGAGGTGCAGGCACTGCTACCAGAGCGCCGCGGCCGAGACGATGAGGGTGGAGATGACGACGGAGCAGGCCCTGGACGCCGTCGACCTCATGGCGGAGGAGGGGCTGGCGTACGTCGCCATGTCCGGGGGCGAGCCCCTGGCTAGGCCCGACTTCTTCCAGGTCGCCGAGAGGATCGTAGAGAGGGAGATGGGCCTCTCCGTCGCCACCAACGGGACCCTCCTCAGCGAGGAGGTCGTGGGGAGGCTCGTGGACGTGGGCTGCGAGCTCGTCCAGGTTTCCCTCGACGGCGTGAGGGAGACCCACGACGAGTTCAGGGGGATGAGGTGCTTCGACAGGGTCGTCGAGGGCATCAGGAACGCCGCAGCCTCGGAGCTCGGCGTCGCCGTCTCAATGGCCGTGACTAGGCACAACCTGGGCGAGGTGAGGCAGGTGATGGACCTCGCAGAGGGGCTGGGCGCCGACACCTTCATGCACTACAACTTCATCCCCGTCGGCAGGGGCGAAGGTATAGCGGAGATGGACATCTCCCCCGAGGAGAGGGAGGACCTCCTGGAGGCCCTCGTCCACGAGTCGAGGAGCAGGAGGATGAACGTCCTCTCCACGGCCCCCCAGTACTCCAGGGTCTGCACGGGCCACGGTATCCTCTCCATGACCCACTTCGACACCTTCGGGGCGCACGAGGGGCTGGGGGAGGAGATCCGGTTCCTCGCCGAGTTCGTCGGGGGGTGCGGGGCAGGGAGGCTCTACTGGGCTCTCCAGCCCAACGGAGACCTCACGCCCTGCGTCTTCATACCCATCATGCTGGGCAACGTGACGAGGGACGGCTTCCTCGACGTCTGGAGGGACTCCCCGGTCCTCAGGGCTTTGAGGGACAGGTCGGGCTTCAAGGGAGGCTGCGAGAGCTGCGACCACAGGAACGTCTGCGGAGGATGCCGCGCCCGGGCCTACGGATACACCGGCGACCTCACCCAGTCGGACCCCGGCTGCATACTCAACGCCGCTGGATCATTTAATATCAAAGTAAACTCAAATAAAACCGGTGGAGTCCCACAAGAAACCCCTCTGAGAACACCGCATCAAGGGGCTCGAGGCCCCGAAGGAAGGTTGAACGAGGTGATATCGGATGAGAGCCGATAGCCACAGGGAGGTAGACCACAGAGGGGATGACGGATGCTTATCCCCCATGATCGATATTGATCTTTCAACAATCTGCTTGCGGTGTAGTTTTATCCGAAACTCCAGTTGGCTTAGACGCTACAGTGTCAAGACAGGTGGGGATGTGAGTCAGATATGAGAGTCATCAAGGAGACGGAGAGCCTCTGCCCCGAGTGCCTCAGAGTAATACCCGCCAGGATATACGAGGACGGTGGCAGGGTCCACATCTCCAAGGCCTGCCCCGAACACGGGGCCTACACGGACCTCTACTGGAGCTCATACGAGCAGTACGCGAGGGCGGCCAGGTACGAGCACCTCGGCACCGGGCTCGACAACCCCAGAACGGAGTCGAAGAGGGGCTGCCCCCACGACTGCGGCATATGCACCGAGCACAAGTCGAGCACCGTCCTGGCGATAGTGGACGTCACCAACCGCTGCAACCTGAGGTGCCCCATCTGCTTCGCCCACGCCGGCGCCGCGGGCTACCTCTACGAGCCCACCCTGAAGCAGATCAGGGGGATACTGGAGAACCTCGTCTCCAACACCCCGATCCGTCCCCCCGCCCTCCAGCTGAGCGGCGGGGAGCCCACTGTGAGGGAGGACCTCCCCGAGATTATCAGGATGGCCAGGGAGACGGGCATCTACCACATAGAGATCAACTCCAACGGCATCAGGATGGCGGAGAGCGTCGACTACTGCCGGGAGCTGAAGGAGGCGGGGGCCGACACGGTCTACCTCCAGTTCGACGGCGTCACACCGGAGCCCTACGTCGTAGCCAGGGGCCACAACCTCCTTCCGATAAAGCTCAAGGCCCTGGAGAACCTGAGGGCGGCGGGCTTCAACAGCGTCGTCCTAGTCCCGGTCCTCGTCGGCGGCGTGAACGACGACCAGATAGGAGACATCATCCGCTTCGCCCTGGAGCACAGGGAGATCGTCCGCTGCGTCAACTTCCAGCCCGTCGCGATAACCGGCCGCATCAACAGGAGGCAGAGGGAGCGCATGAGGATCACGATCCCGGACCTGATGCGCCTCGCGGAGGAGCAGACCGGAGGCCTCATACGGCAGTCAGACTGGTACCCCGTGCCCACGGTCCTACCCCTGACGGAGTTCGTCGGCCACATGACCGACTTCAAATACGTAGACTTCGCGGCTCACCCCCACTGCGGGATGGCGACCTACGTCACGATGGACAACGGCGAGGCGCGGCCGATAACCCGGGGCATCGACGTGGACGGCCTCCTGGAGGCCCTTGAGGACGCCAACGGGAAGCTGGAGAGGGGCCAGGTTACTCGGGCTAAGCTCTCCCTCGCGACGGCTGCGCTGAGGCACGTCAACATGGGGATGCTGCGCAGGTACCTCTCCCCCGTGCTCATGAACGGGGACTACGACAGCCTCGGGGCGCTCCACCAGAACATGGTGATGATAAGCTCGATGCACTTCATGGATCCCTACAACTTCGACCTGGCCAGGGTGCAGCGCTGCCTCATCCACTACGGGACCCCGGATGGAAGGATAGTCCCCTTCTGCACCTTGAACAACCTCCACCGTCAGAGGATAGAGAGGAAATTCGCCAAGCCCCTGAACGCCTCGGAGATGACGCCGGTGGCGGACATCGAGGGCATGCTGAGGGAGCTGACCCAGGTACAGGAAGACCTGATGCATGCCCCCGAGATCCCGGGCTAGAGGGAGGCAGAAGTGTTCCGGAGCCCGATGTGCGCCACTTTTTTACTAGACAGACCCATGATGTCATGAGCAGATGGAGGGTCTGGGCACGGTATCCATTCCTTTCTACATACTGGACGTCTTCGCCAGGGAGAGGTTCGCGGGTAACCAGCTGGCAGTCTTCAGGAACGCGGGAGGGCTATCCGGCGGGGAGATGCAGCGTATCGCCAAGGAGATGAACTTTAGCGAGACCACCTTCATACTCTCAGACGAGGAGAAGGACGGCGGCTACGACGTTCGCATCTTCACACCAGCAGCCGAGTTGCCCTTCGCGGGCCACCCAACCCTGGGCACCGCCTACCTGATCAACAGGGAGATCGCCGGGGGCAGGAAAAAGATCGTCCTCAACCTGAAGGCGGGCCGGATACCAGTGACCTTCGAGGAGGGGGGGCTGACCTGGATGAGGCAGAACGAGCCCGTCTTCGGTGCGACCCTCTCCCCCGAGGAGATCGCCCCGGTCCTCGGCCTTGCGCCCGAGGAGATAGACGAAAGGTATCCCGTAGAGGAGGTGTCGACGGGCCTCCCCTTCATCATCATCCCACTGAAGACCCTGGAGTCCATCAAGAGAGCCTGCACAGTCCCGGACCTCCTCTTCGACATGGTGCGAGACCTAGAGGCGAAGCAGGTCCTGGTATTCTCCCGGGAGACCGAGGAGGAGGGCGCCAGGCTCAAGGTGAGGGTATTCGCCGACTACCTGGGCGTCAAGGAGGACCCCGCCACTGGGAGCGCCAACGGCTGCCTCGCAGGCTACCTCGTCAGGCACCGCTACCTAGGCACCAGGGAGATCGACATAGCCGTGGAGCAGGGCAGGGAGGTGGGAAGGCCCTCGATGCTCCACCTTAGGGCGAGGGAGGCGGAGGGCGGCAGAATCCAGGTCGATGTCGGGGGCAACGTCATCCTGGTGGCAAGGGGAGAGCTGATCGCTAGGGAGTAGCCCACGGCGTACAGGAGCGATCCTGAGGACTCATGATCGTTACTTACGGATCAACATGCAGCTTGCGGTGCGATTTTATCATCCACCCTCGTTGGGATAGTCGCTGGTAGGAGGGTGAACGCATGGAAGTTATGGAGATCGAGAGAGCGCCGATCCTGTCACCGAACCTCCTGGGGAGGCTGAGGAGACTGGAGGACCACATCGGTCTGGTCCACGCAGAGGTGGCCAGGATACTGGGAAGGAGTGGGCGCGAGAGCCCCATCTTCACTGCCAACGTCGCCAGGGACGGCTCCCCCAGGGACGGAGGGCAGCTCGACAGGTACCTGATATTCATCAGGACTGTCTCCCGGGTTTCCATCTAGCTCCACCTGCCCTCTATAATCGATATTGGCGTTCCATGCCCGATATTGAATCTCCCATATCCTCCTTGCGGAGCCCTTAATTCAAATCTCGGGGGAAGGGGGGATCGAAGCAGGAGCATTGGAGTCGATGAGATGAGCCACGCATTCTCAGTGGAGATGAAGTGCAGGGAGCACGTGAAGAACATGTCCTTGTCGAAGGGGGCCCAGCAGAGGGTGCTCTTCGAGGGATGCCTCGGGGAGCTGGAGGAGTTGTCCCTCATCGAGGGGGCGGTCCTTGAGGTGAAGGGCGTCAACGGGGTCCTGAGGATAGACTTGAGCGAGGACGAGCTGCGGAAAATCTGCAAGAAGATGCAGGGGAAGAAGTGAAGCACGTGCTGGATCAGGCGATTCCCGGTGGGGCTCCGACATCCTTATATATCTGACGTTAGATTATTCTAACATGATGTGAGAAATGCATAACATAATGTTTGAAATAGATAACAAGTGTGGGGTATTTTTCATCCTAAAACCCACAAATAACTTTGTAATACAAAGTATTTATATAGGGCAAAGCTATCTTGAGATACAAAACACGGTTTCGAGTGAGTGAAAAATGATGAAGAAGATCGTGGTTCAGACCCAGGGTCTGTCCAAGTACTACGGCAAGGGCAAGGAGATCAAGGCCGTCGACGGTCTGGACCTCGAGGTGTACGAGGGGGAGACCTTCGGACTCCTGGGCCCCAACGGCTCGGGGAAGACGACGACCGTGAGGCTGCTCAACGGCATCATCAAGCCGACGAGCGGGACCGCCAAGGTCAACGGCCTCGACATACTGGAAAGACCGGACGACGTGAAGCGGATCACAGGGATGCTCGCCGAGTCCCCCGGGCTCTACGAGAAGCTGAGCGGTCAGGAGTTCCTGGAGTTCATGGGCGCCCTCTACGACGTGCAGAGGTCCGTCCTCCCCGAGAGGATAGATGAGCTCCTGAGGCTCTTCGGCCTCGACGAGAGGAGAAACCACCTTGTCGAGGGCTACAGCAGCGGGATGAAGCAGAAGCTGCTCATTGCGGCGGCGCTCATCCACGACCCGCCCATAGTCTTCCTGGACGAGCCCACCTCAACCCTGGACCCGAGGGCCGCGCACATGGTGAAGGAGCTCATAGAGGAGCTCTCGGACAACGCCGGGAAGACTATCTTCCTCTGCAGCCACCTCCTCCCCGTCGTGGAGGAGCTCTGCGACCGCATAGGCATCATACACAACGGGCGTCTCATTGCCGTCGGAACGGTGGAGGAGATCATCGCCCAGGCCGGGGCCGCGACGCTGGAGGAGGCTTTCATCTCCCTGACGGGCGGGACGGTGGAGGGCGAGCTCCTCGCGTGGAGGGAGCAGGTTGTCCAATCCTAAGTGGCTCGTGATAGCGAAGAACGAGTACCGGATCTCGACGAGCGTGATGGGGTCACTGAGGCGCTTCTTCCCGGTAATAGCCGGGGGGGCCCTCGCGGCCTGGGTCTTATGGCTCGCCCCCATGCTGGTGCAGTCCCTCGTGGGGGAGTTCCAGGAGCTCATGGTGAGCCAGGTGGCCGTCGCCCTCTTCGAGATAATCATGTTCATCTTCTCCATCTTCCTCGTCCTCATCCCGATCTCCAACACGTTGAGGGAGGAGGGCGGCGTGGCCCAGGTGGAGCTGATGCTCAAGGCCCCCGTGAGGCCGGGGGACGTGCTGGTCGGCGAGTTCCTGGGGAAGACCCCAATCTACGCCGTTTTCGCGACTCTGGCGGCCGGATTCTTCACGGCCCTGCTGAACCCTCTGAACCTCAGCTACACGCAGACAATCTTGATAATACTCTTGGCGTTTCTGACCTGCCTCGGCTCCTTCTGGATGGGCACCGTCATCGCGGGGGTCGCCAAGACGACCATCGGCAGGACCGCCAAGGGGAAGGACATCGGGAGGGCGGCTGCGTTCATCATGGCCCTGCCCATGGTGGCTGTCTTCTACATGATGATGAACGGGAACATTTTCACCCTCCTGCTCGACCCAGGGACGGACGGGCTGGTGAAGGCCCTCCTCGGGCTCTTCCCAAGCTCATGGGCGGCGGAGGTCATCGTGGCCTTCGCACGGAACCCGGGGGACATCGGCGCCGTCTGGATGCTAACCTTGACCCGAGTCGGGGGGACGCTCGTCTTCGTGGCCGCCGCCCTCGCCGTGGGCTGGAAAGTCACGGACAGGGCTTACAGCCTGGAGCCCACAAACGTGGGCGTCACTGTTGTGGGGCGCGATGGCGTCCTCCTGAGGGCGGTCAGGCTGCTGGTGGGAGGCGGCCCCTTCGGGGGGCTGCTGGTCTCATCCCTGAAGGACTACACCCGGAGGATGGAGAACCTCTCCCAGATAGGCTACGTCGTGGGCCTACTGGTAGTGATGAACTTCACCTTCGTGGACGACGCCGGCGGTGCCCAGGTGATGGGCATGCTGATGGCGACGGTGATGGCCCTTTTCCTCTGCTCCGAGACGACGATCAGGGGGAAGGAAACCCTGTTCATCTACAGGAAGACCCCGGGAGGAGTCGCACGGCTCATGAAGGCGAAGCTCCTGCAGGCCTGGCTCTTCGTGGTCCCCGTGATGGTGGCCATCTGGGGCTACAGCGCTTGGAGGTTCGACCTGGCCTTCTCGGTGCCCTTCCTCATGGAGATGGGGAACGCGCTGCTGATAGCCATGGCTAACTCCGCGATGGCGATGGGCCTCTCCTTCGCCAACCCGGCGTTCCACCAGAAGTCCGCCGCCTACATGATCAACTTCCAGACGATCGCCTTCATGGCGATGAGCGCGATGATACTACCCGACATGATGCTGGACATGCCCTGGCTCCACATGCCCATCGCCTGGGTCATGGGCGTCGTCCTCCTATACGCCGGCTACCGCAAGCTCAGCACCATGGAGTAGGATGGGAAAGACAGACGGATAGGAGGTGAGATATGGATATGGCAACAGCGGGTGCGACGGGCGGGGCCACGGCTGCGGCTGTGATGAATTCGAGTTCTTACCGTGTGAAGTTCCGTAGGAGGGAGTTCCTGGAGTTGGTGGAGATCGCGAAGCCCCGGATAATCTACCACAGGAGGAGGATGCACTTCTTCGCCTTCGACGGCTTCGTCATGTACACCTTCGAGTGCGACGACAGGGACTTCAGCCAGAAGGTGCTTGAAGCCCTGGAGTTCTCCAACTACCAGTGGTCTGAGTGATCGATGGGAGGTGAGAGGATTTGAAGGAATGGGAGTGCGTGCAGGTAAACCACCACAAGAACGTGGGCGCGGTCATCGAGGACCGGCAGAGGGAGGGCTGGCGCCTACACACGTACCAGGCCCAGGGCTCACCGACGATGGTAAACCACTACCTGCTCTTCGAGAGAGGGGAATAGGGCAAACACCCTTTTTTTCACGTCGACGGGGCCATCTGGCGTGATGTTATTGAGGCGACCGAGTCTCCTTGATCATAGCAATTTGGCTCGTCGCGAGGGATGACCGGGGGACTCAGAGGGGTGCCCTGCGGGGATTTAGAGGCCGCAATATTGCTGTGTTTCAATCAAAAATTTTCTCCGTCATGTCTCCGATTTAAATATAGATTTAAATGAAATCCACAATAATTATATACCGCGGTCCTGAAAGGGCTTTGACCCACGCCTAAACCTTTAACTTCAGCCATGACATATGTCCTCGTGCGGGTGGGACTTAAACAAAAAACCCACCAAACGCAGCCCGTCAGAGACGCGCTCAATGATATCAACAAGACACAGCGTTTCGCTACGGGACTCACCCGCACCTTCTCCAACAGTCGACCATTTCTAAACGTTTATTTTGGTCGGTCTTTTAAAGAAAGTCGTGACGATTTTGAGGGACCCAAGGCTCCTCCAGGCGGCAAACGTGGTGGGCTTCTCGGCCACCCTGGTCGTGAACATCCTCGCCAACGCCCTCCCCATCAACGGCAGGACCACTGCCGAGCTCTCCGACGCCTACCCCAACCTCTTCACCCCGGCGGGGTACGTCTTCTCCATCTGGGGGATAATATACGCCCTCCTCCTAGTGTTCACTGTCTACCAGGCACTTCCGAGTCGCAGGGGAGAGGCCTTCCTGCAGAGGATCGGGCTCTACTTCCTCCTCGGGAGCGCGGCCAACGTAGCCTGGATCTTCCTCTGGCACTACGAGCACGTGCTCGTCTCGGTCCTCGCCATGTTTGCCCTCCTCCTCTCCCTCATCCTGGCGTACTTGAGGCTCGGCGTCGGGGGCGGAGAGGCATCCAAGGGCGAGAGGATCTATGTCCACCTCCCCTTCAGCGTCTACCTTGGCTGGATCACCGTGGCGCCCATAGCCAACGTCGCGGCCGCCCTCGTCTCCGTGGGCTGGGGAGGCCTGGGGATCGGCGAGGTGGCGTGGACGGTGCTGATGATAGCTGTCGCAGTCGTCGTGGCGGGGCTGATGATACTGAGGCGGGGAGACACCGCCTACAGCCTGGTCATCGTCTGGGCCCTGGGGGGCATCATGTTGAAGCAGATGGGAGTCCAGGGCATAGTCTTGGCGAGCGGGGCCGGGATTTTGGCCATAGTCGCGATGCTGGTCGCGAAGAAGGTCGTCCTGCGCTCGGATGGCCTCCTCTACATGACCTGATGCAGGGGGCTTGTACCCCGCAGGGGCGGTTCGCTCAGCCCCTGAGCCACGTCCGAACAACGCCGATTATTATCAGGAGTATCATCAGGATCGGCACCCAGGAGAAGATGGGGGGCGCCCCCATTGCTAGAGCCTGGCTCCTGATGAATAGGACCACAATTATGGCTATCACGGCGAAGATCGTTCCCGTCACCCTGCGCATGCCAACACCGCGGATCACAGCGGGGCGGATGCCTATATCTCTTCCATAAACCTCTAATCCCCCGAGCCTGAATAACCCCCGAGGCGCTGTTGCGTGAAGCTGCTGCTCGACGAGATGTACACGGGCCTCAAGGATCACCTGGAGGTCATGGGCTGGGAGGTGGAGACGGTGAAGGAGGCCGGGATGAGCGGAAGGGAGGACAGGAGGATAGCCGAGTACGCCGCAGAGCACGGCCTCCTGCTGGTCACTCAGGACCAGAAGCCCGCGGAGCTGGCGGAGCTCATGGGAGCGCGGTACGTCTTCATAACCAGCGCCGCGGTCGCCCAGATGGTGGACAGGGAGATAAGGGGTAAGTATACCGTAGATGAAGCCCAGTGATGAAGGGCGAAGGCTGAGCCATGGTTGCGTTCAACTGGGATAGACACTGGGAGGAAGATGAGGAGCCCGAGGGCGCCCGCCAGTTCGCCATGAGATTCGCAGAGATGCTCGCAGGCTTCATGGTGGAGAATCAGATCGAAAGCGTCGCGGACTACGGCTGCGGCCCCGCAACCACCCTCTTCGCCCTGGCGAGGAGGTTCCCCGAGGTCTCGTTCCACGGGTTCGATGCGGCGGCATCCATCATCTCCAAGAACAGGGAGAAGGCTAGGCTGGAAGGCACAGAGAACATCAGCTTCGATTTGGACAGCCTCCCCCATCCCCAGACCGGACTGAGGTTCGACCTCATCACCTGCCTGTCCACATTGCACTACGTGGAGGAAGTGGAGGGAGCCCTCAAGGCCCTGTACGGACTGTTGAACCCTGGAGGCAGCATGATATTCAACTATCCCAGCAGGTACACGAGATGGGCGAAGATCAGGGAGATCACACCAGACGACGAGGAGAACAGGATGAGATTCGCTGCGCTGCTGGCAGGGAGGAACCTCACCTCCCAGAAGAAGATAGGGGAGGCCCTGGGAGCCAGGCCGAGGAGGTTCTACTCGTCCAAGAGGCACAACGTCTACGCTCTGGTCCGTAAAATTAAATAAAAAACACCCCACCGTCTCAAAGGGGAGTGTCCGAGTCTCGAAATAATTATAATCGACTACCACCCCTCCTTTCCGAAACCAGAGGTCAGAGTGTCCCAATGGAGCAGCTACACCACAACGGAGTGCTCGTCCCGCCTCGCTACGAGGGCCAGGGACTCACTGTGAAGGTCAGGGGAGAGACCGTCAGGCTCAACGACGAGCAGGAGGAGCGGGCGATTGCCTGGGCGAAGAAGATCGGCACCCCCTACGTCGAGGACCCCGTCTTCGCCGACAACTTTCACGACGACCTCTCCGAGATGCTGAGCCTCAAGGTCCTCCCCAGGGACGTCGACTACTCCCAGATCCACGGGCTCGTGCTCAAGGAGAGGGAGTGGAGGGCCAACCTGAGCAGGGAGGAGAAGAAGGCCCTCGCCGCCGAGAGGAAGGCCGCCAGGGAGGAGAACAAGGAGAGGTACGGCTGGGCCACGGTCGACGGCGTCCACATGGAGATAGGCAACTACACCGTGGAGCCCAGCAGCATCTTCATGGGCAGAGGGAAGCACCCCATGAGAGGGAGGTGGAAGGAGGGCCCCCGTCACGAGGACGTGGAGCTCAACCTCTCCCCCGACGCCCCGATACCGGAGGGATCCTGGAAGGCAATAGTCTGGGAGCCAGAGACCATATGGATCGCCCGCTGGAGGGACAAGCTCAGCGGCAAGATGAAGTACGTCTGGCCCTCCGACTCGAGCCACCTCAAGCAGGCCAAGGACATAGAGAAGTTCGATAAGGCCCTGGAGCTGAGGGAGGTCCTGCCGGAGATACAGAGGCACATAGAAGAGAACCTGAAGGCCGAAGACGTCCGCCGGAGGAAGACGGCGACGGTCACCTTCCTCATAGACCACTGCAAGTTCAGGGTGGGAGACGAGAAGGACGAGGATGAGGAGGCAGAGACGATTGGCGCCTCCACCCTCAAGCCGGAGCACCTCAAGTTCAACGGCGACGGCACAGTCACCTTCGACTTCCTCGGGAAGGACTCGGTGCGCCACCTCCTCTGCGTCCAGGTGCCCGAGCAGGTAGTCCAGAACCTGAAGGAGTTCAGCGCGGAGCCCGACGACGCCCTCTTCAACGGCGTCGACTCAAAGCGGGTGAGCGACTTCCTCGACGAGGTGAAGACAGGCCTCTCCGCCAAGGTATTCAGGACCCACTACGCCACCACCGCCGTCGAGGGGAAGCTGAGTACGATCGAGGTGGACCCCGAGGCACCCGACTACTTGAAGAAGCACGTCGCCACCCTCGCCAACCTGGAGGCCGCCAAGGTCTGCAACCACAGGCGCACAATCCCAAAGACCTGGGAGCAGTCCCTCCAGAAGAAGAGGGACCGCCTCAAGGACAGGCAGGCCAAGGCGGAGCAGAACGAGGCGAAGCAGAGGCAGCGCATCAAGGACGCCGAGGCCAAGTACGAGGAGCGCCTCGCCAGCTACGGGAGGAAGCTGGAGGAGCACCAGGCCAAGCTGGAGGAGTACCAGGGGCAGCTCAAGGAGAGGGAGGCGCAGGGCAAGTCCACCAAGAGCCTGAAGAAGCGCATCGCCTCCAAGAGGAAGGCAATCAAGGCCCAGAGGGACCGCATCAAGAAGCTGAAGGCGACCCACAAGAAGCGCGTCGAGAAGATGAAGAGGCAGCTGGAGACCCGGAGGCAGAGAGACAAACAGGCCATCGAGAAGCAGAGGCTCCAGATCGAGGCCCAGCAGGAGACCCGGGACTACAACATCAACACCAGCCTGAAGAGCTACATCGACCCCCGAATCTACTACGACTGGGGGATTAGGGTCGATTACGACTGGAAGAAGTACTACGCGAAGACGCTGCAGAGCAAGTTCAGCTGGGTAGAGGACGGCGAAGAGGCAGCGGTGCGCGCAGCTTAAATCGTCTTCACCCACAACCCTTGTGAGGATTAAACTATGAGGAACCTTGTCAAGAGGAAGCTGAGAGCAGGTAAGCCCAGCATAGGCACCTGGATAAGCGTCGGCCACCCCGACGTCTCCATGTACCTCGCCGACCTGGGCTTCGACTGGCTCGTCTGCGACATGGAGCACGGCCCCTACGGCCCCGAGACCTACCACTTCATGGTCCAGGCGATGCTCTACAACAGGAGGAGGTGCATGCCCATGGCCCGCATCCCCTGGAACGACCTCACCTGGGCGAAGAAGGCCATGGACGCCGGGGCCACGGGCCTCGTCATCCCCAGGGTGGAGACAGCGGAGATGGCGGAGGAGACCATCCGCATAATGAAGTACCCGCCCCAGGGGGAGAGGGGCTGCGGCCCGCGACTCGCCGCCTTCCAGGAGCCCGACTACATCGAGACGGCGAACGAGGAGAGCCTCGTCGTGGTCATGATCGAGACCCAGAAGGGCCTGGACAACATAGACGAGATCTTCAGCGTCGAGGGGGTGGACGCCTGCTTCGTCGGGCCCTCCGACTTCACCCTCGACATGGGGATCCACAGGCAGTACACACACCCCAGGTTCACCGAGGCCCTGGACAGGATAGTGGAGGCGGGGGAGGAGCACGGCGTGGCCCCCGGGATGCACTGCCAGACAACGCCGGGCCCCACCAACATCAACGAGGCGATAGAGCGCGGCTTCAAGTTCTGCGCGATAAGCAGCGACGTCGGCTTCCTGAGAGCCGCCGCATCAGACGCCATAAACGGCGTCGTGGGCTGGGAGGCCTCGAAGGCGGAGGACGTGGAGCTCTAGGGCGCATCTGTTCGGAGCCTGATCTCCCTTCCCTCCGTGAGGGCCTGGGTGACCTTCCTCCTAGCCTCCTTCAGGAGCCTCCAGACCGTCCCCCGGGAGACGCCCATCCTAGCGCCCGCCTCCTCCTGGGAGAGGTCCTCCAGGTCCACCAGCCTCAGGGCCTCCAGCTCAGCGTTCTCGATCAGGATAGGGGGCAATTGTCCTGGGGGCTGGGGGGTGAAGGACTTGGCCGTCGGTTGTTGGCCTATGAAGACCGGGGTGGGCATGCGGCCCCTCCCGCCACGCCTCCTCCTCCCTCTGCGCATCATCCAGTAGTCGTGGTGATGCACAATATTTATATCTTTGTGTGCATATGCACATTATTGAATGTGTGCATAAACACACAATAAAGAGGTGAAGAGGAGAAATGGGATGGAGAGGAGGAGGCCGGGGGAGGAGCGGCCCCTGGCCTGGTAGGGGCCCCTTCAGCAGCCTTCCGCCCTGGCAGAGGCCGGGATGGCTCTACGGATACGGCAGAGGCCTGGGCCTCGGCAGAGGATATGGCCTGGGATACTATGGACGGGAGTACAGGTACAGCCCCTATGTCTGTCAGAGGTTCCCCTGGCTGCCCAGGTGGTGGTGGGCCAACCCGAGCTACGGTTACAGCTGGCCCTATCCGCCCTCGCCCGACCCCCAGGGGGAGCTGGATAGGCTCCAGGCTGAGAAGGAGGCCCTAGCAAAGGCCATCGAGGAGATGCGGAGGCACGTCGAGGAGGGGACGACCCCCACGACCTGGCCCCAATATCCGCAGACGTATTACGGCGTCCCTCCGTTCATGGCCCCAAGCCCGGACCAGGAGAAGACGTTCCTAGAGCAGCAGAGGTCCGCCATAGAGGCCCAGATGGAAGACATCAGGAAGAGGCTCGAAGAGCTCGAGAGGGAGGGCTAGGACCGTGAAGATCGCGGTCTCCGCCTCGGGCAGCAGCCTCGACGCGACCGTGGACCCCAGGTTCGGCCGCTGCCCCTACTACGTTATCGTGGAGACGGAGACCATGGCCCACGAGGTCATGCCCAACGACAGCATGAGCGCCCCAAGTGGGGCCGGAATCGGCGCGGCCCAAGCGGTAGCCCGCAAGGGGGTGCAGGCCGTCATCACGGGCAGCCTGGGGCCCAACGCCAGCCAGGTGCTCTCAGCCTCGGGCATAGAGATGATCACGGGAGCCCGAGGGACGGTGAGGCAGGCGGTCGATGACTTCAGAGGGGGAAGACTCAGCCCAAGCCAAACCCCCAGCTACGCCGGCTTCGGCATGGGTCGTGGTATGGGGATGGGTCGCGGAATGGGACGTGGAATGGGAAGAGGTATGGGGATGGGTGGAGCGGGTCGAGGCCTGTACACGTACGATCCTCAATTTCAGCCCCCTTACCCGACGACGGCCCCGACCGGGTTGTCCAGAGACCAAGAGAGGGAGCAGCTTCGGGAACAGATCAAGAGCCTTGAGAGGCAGCTCGAGGAAATCAAGAAGAGAATGGAGGAGCTGAAATGAGCGAGCTACTGATAGCCGTGCCGACCCAAGGCTCCGAGGGGCTTGGCGACGTCGTCTCCTACGTCTTCGCGAAGGCCCCGACTTTCACCTATCTCAAGGTCGTGGACGGCAAGGTTGAGTGGGTCGACGTGGAGGAGAACACCGCCTCAAAGCTGAAGCAGGGGACCGGGCCGTTAGTGGCCAAGAACCTGAAGGACAGAGGGGTGGACGCCGTGATAGCGGGCGAGCTCGGCCCAGGGGCTTCAACCCTACTGGACCTGAGCGGCATAAGGGCGGTGTCAGTCGAGTCGGGGATGAGGGTCTCCAGGGCCCTCAAGAAGGCCCTAAGGGAGCTTGATAGCCGGTAATCACTTTTTCCCATTAGCCCTTGATAATCTTAATATTCTCTCCACCCGGAGTATTCTGAGGTACCCAGAATGTCTGAATGGACGATGGAGAAGGCCATGGACAGGGCTGTCGCAATGGAGGAGGAGTCCATCCAGCTATACACCGACGCCCAGGACAAGGTTGTCAACCCTGGTTCGAAGCAGTTCCTAAAGGAGCTGGTGGCTGAGGAGGAGAAGCACAGGAGCAACATCCTCGCCGCCAAGGAGGACCCCTCGAAGATCGAGGAGATAGGATCCCTCAGCGCCCCTGTGCAGGACCTGAAGATATCCGACGGCCTCGTCGCTACCACGCTCTCCCCGGAGGCGAGCTATCAGGAGATACTCATCTACGCCGCGAAGAGGGAGAAGGAGACCCATGACTTCTACATGCAGCTGGCCTGGAGCTACAGGGAGAGCCAGGTGGGGAAGATGTTCGCCGCCTTCGCCCAGGAGGAGCTGAGGCACAAGTACCTTTTGGAGAAGGAGTACGACGACGTCATCCTCTGGCAGATGTAGCTCGAATAATAAACAATTTTTTCTCATAAAATATGGGAAGAAGGAAGCTGCGGAGCCTACTTCTTGTTCATAATGTACTCGTGGATGGCCATCGCCGCCCTCTTCCCTGCGCCCATCGCGCTGATGACAGTGGCAGCGCCGCTCACGACGTCCCCGCCTCCATAGACGCCGCTTATGCTCGTAGCGCCCGTCTCCTCGTCGGCGATTATCGTGTTCCATCGGGTCGTCTCCAGGCCGGGCGTCGTCCTCTGGATGATGGGGTTGGGCGACTGGCCGATGGCGATGACCACCGTGTCCACTTCCAGCCTGAACTCGGAGCCGGGCACCGGGTGTGGCCTCCTCCTGCCGGAGTCGTCGGGCGCCCCCAGCTCCATCCGGATGAGCTCCATCTGCACCACCTTGTCGTGCTCGTCCCCGATGAAGCGTGTCGGGTTGCAGAGGTAGAGGAATTCTATTCCCTCCTCGATGGCGTTCTCCACCTCCTCGTGGCGGGCCGGGAGCTGCTCCCTCGCCCTCCTGTAGACGATGTAGACCTTCTCCGCGCCGAGCCTCAGGGCGGACCGAGCCGAGTCCATCGCGACGTTGCCTCCCCCGATGACTGCGACCTTCTCCCCGACGTTGATGGGCGTGTCGTATTCTGGGAACCTGTAGGCCTTCATCAGGTTGGTCCTGATGAGGAACTCGTTGGCGGAGTAGATCCCGCCCAGGTTCTCTCCTGGCAGGTGGAGGAAGTTGGGGAGGCCAGCGCCGCTGCCTATGAAGACGGCGTCGAAGCCTTCGTCGAATAGGTCCTGGACGGTCTTGAGCTTGCCCACCATGGAGTCGAGGTGGATCTTGACGCCCAGCTTCCTGACGTACTCGACCTCGGCCTGCACAATCTCCTTGGGGAGCCTGAACTGGGGTATCCCGTACATGAGGACGCCCCCCGCCGTGTGGAGGGCCTCGAATATCTCGACCCTGTAGCCGAGCTTCGCCAGCTCGGCGGCCGTCGTGAGCCCGGCTGGTCCTCCGCCCACAACTGCCACCCTGCCGCCCGTCTGCTCGGGCATGTTTGGGGCCTCCACTCCGTGCTCCATCTCCCAGTCGGCGACGTAACGCTCCAGGCGGCCGATGGCTATGGGGTCGCCCCTGATTCCGAGGATGCAGTGCTTCTGGCACTGGTTCTCCTGGGGGCAGACTCGGCCGCAGATGGCGGGGAGGGCGTTCTTCTCCTTGACCTTCTTGATGGCCTCATCGTACTTCTTCTCCTTGATGAGTGCTATGAAAGCCGGTATGTCGATGTCGACGGGGCACCCCTTTATGCACTGGGGGTTGGGGCAGGTGAGGCATCTGAGGGCCTCCTCTATGGCCATCTCCTCCTCATAGCCCTGGGCTACCTCCTCGAAGTTGTGGATGCGCTCCTCGGGGGACTGCTTCGGCATCTCTACCTGGGGTCCTCTCGCAGCCATCTCAGTTCACCTTGTCGTGCAGTACCATAGCTATCTTTTCCTGCGCGTTGTACACCCTCATCCTGGCGATGAGCTCGTCGAAGTCCACCTGGTGGCCGTCGAAGTCGGGGCCGTCGACGCAGGCAAACTTCGTCTCCCCTCCCACAGTGACTCTGCAGGCGCCGCACATGCCCATCCCGTCCACCATGATAGGGAACAGGTTGACGGTGGTGGGGATGCCGTAGGGCTTCGTCATCTCGGAGACCTCTTTCTGCATCGATGTCGGGCCGATGGTGAAGACGTGGTCGAACCACCTGCCCTTGAGCATCTCCTCCAGGAAGCCGAGGCCGGTGCGCTCCATGCTGCCGTCGTCGGTCGAGACGTACGCCTCGTCCGCGGCCTCCCTCACCTCGTCGACGAATATGAGGTGATCGGGGCTCCTCGCCCCCATCACGGCGACGACCTTGTTGCCGTACTCCTTCAGGGCTCGGATCTGGTAGAGGAGGGCCCCCATGAAGACCCCCCCTCCGACGCAGAGGACCGTGCCGTACCTCTTGAGGGGCATGGCGTTCCCGAGGGGCCCGAGGAAGTTGAGTATCTCATCTCCCTCCTCAAGAGTCCCGATCTGGGTCGAGGACTTGCCCACCTCGGCGATGACCAATGTGACGGTCCCCGCTTTGGGGTCGCTCCCGGCCAATGTGATGGGGACTCTCTCCCCCTTCTCATGGATTCTCATTATTACGAAGTTCCCCGGCCTGGCCTTCCTGGCGATCTCGGGGGCCTCCACCTCGATCAGCTTGACGTTCGGCGTCAACACCTTCTTCCTTACTATCCTATACATAGCGGCACCACGGGACGAGATGTTAAAAAATCTGGTAAGTACCATATAAGATTGAGGACTGCGCTAGATCCTGCCCAGCAGGCGCATCGCCTCTGCTACTCTTCCTATGGCGAGTGCGTAGGCACCCGTCCTCAGCGGCACATTGTACTTGTCGGACTGCTCCTTCAGATCCCTGAAGGCCTT
>Ga0209427_10003667_pt1 | contig 17943 bp, 23 predicted proteins | sample DeeMarSWOR136_30_FD_187465 | JGI IMG/M metagenome (GOLD analysis project Ga0209427, IMG submission 187465) | Marine sediment microbial communities from White Oak River estuary, North Carolina - WOR-1-36_30 (SPAdes) (version 2) | ecosystem: Environmental > Aquatic > Marine > Intertidal zone >...
GAGATACATTAACGGAAAGGAAACATACATCAAAGGAATCAATGGTCCGGGCTACTATGACAAGGCCACTAGTGCAAGCGGCTGGGTTCGCTTCAATGCTGGGCAGAGTTATAGCTATCACACGTACGTGAACGGTGCCGCCAATTCGGGTAACAACAACTACTGGCATGCCGCAAGTAATCTCTTGCCCATAGCAGTGAAAACAACTGCTGGCTTTCTGCGCTTCTTCTATGAAGAGGCTAATCAGGGCAGGAGTGAGGCTCAGTTTTCAGGTTCATTATACAGCACGGGAACTTCCTACATTGGTTATGTCGATGTCCCCTTTGGCGATCATACTGTCGTACTAGTTGGCAACGAGCCCGGTGCAGACGTTGACCTCTATGTGAAATGGCATTCCACACCATCATACCCCTATGCAGCATCCAGCCTGACAGCTGATTCAATGGAGAAGGTAACAGTACGAGGAAAGGGCCGTCTTTACTTCAAGGTTTACTCATGGAAAGGCAGTAGCAATTGGAAGCTAGCTGTCATCTACGGAAGGGCTGACAGAGCAAACACAATCACCAACTCACTTAGCTATTCTTCGGATCGCACAGACACGTTCAGCCTCAAAGGAGGTCAGTCAGAAGGCTATATGATTGGCTGGGCATTCTTAGCTGGACCTGATGGTAACGACTTCGATCTATATGTACGATGGGAGAGAGCGCCTACAACATCTACATATTACGCCAGAGGTTACTCATCAAGACCCCAGGAGATATGCTACGCTAGGTCACCCAAATACTCACCTTCAACTGGCTATCAGGTGAAAGGCTACGTCTACAATTACAACTACCTCTTCTATGTGATGGCTAGTGCTTACAGAGGCGCTGGTGACTATATGCTGCTGATTCTGATATTCTAGATGGCTTCACGAGGTCAATAGTTGGGGCGTAGCACTGCTAAACTAGCGAACTGTTGGCAAAACATCGCTACCCCCAATTCTCTTTATCGACCAGGGAGAAAAAGTCAAGGTTCCTGATTTGTGATGCCAAAGCTTAAACTATAAGTCGGATTAAAGGCATCTTGACATGGAGAGATGAGCAACAATGATGAACAAGTTCCAAGATCTCATGAATGATAAAGTTCCAGTACAGCTGGTCGTAGATGCCATTACTGATAGAGCGCATCACAAAGTGGTCAAGGGCATAATTAAACTTGTCACGAGGAACTACGTCGAGGTTGGAAGGGTAGCTACAGGGGATGAGAAGTCCCAGTTTGGTACCGATGAAGTTAGAGTCATAATCCCACTTGAGAAGATTGCCGAGGTTATTTACGCAAAAAGAGATTGAAGTACTTGCACCCTGCCGCTCATTTTGGTATGCCATGAATTCTGACAGCGTTCTCCCAGTAGAGCTTGCTAAGGACTGAAACAGGCAGATCAAGCCCGTTAATGAACGTCCCACCAGAGTCTTTTGTGTCAGCATCATCGAATGGCAGAGGCTTCTCTCGGACGTTTGTTTCCCATAGGAGCCTTTGAGCAAGATATCTCCCGGCAAAGTAATCCTGACTGCCCCTGTTTGTTGACAAATCAGTGCCAAACATGACTCTGTCAGAGTATTTCGTCAGAAACCCACGCGCCTTTTTGACATCCTTGCTGAGCTCTCTTGCCATCCACCGTGAGGATGCTGTATCAAGAATGACGTTCGAGAATCGGTCCAACCATTTGGCAAGATTCGAGAGGCGATGTATCTCCGGCTGAGAGCCGAAGTGCGGGAGCTGAAAGACAAGGTGTGGATGACGTTCTATAACATTCTCAAGCTGAGCAAGACTTTCAGTCTTGGTGCCGTACTTCTTTTTGTCTTGATAGTGTAAATCATAGTATGTATCGGGATCGGCAACATGGAGCAGAAGAGGAACGTTGTGATCCTCAAGGGCTTGAAAGATTGGATCTAGGCGTAGGTCATCAATCCTGAAATTGTCTGGGACTTCTTGATAGTAGTCCCTCCAACGAGGACCGAACCACATCTTCGCTAGTCCGTAACCTTCCGACTTGATCCTCTCGATAACAGCGATCACTTTGTCAACTTCGAAGTGTGCGACATCACTTAGAGATAGATATTTGGCAAAAACGAACCTTTTCGGGAATTGCTTCCTTATTGGTGTGAGATTGCCTTCTCCGTGTACGATTGCAACCTGCGATGCAACCCGGAACTCCTCTTCTATCTGCACCATCTTGTAAAGGTCTTCAGTATGCCCTATGTGTGTGTGCGCGTCAAAAATGGGGCCGTTGTATTTCCAATCTTCCTTCAATGTGCACCAATTCTGCGAATATATCAGGTGTTGAAAAGCGATTCCCTATTGGCATCCCATGACTGATTGATTTGCATAAGTCTTTGAAGACTCAAATCTTAAGACTAGTTCACGGTCCAGTGGAGTAGAGAGGAATTCAACGATGGCTTCGGTCGCTATAGTGAAGCACAAGGATAGTTTCAAGAAGACACTGAATGAAGGTCTGGAACTCATTGGTGGGTTATCAGACCTGAGATCACCCGTAATCATCAAACCGAACATCTGCACGATTTCTGATGGAACAGGTCATTCTGTCACAGATGTGAAGGTTGTTGAAGCTATAACTCGACTCATTCTTGAAACTGACCAAGGGCTAGCGATTAAGATAATTGAATCAGATAGTCAGAGCAAGTATGCTGATGAAGCCTTTGAGAAGTTTGGGTATACTGATCTCGAGAGCACATTGTTAGACGAGGGATTTGATTTTTCCCTGGTTAATCTCAGCAAATCACCCCTCTTGAAAGCAAATTTCAAGGGCAGATATTTCGACAATCCAGAGCTGCCAGACCTGCTAGTCAAGCAACATTACTATGTCACTGTGGCTGCGGCTAAGACTCATTATCTGACTTTCATAACCGGGGCCTTGAAGAACCAATTTGGGGTTCTCCCTAGGAAGGATCAATCTTTCTATCATCCTGATATTGACGATGTGATTATTGACCTGAATCAACTCATAGAACCAGACCTGTGCATTGTTGATGCAAGGATTGGCGTAGAGGGGTGGAACGGACCGAAGACGAGGCCACTTGGCACCTTTATCTTGGGACATAAACCTGCGTCGGTCGATGCTACAATTGCACGAATTATGGGATTTGAACCACGTGAGATTAAACATATAGTGGAGTCCAGTCATCTAGATCTCGGTAGTATCGACCCGGATGTCTTGGGTGAAAGTATTGATTCTGTGCAAGTTTCCTTCAATCCACCTCGATGATGACTATGTTTCTTATGCATCCAGGTTAAATGGCTATAGCCTTTCACATCTTCAGGAGAAAACAACCAGTGAAGAGAGTTCTATTCCTCTGTACTGGAAATTCGGCGCGAAGCCAGATTTCTGAGGCCTTGCTGAGATTATTGGGTGGAGGCAAGTTTGAAGCCTATAGCGCCGGCACACATCCAGCCTCTGAGGTGAACTCATTCGCACTGGAAGTCTTGAAAGAACGTGGTGCCGGTATCGAGGGACTTTTTCCGAAGACAATGGACAAATTTGCAGGACAGGAGTTTGACTTGGTAGTTACTGTATGTGACAATGCAAAACAGGAGTGTCCCTCATTTCCTGGAGCCAAGGCAATTGACCATTGGTCATTAGAGGATCCTGCAGCCTTTGAAGGCACCTATGAGGAGATTCTCTTTACATTTAGAGAAACAAGGGATGAAATTGAGAGAAGAATCAGGACATACATTCTGCAGGACAGACTAGCTGAAGATCCCTTGAAGTCGCTTAGATTGTAGAACGATTAATTAGACGTCCTCGACCCAAGAGAACTTCCTCTGGAGAGTTGCAGGATACACCTTTCGCCAAGGATACTCTACTTTCTGACACCACTTGTATATTGTCTTGGGGTGAATATACGACTTGAGGGAGGTTCCAAGGTTCCAGGTTCGGCAGTCTCGTGCCAATGCGAAATCCACCTCTATCTTGCGTTTTGCGAGCCGGGCTTTGTCCATGCGGTCCTTAGCAGTCTTGACAGAATTTTCAGCACGAGCGATGCGCCCAGCAGATTTCTCTTTGAAATCTGCTAGAGCCTGCTGGCTCTTCTCAAGCGATTCCCTGCTCTTGTTGTACCGCTTTCGAGCACTCGCAAGACCTTCCTCCGCTTTGTCCAATCGTGCTCTACTTCTATCTATGCTTGCCTGAGCATCCTCTAGGCGCTCCTTCTTGGTGGTCTTGCCTTTCCTTTTGCTGCTTCTTGTCCGGCTCTTCCTTTCACGAGCATTGTCCCAGGTTATCTTAGCACTATTCCGCTTCTCACGCCATACTGCAACTGACCTCCTGGTCTTCTCTACAATCTCCTTTTGCTTTGCAATTGCAGATTGGCGTCTGGCGAAATCCTCTCTCTCCTTCTTCTTAACTGCTCGTAGTTTCTTCTTCTTGTCAGCGAGTTGATTCTCTGCTTTCTTGATTCGTTCTCCTGCCTTTCTGATACGTTCACTATAGCGACTTGAAGACACAGACCATCCTTTTGGCGCTTGTTTCGTGTGGTTCATCGCTCGAGCAACTTCAAGATTAGCACGTTTCACAGCCTCCTTCTTGATAAATTCAGGGTCAGTTCGTTTGGCCTTGCTCCGTCCAAGTTCCTCCTTCATTGTTACTGTGGCGTGGAATGTCCTAAAGACCTTGGCCGTAAGGTCCTTATCAAATCCGTTCAAGAATCGGTTGACCTGTGTACTTCCTACACTTGGAAAGATTTGAGCAGGTTTCTTCGGGTCCACCCGAGTGCGCTTGCCCTTTCGTGCACCGAATGACTTCACTCGGTCCACTGCCTTGTCATAGAGCTCCTTGAATACATCATAGACATCAGTAGGCATCTCCAATTCTTTATGCCATGCTACGCTGTCCTTTCCAAGAAAATCAAAGAAAACAGAGTTTGTTCCAAATGTGAGGTGCTCCACTCTGAGAGTTGTGGCGCCTACGGTGTCAGCCTCATCAGGGTCCTTTTCATCACCAACTCGAAGGCTCAACTTATCTATTAGGTAGCATGCAGCTGCAACCATCCGCGTCTTCGAATTGCCAGAATGAAGACCGTCCATAATATACTCTCGAATCGCGTCAATCTTCGTGGCAAACTTCATAGCTGTATCAAACTTAGCTGCTTCTCTTTCTTGTTTGATGGGAGTACTATCATGAAGCCAAATGTATTTCGTGCTATTGGTGAGTTCATCAGTCCATTTTGCAATCCACATGCTTTCTGGAGCCCATTCAATATTACCCCAATCACCTCCTGGTACCTCTGCATCAGGACTTAGATTCAATGTGATATCGCTTTCTCTTGCACCTTGTTTCCATCTCCCTCTTAGAGGGTGCTCTCCTCGACCCATGAAGAAACCTGATGGCTCGGTTTGATAGTTGCCAAGTTCCATCCGCTCTCCATCAACGAGAGCATATCCAAATTCCTCTTTCAACTGTTCGCGCTCCGCTTTACGCGCTTCCGTTGCAGCCTTCTTCTCTTCCTTAGTCATAGATTCCTTTGTGGCTCGCTCTTCTTCAACGAACTGGATTACAGAGGAGAAGTCAATCTCATCTAGACCTAGCGGAGGACTAGCTTTCAGAGCCTTGCAAAAGTCACTCATAAAATTCTCAATGAAGATAGGATCCTGAACATACGGAGTTCCCAGCTTCCTCACCCAAGCAACCGCCATCTCTTCTTGGAGCTGATTTAGGGTCATACGCTCACCGCGTACAATTATCTCAAAATGATGTGGCTCTGGCGGCTTGAGGACTATGATTCCATTGTGTTCCAGGGACTCCATCTGAACTCCTCTTCATTTGAAAGATTCCAAGCAAAAGGCTGGTCACTTGACGTGAATCTTGCAGCCCGGTGTCGGAGCAGAAATGAGTAAACAAAAGGATTGTGCTGAGGGAGTCTTCCGTAGCGATTAGTTTAAATCGGCTCCATCTGGTTTTCGCTCTAGACTTGCGACCGTAGTCTAGGGGTTATGATATAGGCCTTCCAAGCCTGTGACCCGGGTTCGATTCCCGGCGGTCGCACCATCTTTTTCTATGAATCATAACGTGATTTTGCTGCACTGACCTTTTGCGAGTAAGCCCATAGAATCTCTGCACACACATGCCAAGCCATCATCACTTCAGGATCTAGTTCGATGTGATTTTGAAAGAGGACCTTTATTTCCTCACTGAAATCACCATGTGGGAACGCTCCAACCCCAAGAATGACAGGGACTGTGGTATCCCCTGGAAATATCGACCCTAGCCCATCAATTGTTGTCGGCGTACCACCTTCGATACATAACGCAGAAACGCTCTGGGGATTCTCAGCTTTAAGTCGAAACATTAGATCAGAAAGCACCTCGTTTGTGACTCTAAGTAGAGACTCACCTTCCGGAGGCACTTTTCCCTTCAACAGAAGTTGCTCAAATAAGCCCACAAACCGATCATAGTTTCGTGGTAAACGCACTGCTGGATTGACCTGGACCATGCGCCCGTCTTGTAGGTGCAGATGAATGCTGAGTAATCCCTGCTTACAGAGAGGGGTTTCTAGAAGCGCCATCAGAGAAAGAAACACAATGTCAGGTCTCCCGCGGCGGTCTGCATCCTCCAACTTGGTCATTACCGGACCGTGGTGTGTCTGATCAAGTAAAAGCTGGTTTGGTTTCTTTCCTCTCTTACTAGCATGTTTCTGGATTAGTTTCGTGGAGGTCAGGTTAGTTGGAACCAGTTCGATGGCTGACTCAAGGAATATGATGTGAAGCATGATGGACCCGCCTAATTTGCTTGTAGTCACGAACGATTTAAGATGTATTGGATAACACATCGATTTGAGGAAAATCCGTGCCCAAGAAACGAGATAGACAGTCAGGGGACAAGCGTCTAGCCATGGCTAGGATAAAGCTGCTATGGAAACAGGCCTTAGAGATAGCCAAGACTGACCCAGATGGGGCACGAACACGTATGCAGGTTGCCTCAAGGGTCGCACAGAGAGTCCGCATCAAAGTTCCACGAGAGATTAAGAGAAAGATATGTCAAAGGTGTGGTACTGTGCTAATCCCCGGTGAAAGCTGTCGGGTGCGAATGCGAAACAACCGATTGAAACATCTTACAGTGACGTGCATTGCCTGCGGCAACATCACAAGATACTATGTCAGATAGCAACGCTAAAGAGGACACCCCACGCGAGAAGAGCGAACAGAAATGGGGCCTACAAAAGAACCAGACAAGGCAAGAATCAGCACTGCATGGCAGGACCCAGCCATCATGCAAATAGGTAAGGGCGGTCTCTCTGAAGGCGTAATCAAGGAAGCAAAGAGGCTCATCAAGAAACACAAGTACATCAAGGTCCGTCTGCTTCGATCTGCTGTAGAATCAGATTCCAAGAAGCACATCTTCGAGTCTCTTGCCAAGGGAACTGGTTCTGAGCTGGTCGGAATACGCGGAAACACTGCGGTTCTGTTCAAGCTATAAGGAAATTCCTTGGCACGTTGCGACAACCTTTTATGCGGACTAATTTTGACGATGGCAGCCTTCTGAGGTAGGCCACTAGCTCAGTCTATGTGCGGTGACCCCCTCAAACGAAATGGTGACAACAGATGCCTACGGTCTATGATATCCCACCCATCGTCATGATACGACGACTTGCACAGGACCTTAGGTCTCGAGATGAGATCGAACCTCCAGAATGGGCCCACTTCGTAAAGACTGGTGCACATAAGGAAAGAGCACCAGACGACCCAGACTGGTGGTATATGAGATGTGCTAGCATTCTCAGGAAGGTGTATCTCAAGGGGCCTATAGGAACAGAGCGTCTACGCATTGACTATGGAGGGAGGAAGCGACGTGGTGTGAAGCCCAACAAGTTCCACAAAGGAAGTGGGACGATTGTACGGACTGCCTTGCAGCAGCTGGAAATGGCTGGTTTCATCATGAAGCGAGGAACCAAAGGCCGAGAGATGACAAACATAGGCAGGTCATACATGGACAAGTTGTCTGCAACGCTGAAGAGGGAACTCTCAAAGGCCATACCCGAGCTGGAGAACTACTAGACGCCATCTTGGCATAGTAGGTGAGTGTGCTGAGCGACGAGGAGCTTGAGGATATTCGAAAGAGGAAACTTGCATCTCTGAGAGAGCAGGCACTTGAAGACCAGGTCAGGGAACAACAAGCTGCTGAAGCAGAGGCTCAAAAGGAGGCAATTCTCAGGCAGATATTGACTCCCGAAGCCCGTTCGAGGCTGACGAACATCAGAATGGTCAAACCCCAAGTTGCGGAACAAATAGAACTGCAACTCATACAATTGGCCTCATCTGGAAGGCTAAGAGCAAGAGTGACTGATGAGCAACTGAAAGGGTTGCTTCAACAAATAACTGGACAGGAACGAGAGAGGAAAATCTCGTTCAGATAGCTGTAAATGGTGAAGAAAATGGCAAGAAACAAACCCCTGGCGAAGAAACTCAGGATGGCAAAAGCACTCAAGAGTAATTCCTCAGTGCCCACCTGGGCTGTAGTGAAGAGTGGTGGAAAGGTGAGAAGAACACCTAAGCAGCGAAACTGGCGAGAAACCAAGCTCAAGCCGTAGTCAGGTGTATCTAGATGATTGTAGAGAAGGAGATAGAGGAAATCGAGGGAGAACTTCCCGACCTCGAAGAGATTGAAGAGATTGGCGAGGCCGAGGAGATTAAGGCAGTAGAAAAAAGGCCAGATGCCGCAGAAGTTGAGCCCGCCGAAGTCATCCCTGAGGAAGAGATCATCGATGAACGGATTTACACAGTTCCTCTGAGAAAGGCGTACTGGACAGGGAGCAGACTCCGCAGATCAAACAGAGCTGTGAGAATTCTGAGGGAATTTGTAGAACGCCACATGAAGCCTGAAGAGATTGTGATTCAGCCTGAGGTGAATGAGAGAATCTGGGAGAGAGGAATTCAGAAGCCTCCAAGAAGGATACGAATTAGGGCAACTAAGAACTCAGACAATCTTGTTCGTGTATATCTAGCAGAGGGATAGTTGCACATGATCGCCCGATATGACTTCGAGGGCGATTCAAATATAGGAGCCTTTGGAATCGCCACCGATAGGTATGTGTTTGTTTCTCCAAACATGTCAGAGAGATCCATAGAGACCATGGAACGTGTCTTTAATCTTCCATTGGTACAGTCGACCATAGCCACTCTGGATGTGATTGGTCTTGTTTGTGTAGCCAACTCAAATGGCATTCTTCTGCCGTACACAGCGAGTGACGAGGAGCTTGCGGCACTTAAGGAGTATTCAGATATTCGGGTTGATTGGATAGATGACAAGATGACAGCCCTCGGTAACATCATCCTTGCTAATGATAATGGGGCTATCTGTCATCCTGATTTTGATAAGAATGCAAGAACAAAGATATCAGACGCTCTTGACGTCGAGGTTATTCCGGGAACCGTCGCCAATCTGCCAACCGTTGGCTCCAATACGGCGACAACAAATCAGGGAGCAATAGTTCATCCAATGGCGACAACTAGTGAGATTGAGAAGATATCACAGCTGTTAAAAGTGCACGTCGAGGTTGGCACAGTTAATCGAGGCAGTCCATACACCAGTCTGGGTGTTATGGCAAACATGGACAGCATGATTGTTGGGTCAGAAACAACAGGTGTAGAATTGGCCCACATCAGTCAAGTCCTGGGCTTTGTCTAAAAAGGTGGTCTTCAGATGAGTTCTAAGGTATGGCGAGTGAAAGGCGAATATCGTAAGTTGAAGAGAAAATTCATTTTCTCAAAGGAAATGATTGCACTAAAAGAGGCGCATGTGAGAGAGAGAATCTATTCTGAGCTTGGAAGCCGTCACAGAGTGAAAAGAAAGGATATCACCATCAGCGAGATTGTTGAGATTAAACCTGAAGAGAGCACAGACATAGAGCTCAGAAGAATTCTTGGACTGGAGAGCGAACTAGCATGACAGAAGAGCAGCAGAATCTTCTTCAGAAACTCTATGTGGAACAACAACTCGCTGAGTCAAACCTGAACACTATTCAGCAACAGATTGAGTTGACACAGGTTCTTCTCAACCAATATCAAAACGGATTAGCCATACTCAAGGAGCTTGAAGCAAGGAAAGAGGGCGAAGAGACGCTGCTTAATGTTGGAGGTGGCATCTTCATACAAGCAAAGCTGATTGACACCTCCAAAGTTACAAGAGCTCTGGGTAGTGGTGTGAGAATAGAGCTGAGTATTGAACAAGCCATGGAAGGAGTCGGGAAAGCCATAGAGAGTCTGGGAAAGCAGTATGAGAGTCTTATTTCAGACCTTGGCAAGCTTGCCAACCGTGCGGAATCCTTAGATGCACAGATGAGACAACTAGCGACTCAGATGCAGGCCCAGGGGGCACAGTAGCGTGTTCGAAAAGCTCCGAGGTGCGATGGATTCTGCAGTAACCAAAGCTACAACCAAGGAGCTGAATGAGAAGAACCTTGCCGATGCGGTATGGGACCTCCAGATGGTTCTAATTCAAAATGATGTGGCGGTTGATGTTGCTGAGCATATATGCAGCCTGACAAAGGAAAAGCTGATTGGGACACGAACCGGCCGTCTGGAAAAGACTGGCAAGCTATTCAAAACAGCCATTTATGAGTCGATAATGGAGGTCTTGACACCCAAACATCCACTTGACCCAATCCAGTTTGCCTCCGACAAGAAGGCAAAGGGAGAACCGACAGTGATTCTCTTCGTAGGTGTGAATGGGACTGGAAAGACAACAACGTTGGCAAAATTGGCAAATCTCTACAAGAAGAATGGTTTCTCCATTGTCATAGCGGCTGGGGATACATTCCGTGCGGGGAGCATAGAACAACTTGAGGAACATGGAAAGAGGCTCGGCATTAGGGTTATCAAGCAGAACTATGGTGCAGATGCAGCTGCTGTGGCGTATGATGCCATTTCCCACGCACGTGCAAAAGGAATTGATGTCGTTATGATAGACTCAGCTGGAAGAATGCAGAGCAACAAGAATCTAATCTCTGAGATGCAGAAAATCGTCAGAGTTACTGAGCCCGACCTGAAAATCTTCGTGGGAGATGCTCTCGCCGGGAATGATGCTCTCTCTCAAGCAAAGGAGTTCAATGATGCCATAAAGATTGATGGGGCAATTCTAACCAAAGTGGATGCAGACCCCTCAGGAGGAGCAGCTCTTTCAGTAGCCTTTGTCACAGGCCGACCTGTAATCTATATTGGAGTTGGACAGGGTTATGAAGACCTACGCAGATTCGAACCACAATGGTTTGCACAGAGAATCGTAGATTAAACAGGTGGACAATTTTATTACGCGGCGCAATCTGAAACCTCAGTGTCTAAGACATCAGTAGAGGTTACTATTTTGGGTTTCAAAGGTAGAAACTTTGTTGATCTTGCAGATTTCAACAGAGATGAACTGAGAGCCATACTCGATAAAGCACATGAACTAAAGCGTAAACAGAGGAATGGCGAGCCTCATGAGATTCTAAAGGGCAAGTCACTTGCTATGATCTTCATGAAGTCTTCTACAAGAACGCGCGTTTCCTTTGAGGTAGGAATGACTCAACTCGGGGGCCATGCACTGTATCTTCAGCCTAGCGGCACTCAACTTGGCAGAGGAGAAACAATTGCTGATACTGCGAAGGTCTTGAGCAGATATTGTGATGTGATTATGGCCCGGGTCTTTGGCCATAGTGAAGTGGTTGAACTGGCAGAACATGCCACAGTTCCAGTGATTAATGGTCTATCCGACTTCAATCACCCCTGTCAAATAATGGCCGATATGATGACAATTGAGGAACACAAAGGGAAACTAGAGGGACTCAAGATTGCATACGTTGGAGATTCCAATAACGTGAGCAATTCTATCATGCAAGGCTGTACAATCATGGGTATGGATGTCAGTATTGGCTCACCAAAAGGTTACACTCCCTCTGAAGAAATCATCAAGAAGGCGGATTCATTGAACAAGACTCACCAAACAACCCTAGAGATAGTAAATGACCCAGCTGCAGCTGTAAAGGGGGCTGATGTGATTTACACGGACACATTCTTCAGCATGGGCCAGGAAAAGTCCAAGGAGAAAGAAGACGCTCTAATGCCGTTTCAGGTCAATAGAACCCTGGTTGGAAAGGCTAATGATAACGTGATTGTTATGCATTGCTTGCCTGCACATCGGGATGAGGAGATTGAGAGTGTAGTTATGGATGGTAAACACTCAGTTGTGTTTGATCAAGCAGAGAACCGTCTGCATGCGCAGAAGGGAATAATGGCGCTCATTGTGTAAGAGGCTTTTGAATTGGCGCGAGAAGTTGTAGCCATTGGCAGAATCAATGTAGACATCATTATGCAAGTCGACAGAATTCCAGCGAAGAATGAGCACGTTACAAGTGAACAAGGACTAATCTCCTTTGGAGGTTCTGCATCAAATTTCGCAGCCCAGATAGCTAAGCTCGGAGTAGGCACGGGAATAGTTGGTTGCGTTGGTGATGACTTCTACGGACAACAGGCCTTGAAAGACCTATCAAGTGCTGGAGTGGACATAAGTTCCGTGTTAGTCCTGGACAATCAACCAACCGGTATCTTCTTCCTTGCGGAGCAGCGAAATGGTGACAGAGTTGTTGTTTCAGAACCGGGTGCAAATCGCTTCATAGAAAAGCACGTTCTTGACGAGGAAGCCCTTGTAAAATCCACATTGGTACACCTCGCTGGTGCATTCCCAATGATGGCTTCGAGGGTTCAAGAGATTTCTACTGCGAATGGAATGATATTCTCCTTTGACCCAGGAAGGGCTGCAGGTTCATTGGACTTCAAACCAATCCTTCGCAGAACTGATCTTCTCTTCTTAAACCAAGGAGAGCTCCGCAACTACTTCGATGTCAATCCGAATGAGAAAGCCCTGAAGACATTCGCAAAGACAATACCTGGGATTGTAATAGTCAAGAAAGGTGTGAAAGGCGCAGTTGCTACAGATGGGTTTGAATACTGCTCGTCTCGCGTGTTTGATGTCCCTGCAGTTGACACCTTGGGAGCTGGCGATGCCTTTGCAGCTGGTTTCATCACTGCGTGGACTCGTTCTGAGAGGATAGAGCAAGCCCTTCATGTCGGGAATGCAGTAGCCGCCCTTACAATAACCAAGAAAGGCGCACAGATGGGTCAGCCCACAATGGATGAAACCGCCAGACTTCTGAAGAAGAATGGTGTGTCAATTGAATCAATACTCAGGACCTTCAAGACCGGAAAACGCCGAAAAGGAAAAGGTCGACGATAGGCGGTATTACCTGCGTAGTATTCTACTTTTTCATAGGAGAATATACCAGTATTAACACGGAATTCAAGGTGTGAGTGAGCTTATGCACCCATTATTAGAAGAGGTCCTTAGAACAGCACCAACTAGCAAACATGACGTTGATACTGGCAAATCCTCCAGGAGGTCCCCTGGAAAATCTGCCACTACTGATGATGAGCTGGCCAATATCCTAGAGTCAGTGAGCGCTAGAATACTCGTCGTTGGAGTTGGCGGAGCTGGCAATAATGCAGTAACACGTCTGATGCAAGTGGGAGTGGAGGGAGCAGAAACACTGGCCGCAAATACAGATGCGCAGGACCTCTATTTCTGTAGCTCAAACCACAAGTTGCTTCTGGGCAGGGATACCTGTGGGGGGCTTGGAGCAGGAAACAATCCTGATATAGGCGAAGCGGCCGCTCTAGAAACATATGAGGTCATCAAGGATGTAGTCCAAGGAGATCTCGTGTTCATAACTGCTGGAATGGGCGGCGGCACAGGAACGGGGGCAGCACCACTGGTAGCCAAGGCTGCAAAAGAGAATGGCGCGCTGACTGTTGCTATTGTGTGTCTCCCTTTTGAAGTGGAAGGAGATACAAGAAGACGGAACGCTCAACGCGGTCTCAATGCCATCATGGAGCACGTTGATACATTGATAGCCATACCCAATGAGAAGCTATTAGAGATAGCTCCAGATCTGTCCATGCCTGAAGCTTTCATGGTAGCCGATGAGGTCTTGGTGAGGGCTGTTAAGGGTATAGCTGAACTGATTTCGAAGCCAGGATTGGTGAACCTGGACTTTGCTGATGTTCGTACGACAATGAAGAATGGCGGTGTTTCAATCATTGCACTTGGGGAAGGAGAGGGAGAAAACAGAGCTGAGGAAGCCGTAATCAATGCTCTCAGGAACCCGCTGATTGAAGTTTCAATCGAGAATGCTCGTAACATCCTTGTCAACGTCAGTGGCAGCACTGACCTTCAGTTGGCTGAGGCGAAGCGGGTTGTAGAGCTTGTGACTGAACAAGTAAATCCTGGAGTAGAGATCATCTATGGTGCATTGATAGCTCCAGAACTTGAAAATAGAATTCGTGTGACAATTATCGCATCTGGTGTCAGCTCCCCTTACGTGTTTGATAAGACGGAGCGAGTCATGCCCCTGGCGGATGACCTCAAGACAGACTTGGGACTGCAGAGATTGAATGAAACCGACATGGACAATCAGGAAGGGTTAAAAGAAGAGCTAGACTGAGAGCAGTCGAATCCTACATCTAAGGCATTCAAACACCAGGATGTGAAGACACTTGGGCATTAGTGAATTCATTCAAGAGAGCAAACGCATCCTTAAACTGGCAACCAAGCCATCCAGAACAGAACTCTGGACAAGCACAAAGATTACATTACTAGCTATGATTCTAGTTGGCCTGCTTAGCTTCATAGTCCAAATCTTCATGATCACCATCACAAGCGACTGGGGAACAGAGAGTATTTTGCCATCGCTGATAGGCCCAATATAAAACAAGAAACTCGGGGGGTTTCCATTTGGAAACAAAAAGTAGTATTTACGCAGTCCGAACCACAATAGGTCAGGAGAAGGGGGTCACAGACCTCATCACCACAGCAGTCATCGGTGAAACAGATGTCTGGGAGTGTCCCTTCTGTTCTGAGGAGTTTGCCTCTAAAAAAGCCACCCTAGAACACATGGGCAGCTGTAAGAAAAAGAAGAAAGCAGGGGAACCCAAGCTAATATCAACTAACCCGCTTCTTGGACGCGTAAAAGCAATACTTGTACCTGAAACCCTTCGAGGTTATGTCTTCCTTGAAACCCTTGAATTCAGGGATGTTGAGATTGCGATCTCTGGTGTACCCCATGTGCGAGGTCGTGTAGGGGGCAAGGTCAGCTTCGAAGAGATTGACAAGTTCTTAGTGCCCAAGCCAGCTGCAGAGGGCATTTCGACCGGAGACGTTGTAGAGATTATATCTGGACCATTCAAGGGAGAACGAGCCAAGGTTGCACGAGTTGATGCAGCGAAGGAGGAACTCATTCTGGAACTTCTTGACAGTCCTCATACAATCCCAATACGAGTCCATGCAGACTTTGCCAAAATAGTTGAGAAAGCAAAGCGTGAGGAAGAGGTTGAGGTTAGCGCTGAAACTAGGGGTATGGCCGAAGAGGGTGGGCTAGATGATGACTCATTCTGGGCACACGACTAGCCCAGAATCGTTCAGTCACTCCAAAACGCTTAAAACCTTCTGAATCCGCGGTCGAATCATCTCCTTAATTGGACATTGACGCAAGACGTCGTGTCTGGGGTGAAGAAAATGACAATGAATGCAGTAGACCGAATTGGACAGAGTACTACTTGTGCCATTAGGTCGACCATAATCGAAGTGTCCAAGGACCCATCGAGGTTACTGCATCAGGAGTTGTAAGAAATTGAGCGAAACTAAGCCAATTATAGTTGATGCGATGGTAGAGGGTGGCAAAGCTTCCGGAGGCCCACCGATTGGACCAGCGCTGGGACCGACTGGAGTCAATATATTCCAAGTTGTTACGAAGATTAATGAAGTAACACAGGCATATACTGGACTTAAGGTACCGGTGAAGATCACAGTCAATCCTAATGACAAGAGCTTCACTGTTGATGTGGGAACTCCACCGACTAGCGCATTGATTCTAAAGGAAATCGGTCAAGCAAAGGGTTCAGGAGAGCCGAACACCAATATCATCGGAAATCTGACCATTGACCAGATCAAGTCAATTGCTAGAGGTAAGGCGAACGACATATCCGCACTCAATATGAAGAGTGCTGCTCTGATTGTATCAGGAACTTGTGTTTCATTGGGTGTGACAGTCGAAGGGAAACCAGCGAAAGAGTTTCAGCAGGACGTAAAAGAGGGTGTCTGGGACAGCCAGTTGGACGAGCCGCTCAGGGAGGGCTGATCAATGTCATTCAGGATTGAACCCATAGAGGCTGCCGTTGCTGAAGCAAGGAAACTAGGAACTGAGAAAAAGAGGAAGTTCAAGCAAAGCTTTGATGTTGCCGTCAACTTCAGGAAGAAAGAACTTGATGTGACTAAGCCTGAAAATCGCTTCAATCAAGAGGTTGTCCTTCCCAATGCAATGTTTCCTCCCGCAAAGGTGTGCGCGTTCGGAGATGGCGAATTTGCTGAAAATGCCCTTGCAGCTGGAATCCAGAGAGTGGTGTCGAAAGATGAGATTCCAAAGCTTGGTGACGAGAAGAAGGAACGCAAAGCCTTAGCAAATGACTTCGACTTCTTCATCGCAGCCGTGGATGCGATGCCCCTCGTGGGTCGCTACCTTGGACAAGCCTTGGGACCCAGAGGAAAGATGCCAAGGCCCTTTCCACCGCAAGCAGATCTTGCTCCTGTGGTAGACCAGTATCAAAGGACTGTTCGAGTAAGGATGAGGAACACCCCGACGTTCCATGTCAAAGTTGGTCATGTGAATATGGCTGACAAGGAGATTGCTGACAACATAGCAGCAGTTCTGAGCTTCGTGGAGAGTAAGGGATTCCTAGACCGTGTCGGCAAGGTTCTCGTCAAGAGTACGATGGGGCCAACGGTCGATGTGCCAATCGAGAGGTGATAGAAACGTCAGTATATGAGAAGACGATTCCACAATGGAAAATTGACAAAGTGGCAGAGCTGGCGGCCCGAATTGACGATAGCGAGATGATAGGTCTTGTGAACGTGGAGGGTGTAGGAGCAAAGCAGCTTACAGGAATCAGAGAGAGCTTGAGGGGCTCTGCAACCATGATCATGGCACGAAACACATTGATGATCAGAGCTCTTGAAGTAGCGAAGAAAAAGAGAATCAAAGACCTAGTTGAACATGTTTCAGGCCCAGTGGCATTCATGTTCAGTAACGAGGACCCCTTCGTTCTGACAAAGTTCCTGAGCGAAAACAAGGCCGCAGCCCCTGCAAAGGGTGGTCAGATTGCACAAAAGGACATCGTGGTGCCTGCGATGAACACTGGCGTTGCGCCAGGCCCATTCATTAGCGAGCTCGCTGCACTGAGAATCCCATCTCGTGTAAAGGGAGGGGTCATCCATGTCACTGACGATACCGTTGCGGTCAAGGCTGGAGATGTAATATCAAACGCCATGGCACTGATGTTGACAAGACTTGGTATCGAACCCATGGAGCTTCAGCTCAAGCTTATCGCAGCATATACCGATGGTGCTGTATTGACTGGTTCCAGTCTTGAGATTGACCTAGGTAGTCTATTTGCTCAGGTCATTGCGGGACATCAGTTTGCAGTCAACCTCTCAATCAACATTGGGTATCCCACAGTGGAGACCATACCAATGATACTTGCCAAGGCAAATATGGAGGCCAAGAGCCTGACTATGAAGATCGGATTCTTCGAGCCAGACATGATTGGCGAGTTCCTAGCCAAGGCAAACTCGGAGGCGCTTGCTCTCGCAGCAATAATCTCTGAGAAGGACCCAGACGCAATATCCTCCGAAGCCCTCAGTCAAGTCCAGGCTGCTGCAGCCCCAGTTGCAGCTGCTCCAAAAGTAGAACCAGATCAATCAGAAGAGGTTGAGGAAGAGGAGGATGAAGAAGAAGTTGCAGGCCTCGGCGGCCTGTTTGGATAATAATAGCGAGGTAGATAGAAATGGAGTACGTATATTCAGCACTT
>Ga0209427_10003668_pt1 | contig 17938 bp, 23 predicted proteins | sample DeeMarSWOR136_30_FD_187465 | JGI IMG/M metagenome (GOLD analysis project Ga0209427, IMG submission 187465) | Marine sediment microbial communities from White Oak River estuary, North Carolina - WOR-1-36_30 (SPAdes) (version 2) | ecosystem: Environmental > Aquatic > Marine > Intertidal zone >...
CTTGAAGCCTGCCTCGATGGGCCCCCATAGGTCCTTCCTGAAGCTGACCAGGGCGTAGCTGGCTATCCCCATCATCTCCCAGAAGATGAAAAGCGTGAAGAAGTCGCCCGCGAAGGCTACCCCGATCATTCCGACGACGAGGGCGGAGAGCAGAGTATAGTACTCCGTCAGCCTCGTGTCGTGCTCCATGTAGTTGTAGCTGTACACGGTGGCGAAGAAGCCCAAGATCGTGGCCGAGAAGGCCATGAATATCCCCATCATGTCTACCTCGAAGCTTGCGCCCAGAGGCGGACCGCCGCCCAGCGAAAACACGAGGATCTCCTCGGGGGCAGCCTGAAGGGCGCTGTAAAGCGTCCAAACGAACACTACGCCCAGGGCGCTCACGGCCACGGTTGCTATATCTCTTATTCTGGGTGACCCAAATCGCTCCGCGAGCAGGCCGGTCAAGACCACCAGCATCGGCGTAAACAGATAGTACAGTGAGGCAGGGATCACCATCTCAACCTCCTGAGCTCACGGGAGTCGACGGTCCTGAAGTGCTTGTACGCGTTGACGATGAGCGCCAAGCCCACGGCGACCACGCAGCCGCCTGTCACTATCGACATGAAGACAATGGACTGCCCGAAGGGGTCGACGACCCACATGGAGGCATGCTGTGAAGCGAAGTAAATGAACGCGAAGTTACCTGCGTTGAGGATCATCTCGATGCCCAACATTATGCGTATCATGTTTGCCCTGCTCACACAGTACAGACCAATGGCGAACAACGTGAAAGCCGAGCCAAGCCAGATTGTTGCGTCCATTCTATTTCTGTTTCTCCCCTCTCAGTAATGCTAGGCAGCAGGCCGCTGTCGTGAATAGGACGAGCGTCTGGAACATGAGGTCCATGCCTCTGAAGTCCCAGAGGAACCCGCTCATCGCGCCGCCGATCCTTGAGCCCGGCTGGATTGGGATCATCTCGCTGTGAACCAGCCTCGAACTGGGGAAGGGTTCACTGGAGAGGATGTATAGAAATCCGCCGAGGATCACTGCGCTGAGGACGAATCCTGCAAGCAGGATGTTTCTACTATCACTCATCAACGTCACTCCTCACGAACATTATGACGGAGACGAAGAGCACAACCACGGCTCCGCCGTAGATAAGCATCTGGAAGAGGCCCACGTAAGGGGCGTAGAGGGTCCAGTATAGCCCTCCGAGACACACGGCCATTCCGCCTAGGCTGAGGGCGGCGAACAGTATGTCTCGTATTCCAGCTGCCATGAGAGCGAAGAGTAGGGTTGCGGCAATGAGAACAACTTGAACTATTGTTGACGCCACACATGATTCCCCTAACCGCGAATCGCTAACCTTGCATTCCAGTCAATATAAAAATATCGATGCCCTAAAACACCATCAAAAAATACCCAGAGAAAAGGAGGGATTGTCTAAAACGGCATAAAAATATTAAAAATAATATTAACAGATGCGAAATTCTATAATTAAAAATGCTAAAAATTAACAAATAATCACATAAAAAAATGCAGAGATCATGAATCTGGTGCCGGATAATCGGCTGATCTTTTCTTTTGTAAATCTTTATATGCGTCTGTTGGAGGCTATGTTGAGGGACCGAGTTTTGCTGGTAGGTCTTAGTGGTTTTGCGATAATAATAGGTCTAGCAATCCTCGTCGGCGTCATCATCTTCGCTTTTGGCAACGAGCTTGCGTCGAAGAGCCCCGACACCGAGGGGAAGCTGGCCCCATACGCCTGTGGAGAACCCATCCCACCGAAGAAGGTTAGGCTGAACGTGGAGAACTTCTTCATCTACGCCGTCTACTTCATGATATTTGACGTGCTCGGCTTTGTCCTGGCTACTACGGTCGGGAGGCCCGTCAACATGCTTCTGCCTCTCTTCTACGCAGGTGTGAGCCTCATCTCCATAGTGGTACTCACAGCCACGTGGAGGCAATGACATGAGCATACTGACATGGGCTAGGACCCACTCCCCGTGGCTCATACACTTCAACGCCGGCGCGTGCAACGCATGCGACATAGAGGTAGTAGCCGCACTGACGCCAAGGTTCGACGTTGAACGCTTCGGCGCGTTGCTCAAAGGCTCCCCGAGACACGCAGACGTCATGGTGGTCTCCGGAAGCGTGCCGAGGAAAATCAGGGACAGGCTGAAGAGAATATACGAACAGATGCCAGAGCCCAAGTTCGTGGTAGCCGTGGGGTCGTGCGCCATCAGCGGCGGCGTCTTCCAGGACTGCTACAACGTGATGGAGGGCGTCGACAAGATCATACCCGTCAACGCTTACATCCCCGGCTGCCCGCCGAAGCCGGAGGCGATCCTCGACGGCGTGGTGAAGCTACTCATGAGCGCGGGGTACTGAGGTGAAAAAAGTGTCGGTAGAAGAGCATACTAAAGTCGTCGAAGACCTGGTGAAGGAGTTCGGGGAAGAAAACGTCTACAACACAAAAGTCCCCAGAGCCTACAGGGCGTTCGCGCACGTGAATAGGGAGAAGCTCCTAGATGTCGTCAAGTATCTCAAAGAGGAGCACGGGTTCATCCACGTCACCACCATAAGCGGCGTTGACATGGGGGAAAACTACGAGGTAGTCTACCATCTACGCAGCGAGGGCTTCAGCTTCAGCCTGAAGGTACCGGTCCCCAAGGACGACCCTAAGGTCCCGAGCATAGTCGACATCCTGAACGGCGCCGTCCTCTACGAGAGAGAGGTAAACGACCTATTGGGCGTGTTCCCTGAGGGGCACCCAGACCCCAAGAGGCTGATTCTGGCGTATGACTGGCCTGAGGGGGTGCACCCGCTGCGCAAGGAGTGGGACATCCAGACGATACGGGAGAAGGTTGATGGAAAGAAATGGGGGAAGGACGTTGAGTGAGAGAGAGTTCGTCATACCCGTTGGGCCACAGCACCCCGCGCTGAAGGAGCCTGAGAGCTTCCTGTTCACGGTCGACGGCGAGGTGGTCGTCGACGTGGAGCCAAGGATAGGCTACAACCACCGGGGAATCGAGAAGGCTATGGAGAGCCGCAACTACATACAGAACCTGTACATCACGGAGCGTGTCTGCGGCATATGCAGCAACGCTCACCAGACCGCCTACACCGGGGCCGTGGAGGAAGTGGGGGGCATCGAGATCCCTGAACGCGCCAAGTACATCAGGGTCTTCATGCAGGAGCTTGAGCGAATCCACAGCCACCTCCTGTGGTTGGGGGTGGCCGCCCACGAGATAGGGTTCGACACCATGTTCTACTACGTGTGGAGAGACCGCGAGGTGGTGATGGACCTCTTGGAGGAGGTGAGCGGAAACCGCTGCAACTACGCCATGGCGACAGTCGGCGGCGTGAGGAGGGAACTACCCAAGAACAAGTACCCCAAATGGCACAAGATGCTCGACAAACTCGCGGAGAGAACCAACTACTACATCAAGGTGGCGTCCACAGAGAAGACCATCCTCGAAAGGGCGGTGGGAGTAGGCTACCTGGGCAAGGAGGACATGATAAGGCTCAGCGGCTGCGGACCAAACGCCCGTTCAAGCGGCGTCCCATGCGACATCAGGAAGATATCGCCTTACCTGATATACGACGAGATACCCTTCGAGCACGTCTACGTGGACAATGGCGACGTCCTAGGCCAAGTGCTGGTTAGGGTGTTGGAGACGCTGGAGTCTGTGAAGATCTGCAAGTGGGTCCTCGATAACATTCCAGATGGTGAGATCGCCGTCAAGTTCAACCCGATGCAGAGGCTGCCAGAGGGCGAGGCGGTGTACCTCGTCGAGGCCCAGAGGGGGGAGCTGATCCACTACACCATAAGCGACGGCAGGAACATGCCGTACAGGCACAAGATAAGGGCGCCGACCCTCGGCAACATACCGTCGCTGGTGAAGAGGCTCAAGGGCGGCTACATCGCCGACATCCCCATCACGCTCGCGGGGATAGACCCGTGCTTCAGCTGCACGGACAGGATGGCTTTCTATGACGAGGGAAAGGACAAGACCTGGACGTGGACAGAGGGTGAGCTGAGCAAGTACAGAAAGGGGTGGTACAGCAGATGAACAACCCGTTGACCACACTGATCGCGGTGCTCATCTTCCCGGGCCTAAGCTTCATACTCACATACGCGCTCTGGTGCCAGTGGGTAAGCCGTAAGGCTGCTGCACGACTCCAGAACAGGCAGGGACCCCTCCACACGGGGTGGCAGGGGATCCTCCAGCCACTGGCAGACTTCATCAAGCTGCTGGTGAACGAGGACATAACCCCAGCCGCGGCGGATAAGCCGGTTTTCAATTACGCACCCATCGCGGTGTTCGCGATACCACTGGCGGCGACGTTCCTCATACCCATCCAGAGCCTGACGAGCCTCCGGGGGTGGGAGCCCGTGGCAAGCTTCGAGGGAGACCTCATACTCGTTCTGTTCCTCATGAGCGTCGTCATACTCGCCGTCTTCCTGGGGGGGTGGAGCAGCGGCAACCTCTTCGGCGCCCTCGGAGCCACCAGGGTGGCGCTCATGATGCTCGCATACGAGATTCCTCTGAGCCTAGTCGCTGTGGGTCCAGCCATACTAGCGGGCAGCCTACAGATCAGCAAGATCGTTGACTGGCAGGTGGCGAGCGTCAACGTCTTCCTCGGGGCCCCGGACATAAAGGGACTCGCCGTCGCTGGCGTGCTGCTCATAGGCGTCGCCATATACCTCATATGCCTGCTGGCCGAGCTAGAACTCAGGCCCTTCGACATCAGCGAGGCCGAGACGGAGATAGTCCACGGCTGGCAGGTGGAGTACAGCGGCAAGAAGCTGGCGCTGCTCAACGCGGGCCACGACATAAAGATGGTGCTCGCCGCGGCGCTGGTGACCAGCCTGTTCCTGGGCGGCCCAGCAGGGCCCATACTGCCGCCCTTCATATGGTTCATACTTAAGACGACGCTCTGCGTGCTGGTGTTGACGAACCTCAGCGTACTGTTCGCCAGGTTCAGGATAGACCAGATGGTGGCGGGGGCGTGGAAGTACCTAGTGCCCCTGGCCGTGCTACAGGTCATGGCTGTGGTGGCCCTGTCGGGAGTGATATGAGATGGCGATGGAGAGAGAGCTCATCAAGAACGCGTTCAGCAAGCCCTGCACCTTGATATACCCCTTTGAGAAGCTGGAGCCCCCCGAGGGGCTCAGGGGGAAGCACGAGTACGACCCCGAGAAGTGCATCGGCTGCGGCCTATGCGCCAGGGTGTGCCCGAGCTTCGCCATAACGCTGAAGGGGAGCCCAGGCCCCAAGTGCACCGGGCTGTTGGTTGACCTAGGTAAATGCCTGTTCTGCGGCCAGTGCGAGGAGGTTTGCCCCAGGGACGCGATCTGGCTCACCACCGATTACGAGCTAGCCGTCATCAACAAGGAGGACGGAATCCTAGACTTCGACAGGACGCCCCCGCCCCCCAAGGCGCCCCCGAAGAAAGAGGAGTAACACCTCACACAGCTATTTGTTATTCAGACAACAGTCTGTGCAGAGTCTCTGCGATCCTTTCTGACGCCTCGACGAGCTCCGGGGTCATCTCCTCCCCAAAGACCACTGCCTTAGGCTGGACCCCTAGGAGGAGCACCTCAACGCCGAGGCTCATCTCTATGTAGCCTATGAATATGGTTAGGGGGAGGCTGTGGGTCGAGACGGCCTGTCCGCCTATGTGCTTGGAGTCTATGAGCCGGGTCTCGCCGGGTCGGCCTCCGAAGTTGGCGGCGTCGATGAGCAGCAAGTGTGTGGGTTGGTGGCTCTCCACCTTGCCTATAAAGGATTCGGGCACAGTCTCCGTGTTGAGGAGCAGTACGCCGGGGAGATCCGATTCCTGGAGGCGCTGGATGATGGCCACGCCGACGCCGTCGTCTCCCCTCATGGGGTTGCCGACGCCCATGAGGACGACCCTCCTCTCGCCCTCCCCTAGGTAGTCTCTGAGTTGCTGCTCCAGGGCCATGACACCTGTGTCTGGGTTTACGGGGCTAAAAACCATCTGGAAAGTAGTCAGGCTCGATCGGTTCGAGTCGACGTTTAGAGTTGGGTGGCTACCTTGTCCCTGAACCTGGCGAGCATCTCCACGTTCTCCTGGATGGTGCTCGACGGCCTGACGTTGATGACGCTCATCTTCATGCCCTGGTCCATGGCGCGGCGCCACTTCTCGACGAGGGCCTCCGGTGTGCCTATGAAGTCGTGGGTCCTCGCCTCGGCTGGGTCGGTGCCCCGCTGGGCCCACCTCTTGAGGGTGGCCTCGTACTCTTCATCGTCTTTCATCAGGTAGACGCTGGGCGCGAAGCCGCTTATGAAGACGTCTTCCGCGGATTTGCCGTGCCTCTCCAGCGCCGCGTGGTAGTGGCCCAGTATCCTGTCGATGTTCTTGAGGTTGCCCGAGGCGTTGATGCCGTCGGCGTACTTCGCGGTTATGTTGATGAGCCTAGGCTGTCGGGCCCCAACCGAGACCCTGAACGGGTTCTGCACCGGCTGGGGTATATTGACGGCTTCGCGTAGCTTCCAGTACCTTCCATCGTAGCTGTACACCTCGTTGTGGAGCATCCCCTTGAGTATCTCGACGGCCTCCTTGAGGCGGGTGACCCTCTCCCCCGCGCCCGGCATGCCACGGCCCTTCTCCATGAGGTCGTAGCCCAGGTACTCTGGCTCGTTCCAGCCCGCGCCCAGTATTAGCTCGTAGCGGCCGCCGGACATGACGTCCAGCGCTGTTGCCGACTTGGCGAGGTACGCGGGGTTCCTCAGGCTGTTGAAGAGGGTTATGTGGCCCAGGCGTATCCTGCTGGTCTGGACCCCTATGCCGATCATGGCGGTCCACGCCTCTAGGATGGGCTCTCTGCCGTCGGGGAGGCCGTGGACGTGGTCGTTGAGGAAGACGCCGTAGTAGTCTAGCTCCTCGGCCGCCTTGGCCAGCTCAAGCATCCTGCCGTAGGTCTCGGCGGACCTGATGTAGACTCCGAATCTCATGGGGACAAGAGAAAGACTATACCATTTAAACCTCAGCATGGCTGCCCCGTGCACGCGTCAGAGACTGGGCTGACGGGTTAGCCAACCTTTATTTGAACGCCGCCCCGTCTATTTGGGTCTAGGAGTTTACGTGGTTGAGCAGGTCCAGGCTGCCTTTCGGGTCCCCGGTTTTCTATGGGTGGGTCATAGTGCTGGTCTCCAGCCTGGTAATCTTCTTCAGCGGGCCCGGGCAGACCTACAGCGTAAGCGTGTTTATAGATAGCTACATCAACGAGTACGGCTGGAGCCGCAGCGTGGTCTCCGGCATGTACAGCGTGGGCACGTTCTGCGCCGGCATGCTCATGGGCTTCGTCGGGAGGCTCATCGACAGGCACGGCCACAGACGGGTGACGGTCGCCGTGTCGCTGCTGTTCGGGCTGGCCTGCGTCTGGATGAGCGTCGTGGCCTCGGTGCCCATGCTCCTCGTCGGCTTTTTCCTCGTCAGGCTGCTGGGGCAGGGCTCCATGAGCCTCAGCAGCACGACTCTGCCGCCCCAGTGGTTCATAAAGAAGAGGGGCGTGGCCCTCAGCATAGTGAGTGTGGGGGGCGGGCTGAGCCTGGCCTTGCTGCCGCCCCTCAACACGTGGATCATCCAGCACTATGGGTGGAGGATGTGCTGGTGGACCTGGGCGGCGCTGCTATGGGTCGTGATGGCGCCTCTGGGCTACCTGCTCATCAGGGACAAGCCGGAGGAAGTTGGGCTCCTGCCGGACAATGAGGAAGCCCCTAGGATCACGGGTGGGGAGGACGCCGCGGTGGATGACTCTTGGACCCTCCAGGAGGCAGTCAGGACCAGGGCCTTCTGGTGCATCATCTACACGATGGTGGTCCCGTCGGCGATAATAACTGGGCTCGTCTTCCACCAGATAAGCATACTCGCTGGGGCCGGGCTGGACCCGGGGACGGCTGCCCTCGTCAGCAGCCTCATGAGCGTGGTGCGTCTGCCTGTGGCGCTTCTGGCGGGGCCCGTCGCGGACAGGGTTCAGCTCAGGTATCTTGTGGCCTTCAGCCAGACGCTGATGTTCGGCTCTATGGCGGCACTTTACCTGGCGGACAGCGTGACGCTGGTCATGGTCTACGGGGTGCTCGTGGGTGTACAGATGGCGCTGCAGGGGATAGTGGGCGGAGTCATCTGGCCTGACTATTATGGAAGGAGGCACCTGAGCACCATAAGGGGCGTCACCATGATGGCTGGCGTCATCGGTTCGGCGCTGGGGCCCCTGCCCTACGGCGTCGCGTACGACGTGTTCGGGGGGTACGGCGAGGCGCTTCTCGCGTCCATAGCTTTCCCCGTGCTGGGGGTGTTTGCGGGGCTGCTCGCCGTGAAGCCCAAGAAGCCTGAACCCGTTTAATATGGTTTAAATTGGGTTCTCCACTGTTGTATCTAAGGTCTCCATGGGTAGCCGTCTCGGGTTCTCAAACCGTTTCATGGCAGTAGTGGCGCTGACGGTACTTGTGCTTCTGCTGCCCACTCCCGCGGGGCTGACCGTGGAGGGAAAACGTGCCCTCGCCGCCTTTGTGTTCACCGGGACCATATTCGCGCTTCAGCCCATACCGCTTCCTTTCGCCGGGCTCATCGTGCCGGTGATGCTGGTGGCTCTAGGCCTTGCCGACTCCGCCCAGGCATTCGAGACCCTGTCAAGGCCCATCATCATACTGATACTCGGCAGCCTGTTCCTGGCCGAGGCCCTGAGGAAGCATGGGATAACGAGGAGGCTGGCGCTGCTGTCCATAGTTACATCAGGTGGACGCGTGGATAGACTTCTCTTCAGCCTCATGGCGTTGGCCGCGCTGCTATCCATGTGGATGGAGAACACCGCGACGGCCGCCGTGCTGATACCGGTGGCCCTCACCATATCCAGCCAGGTCAAGGACCAGAAGCAGTCGAAGGAGCTACTGGTCCTCCTAGTGCTGGGCATCGCCTACGCCGCAAGCGTCGGCGGCATGGCCACGGTCACCGGCTCCGCCTCCAACGCCGTGGCTTCTGAGTTCCTCGCCGAGATCAGGGTCTGGAGGTTCATCGACTGGATGAAGTACGGCCTGCTTGCGTTGATATTCGTGTTCCCGGTCACATGGTGGACGCTCTTGAAGGCGTTGAACGTCTCATTGAAGGAGCTGGACATCGAGGCTACGCGCAGGGAGCTTGAAAGCCTGGGCGGTTTACGAGGCGTGGAGAGGGAGGTTCTGGCGGTTCTCGGGGTCACCATACTCATGTGGATGGGGGGCAGTTACATGGAGGACGCCATGGGGCTGCCACCCACGTTCCTCGCCCCCTCGATAGTAGGTATGATCGCGGTTTCCTACATGGCGCTCCGGGGCATAATTCAGTGGGAGGACGTGAAGGGCGTCAGCTGGGGCATGTTCTTCGCCATCGCCGCCGGGCTGGCGCTCGGGGAAGCGTTAAAGAGGTCGGGGGCAACAGCATGGCTTACGGACATCTCGTCGCCTCTGCTCAGCGGGACGCCCTTCATCTTCGCGCTGGTCGTCGTGGTGTTCGCGTCGGCTCTCCTCACCAACGTGGTGAACAACGCCACCGTGGCGGCCGTTTTCGTGCCAATCATGATCGACCTGGCCACAGCCGACCCCGCCTTCAACTCGGTCAGGCTCGTGCTTCCCCTCACCATGGCCACTACCTTCGGCTACGCGCTGCCCTCGGCGTCAGGGAGGATGGCGCTCATCTCAGCGACGGGCATCATAGAGTCCAAGGACATGCTTAAGTACGGTATGTTCATGACGGTCGTCAGCTCCGTGATACTCATCGCCCTGTTCTACCTGTTGGGAGCGGTCAACCTGATATGACGGGCAAGTGATCAATGTTAATAGAAGACCCACGGATTGAGTAAGTGTATGCGTGTCCTCGTAATCGGAGCCGGGATGGTGGGCGCCAGGGTCCTCACGCAGCTGAAGAAGAACCCCCGGATAGAGGTGGTCACCGTCGACCCACGGGAGAGGCCCTATGCTGTAGAGCAGGGGATAATCGAGGGCGTGGACTACCACGTGGAGCTTAACACGGTTGAGATCAAGGACACGCTGAGCAAGGTGAAGCCGGACCTAGTGCTAGTTACCACCTCCAAGGAGGACATCGCACGCGCCGGGGTATCCGGGCTAGAGGTGCTGGTGACCGGGCTGCGCAATGAGCTTGAGGCAACAGCCGAGGTGCCCATCATCGCCGTCGCCCGAATAGGCGAATAAATAAGGATTATCCGAAGAAGCGTCCCATCACGTAGGCGCCCAGGAACATGGTGGCTATCCCGAGAAGCACAGGGATGTTACCCACCCCGAGGCTGGACAACGCCGAGCCGGGGCACTGGCCGCTGAGCCCCCAGCCGACACCAAATATCGCGGCGCCCATGAGGGTATTTCTGCTGAGGGTCCTGGTGCGGGGCTTGAACTCGCCGCCGAGGACTGGCTTCTCGACAAACCTTGGCACGACGTTGATGGCGACGAAGGCGACTCCGGTGGCGGCGCCCATCAGCACGACGAGGCCGAAATCCTTTAGCTGGAGGAAGCTGAGCACAATCTCCGGCTTGGACATGCCGCCCAGTGCTAAGCCGAACCCGAAGACTATGCCCCCTATGAAGAGCACGATGTTCCTGTTGTTCATGGCACGACCCCCAGCATCAGCATCAGGTTAGCCGTTATCACGCCGACCACGATGAAGGTAATCACGGCATAGAGAGACGTCGTTGAAAGCGAAGCTACGCCGCTTATGCCGTGACCCGAAGTGCAGCCGCTCGATAGCCTCGTGCCGAAGCCCACTAGGAAGCCCCCGAGTAGGAGCCTCCACCACTGAACCGACGTGGTCCAGAAGCCATCAGGCGAGATGGTCACCGTGTAAAGCAGAGCGCCGAGTATCACACCCGCCGCGAAGTAGAGCCGCCACTCCCGCGATTCGAGATAGGTTTTCCTGTTAAAGAAGGGAACCTTCGAGAAGTATGACAGGGTGGAGCTGAATAGGCTGCTCTGGGTGGCGTGCAGGCCGGTCAGTATGTAGACTAACGAGACGGCTAGACCGATCACTACTCCGCCGAGTATGTAGGACGTGACTCCTAAAGGAAACATATGCGTTCAACCGAACCGAGAGGTAAAAACCTTCACATTTTACTAAGATTCACAAGCCTGAAGCAGCCCGTTTATCCTCTCTAATGCTTCTTCGAGCGGCAGGTACCCAACCAACTCACCCACCTCGCCGCCGGAGCAGAAGACTTTCGTCGTGGGCGTCTCCTCCACCCTCAGACCCTCGGCGAGCCGCAGGTTCTCAATAGTCTTCAGCATGTTCATCCTATAGAATCGAGCTTTTCCGCTGATGGCCTCCGGCAGCCTCTCGTAGACGGGCTTGAACCTTCTGCAATGGTCGCAAGACCTGACCCAGAACTCCAACACGGTGGGGCCATCGGAGTCTTTTACTTCGCGTTCGAACTCCTCCGCCGAGATGTCCCTGATTTCGTTCACACGCATCCACGGTAGTCGCGAAATAAGGAGGTTTCTCGTTAAAAAAAGGGCTACTTGGCTACCGGGTAGCCCGCGTTCACCCAGGAGGTCATGCCGCCGAGGACGTTGTATATGTTCTTGTACCCCAATCTCAGCAGCATGCTTGACGCGAACCCGGACCTCGTGCCGCTCTTGCATATGAGCGCCACGGGCCGGTCCCGAGGTATCTCGTCGGCGTGCTGCTCGACTAGCCCGGCGTAGACGTGTTCACAGCCTTCTATGTGCCCGCCGTTATACTCGTCGAGGCTCCGGACGTCCACAACCACCAGGTCCTTTTCTTTCCCCATCATATCCTTAAGGCCAGAAACGGTGATGAGGTTGAGCTTCTCGGTGGGCAGCGCGCTCGTGTACCACGACGCGATGGTGCCCGTGAGGTAGCCGTCTACATTGTCGTAGCCCATACGGGACAGGCTCCTCGAGACGTAGTCCAGCTCGTCCTGCCCCCCGAGGACGACCAGTATGGGTTTGTCGTAGGGGAGCACCCACCCGGCCATTCCCAGCCTCGCTATGCTTATGCTGTAAGAGCCCTTGATGTGGCCCGCCCCGAAGGAAGGTGGCGGCCTGGTGTCTATAACCACGCCTCCCGCGTCCGCCATCTTCTTGAACTCCTTGGGGGTCAACGCCCGGGGGTTGGGCCCGCAGCCGACGAAGGGCGCGCCCTCCACGTTATACTTCTCCATTATGTGGAAGTACGGGGTGTAGTGGTGGTCCTCGTTGACCTTTAAGTCGATGAACTCCTCCCGGGTCATCTGGAGCAGCGGGTTCATGAGCCGCTCCGCGCCCATGGTGCTCACCTCGCGGTCAGCGATGCCGCCGCCGCAGACGGAGCCCGAGCCGTGGGCCGGGCAGAGCACCACGTGGTCCCCCAACGGAAGCAGCTTCTCGTGGATGCTGTCGTAGAGGTTCTCGGACCACTCCCTGCGCCTCTCTGGCCCCCCGAAGTCCGTCCTCCCGGCGTCGCCGACGAACAACGTGTCGCCTGTGAAGACCATGACGACATCGCCGCCAGTGGCGAGGTCGGTGACGGCGTAGGACATGCACCCCGGGGTGTGCCCCGGCGTGTGCAGTGCCGTGACCTTAAGCTTCCCGACGCGGAACTCCTGGCCATCCTTCAGCTTCTCGCCGTACTTGAACTCGGGCCATGGGCCGTGGTATACCTCGGCGCCGGTGAGGCTGGCCAGCTCCTTCGAGCCTATGACGTAGTCCTCGTTCCTGTGCGTCTCGAACACGTACTTGATTCTCATGCCCTCCCGCTTGGCGATGTCAACGTAGACATGGCAGTCCCTCTGGGGGTCCATCACCATGGCTTCGTGGCCTGAGCCGACGAAGTAAGACAGGTGGGCCACGACGCGGGACTTTATCTTCTCGAAAATCATGACGGCTGATCTTTCGTTCGGCGTTAGATAAACATTATCAGCAAGCGTTCAGGAGAGAACTGGAATGACTCTCGACTTGTGGAGGCTCGCCCCCCTCCTCGCCCTATCCTTCTGCTCAGGCCTCATAGACCTTAGCCTCGGCATGGGCTACGGCTTCACGGTGACCCCGGTGATGCTGCTCCTCGGCTACACCCCAGCCGAGACCGTGCCCAGCGTCCTGTTCTCCTCGTTTATAGGGGGAGCATCCAGCAGCTTCTTCAACCACCGCCAAAAGAATGCCGACTTCACCCCCGGCAGCAGAGACCTCAAGATAGCGCTGATCACCGGAGGCCTCGGCGTCGTCGGCGCCGTCATAGGGGTGAACACCTCGCTGAGCCTCCCCGAGAGAGCCGTGGGGCTATACATAGGCTCCCTCGTAATCGCCTCAGGCGCCCTGGTGCTCTACAGCAAGTCGCTGGTCTCGGGATTCTCGTGGCCAAAGATGATGGCTATAAGCATCTTGGGCTCCTTCAACAAAGGGATTTCGGGCAGCGGCTTCGGCCCCATAGTAACCACGGGCGCCATAATTTCGGGGCTAGACGAGAAAACATCGGTATCCATACAGGCCCTGTCCGAGACCCTCGTGAGCCTCGTAGGCTTCGCCACATACATAGTCCTACAGAGCCGAGTAGACGCCCCGATGATCGCGGCCATGTCCCTGGGAGTCATGCTAGCCTCCCCCTTCGCCGCCTCCATCGTGAAGAAGGCTAGAGGAAACACGCTGAGAACCATGATCGGAGTACTAGCGTTAATAGTTGGGGCAAGCACCCTCCTCAAGTACCTCTAACACAGAAAACAGATATGACCTGTAGGAGGATCACAACAACCTCTACGAATAGACATTCATCCTACGTCCCCGCACGAAACCCACCAGTCGTATACCCGCCTCCTCCGCTACCCTAACCCCGGACGCAAGAGGCGCCGAGACAGAGCAGACCACAGGTATCCCCGCGGCTATGGCCTTCAACACCATCTCCCCCGCCAGCCGGCCACTGGACGCAAGCACACACCGGCTGAGATCGACTCCATCGAGAAGACACCTCCCAATCACCTTGTCGAGGGCGTTGTGCCTGCCAACGTCCTCGGCGAAAGCCACGACGCCGTCCTCCCTATGACGTATGAGCGCGCTGTGGGTGCCACCCGTCTCCCTGAACACTGTGCTCAGCCTGTTAAGCTCGTCTATGACGCCGTGGATAAAGGCGGCGTCCAGGTCTTCGACACGTTGGACCCCTCTAACTGAGCCCGGCCTGATTCTCAGGTAGCCAGCGCAGGCGGTGGTAAGGAGCCAACTTTTCCCCATAGTTATCTCGGAGAGGTTGACCGGGTACCTGAGAGACACATCGACCCTCTCCGGTGTGACGCTGAGCTCGGTGATGTCTGTGTGCGACGAAACGACGCCCTCGGTATAGAGATGCCCCACCACCAGCTCCTCAAGCATCCCAGGCGAGGCTACGAGAGTCCTGTAGAACTCGCCGTCGACGAAGACACATACAGCGATGTCGGACGCCACCGAATCTACCAAGTTCTCCGTCGAGCCATCGCCCCTGATCCGCGTTATCTCAACCTTTCCGACAGACATATAGACTCATTTAGACGTGGATACTATACGATAAAAGACCCGCGCACAGAGGCTAGGATTTAATTCATGTCCAGCGAATGGATTAACCATGACTATCCAAGCGTCTAAAGGCTTTACAGAGGAGGAGCTGGACTATTACTCGCGGCAGATCGTTCTCAAGGAGTTCGGCCTTGAAGGCCAGAGGAAGCTAAAAGAGGCGAAGGTATGCGTCGTAGGGGCAGGGGGCCTCGGCAGCCCCATACTCACGCAGCTAACGTCCATGGGCGTAGGCAGCGTCAAGGTCGTCGACAGGGATGTTGTCGAGGTATCGAACCTGCAGAGGCAGCACCTATACGGTGTACACCAAATCGGTCTGCCCAAGGTCGAGGCCGCGATGGATAGACTGCTTCAGATAAACCCCTTTATCAAAGTGGAGCCAGTACCTCTCTCCGTGAGTTATGGTAACGCTGAGAGGATCATCCAGGGGGCGGACATAGTCGTAGACGCCCTAGACTCCATGGCCGCACGATACGCAGTCAACAGGGCATGCCACAGAGCTGGGACACCTTTCGTTCACGGCGCGGTGATCATGCAAGTGGGCACAGCGTCCACCATAATCCCCAAAGAGACCGCATGTTTAGAGTGCTTCCAAGGCGGCATAGACGACGCAGACCTCCCCAGCTGCGCCGTCCTGGGTGTACACCCCTCGGTCATAGGCCTAATCGCCAGCGCACAGGTAAGCGAGACTATAAAGTTGTTACTCGGAGAATCGCCGGCCCTCGCGAATAAGCTCCTCTTTGCGGACTTAAAGGAGCTGTCCATCGAGAAGGTGCAGTTAGCGAAAGCCGAGAACTGTCAAGTGTGCAGTGGATATCTTGAACCAATAGAGACTACACCCGATGAGACACGTGTCGAGGAGATATGTGGAAGGCAGGAAAGAAGGGTATGGATCTTCTCGCCCGAGTATGCAATGGAATTAGATCTAGATACAATCAACGATGAACTGGATATCCTTGGTTACACGATATCGATCAAGGGAAAACTGGGGACAAGCTTCGAGAAAGAAAAAATTAAGGGAAGCGTACTAGTCTCCGGCGTCACCGTCATCGAGGGCGTGAGAGACCGTAAAGCAGCAGAAAAACTGCGGGGACAAATACTAGGATAACTTGGGTAATAAAATTGGACTCAATAAAAAAGGGGGATGCACTCCCCCCATTGAGCATTTGGCCTAACCCTTTGCATCGGTGATGCTCTTCAGGACTATATTTACCGGAACCTCATCTGTTTTCAGTACGTATTTCTTGTCTGTTGTGCCGATCTCAATGTCATTACCTTCCATGACGTCAACCTTGCTTATGCTCTCGAGGGGCACGTTCATGGTTATGTCGTATTTCTTGGACAGTAACCCCTTCACGTTCTGGAACATCAGGCGCTTGTTAGAGATGATCAGATATCCTCTTCCCCCGTCGAGATTACCGGGGTAACTTTTCTGTATGGCATCACCCGGTTCTAGGGCCTTCTCCGCTTCCTTGTACCAGTTTTGTGCCATTCTTGGTCAGGATGAAGATTCAGGGGCCTTCCATTAAACGTTCTAGTATTGTTGTATATACGCGTATATGGAATAATACGTGTGTCAACTTATTTTCATCGATAGTTGAGATATGAGTAGCCTAATAACCGTGAACGGATTGGCTCAATCTTCATGGTGGAGGCACAGGAAGGGGCGTTTGATCCTAACTTTCCTCAGGCTTGTACGCCCTGTCGATGATGATCTCCGCGATGTCTGCGGCGTACTCGCTTATCCTCATGATGTTCTCCCTGATGGCGAAGAGCTCAAGGAACACGGCCCTGTCGTTGATACCGAAGCTAGGAAGTGGACTGATCTTCCTTAGAAGCTGACGCACATTCTCTTGGTTGTTTATTATGGTGTTGGTGTCATGGACCGTCTTTAAGATGAAGCACTCCACTGCCTTCTCGTAGGAGTCGAACGAGAGGCGTGCTACCTCGACGAAGACTGCCCAGACATGGAGGGGTATAACGCTTTGGTGCTCGACTAAGTTCACCAGATGCTGAGCGATGTTCGTGGTGTGGTCGGCGACACGCTCTATCCTGTCAACGAGGTTCTGATAATCAAGGCAGTCGAGTATATCTAGCCCCAGGTTCCCGGCGAGGGAGGGGGTGATGGCTGCACATCGTATTAAACGGATCAGGTAGAACATAAACTGGTCCACGTCGTCCTCCAAGGTCAGAACGGAGCCTGCAAGGTCGCTGTCCCAAGTCTCCATGGCCACGAGTATGTCTTCGCACATCGAGAGGGTGATGAGGTGCATCCGGTCCAAGCCCTGCTCCACCGAAGCCATAGACTCGTCCATGAGGGTCTGGAGGATCACCTCGCTCGCGTGGGACTCGATGATCCTCAAGTAGAGGGACTTAACGACGTCTCTGATGGCTCTCTGTTGCCTAGTTGTGAAGATCTTCTTCGATGTGAGCTGTATCACACTGTAGCCGTTGAGATAGCAACCTATGACGATCCGTATGATGGTGTCTTCTTCCTCGTTAGGCTCTATGACGACGATCTTCCTCTTCTCCCTCTCCCCGGTCTTAATTGAGGGGTGTACCACAAGCGAGAGGTCGCGAAGTATCTCGAGGGATACGATGTCTCCCCTGTCCACGTTGTTTATCTTAAGCCAGTCCTTGGGGAGAGAGATGACGAGAGACGACTTCCCCAGAGCCATGATCTTCCTGTTTTCCATCGCATGTATTCAATGAGGTAATACTAATATAACCTATACTCATGGCCCCCAAGCTAAAAAAATATATATCGATATAGAGAAAATCCTATTTCTTGGACATAGTCTTGAGGATCCTATCAGCCTCGCAAAAACGATCCTCAGTGTCGGTGTCGAAGAATATGTACAGCTCCGGGTCAACGCTCCTCAACTGATCCACAGGGATCAGCGACACATCATCGAGGCTCAGGAAAATCATCCGAACCCGTAGATCACCTTCCCTGTAGAGTCGCTCGGCCTCCCTGAGCGTGGTTTCAACGTTATAGACTGCTACGAGAGGTTCTATCCAACCGTTGGGTTTCTCGAACACAGCACCGTCCCGGCCCTCAGCCTCGGCGAACAACATCTCCACCGCCTGGTCATAGATGAATGGCATGTCACATGCGACAGCGAGCGCGTACTCACCATTACAGCGTGATAGCCCCGTAAGAAGGCCGATGAGAGGGGAGCCCTCAGGATACATGTCCATGACGACGCCTTCTACGACTTGCCCATATTTTTCCCTCTGCTCTTCCGAGGCAACGACGACGATGACCTCGTCTACATGGTCACGGATCTTGTCAACAATGTGGTTGACGAGGGGCTTACCCGCGAGGAGACGGAGACCTTTATCCTCCCCCAGCCTTGTGGATGAGCCCCCAGCTAACACGATCCCTGACCTTGTCAATGCGCATCTAT
>Ga0209427_10003671_pt1 | contig 17932 bp, 20 predicted proteins | sample DeeMarSWOR136_30_FD_187465 | JGI IMG/M metagenome (GOLD analysis project Ga0209427, IMG submission 187465) | Marine sediment microbial communities from White Oak River estuary, North Carolina - WOR-1-36_30 (SPAdes) (version 2) | ecosystem: Environmental > Aquatic > Marine > Intertidal zone >...
TGATAACCGTGATTGTATTGAGCTCGTTCACCATGGCACTGGTAATGTCCATCATTTCCTTTATCCCGCTTTTCCTGGTCGATACTTTCGGCACCAGCAAAGAAGCAGCGGCGGCTTCGGTATCCATCGTATTTGCCATGGCATTCTGGGCAGGACCACTCGCCGGCTATCTCTCCGACCGCTTCGGCCGAATGGCGATAATCATAACCACGTGTGCCATGGCCATCATTGTGATTTACCTGCTCAATATAGTTCCCTACGGATTCGGTATCTATGTTTTGCTGGCCGCCCTTGGCACCGTCACGGCTTTCAGTACCATTACTGCGCAGGCTTACATCGTCGACCACACAACGGCAAAACGCCGCTCCACAATTCTTGGCTTCTACTTTTTCGGCAACATGGAAGGCAATGGGGTACTGACGCCGGCCCTGGGTTACCTGATTGACCACCTCGGCTTCCATACCAGCTTCAACATCAGCAGCGCGGTTATCATAGTCGTACTTGTCGTCTGCTCTTCAATCCTGTGGCTTAGCCGGAGGTAATCGGTATGGTGTTACCTGGGCGCGCGGAACGTGGCTAAGACATTGAAGAAAGTCAAAGGTAGTTATATATCATCTAACCTTTGCTTCCCACCAGAAGTCCAGATTTGATGCACCCGGCTCAGAACTGACATTAAGTGTAAAGGTACGGCCATTAATATCACTTATCCACCATGTCCCATAATCATTTTTAGCTTGCTCGGTAAAAGCTATGTTAATTATCGTCGGAACATCATCCAGTCCATGACTGACCACCTCATTGGTTGCCCCAAAACTTATACTAGCTGCTCCACAATTTTCCGTTGTATATCCTTTATTGTCCCGGATAGTGTTGTCAATATTGGTTTCATTAAATTCCATTCCACCACCAGTATTGTTCTGCAGGTTATTATCGGTGACAATGCAATAGTTGGTTCCGTTCATTCGTATACCTTTATTGCAACCAGTAATCAAGTTACCTTGAATAGTGTAATAATTACCAATAACTTCGACACCTCTGGTAGCACAATTATAAATTAAATTGCTTCTGGCGATTCCCCTGTTTCCCCGCAACCGCAAACCACAATCAGAACAATCCCGGATAACATTACCTTCTATTAAGTTATACTGTCCCAGGTCATCTATACCACGATTTGGGCCGATGATTTGATTATTGGCTATTATCGCCCATTGATGCCCATGATGGTTGATATTTACACCATAATTACATTTATCAGTGCAGTATATAATGTTGTTTACTATTATTTCCCGCTTTATGTTCATGCAAAGGAAAATGACAGACTCGGCACTTATTTCTTCGAAGAAGTTTCCCTCGATAATAACATAATGATAAGTCTGCGTTCCCGAACCTGAGTGTATTACATCGTATTTATTGCTTGAATTTTTATCGACAAAGTTATAGAAATGGCAGTTGGTTAGATCACCCCCTGCTCCACTGAAAAATACCGCACAGGTTCTGCCATTCCTGAAATAGCAGTTGTCAATTATCGCACCACTGGTATTCCTTAGGTTTATCATTGGTACATGCCAGCTGCCACTGGAGGTCATATTATCAGCATTTCCTTCAAACACGAACCCAGTAATAGTAGTATTTCTGATTGGGTTGACTTCGCTTTCGTCCTGGATGCTGATATAGCGACAGAGGCCAACAATCCGGGCACCTTCAGCTACTACCCAGTTTTTTGATGTGCTGGAATCTATTTCTATGGTTGTATCATCGGGTATAGACACAATATGGCGATAGTCACTCGCGTTTTCGTAGGTATCATCATCTCTAATCCAAACTGACTGCCCAACGACAAAGTTGCTGCTTTCGGCAACATTCAAGAGTGTAGCTATACCAGAATCATTAACAAGATTTTGCTCTTCGTAAAGTTTCGGTTTCCAGACAGTATTACTACCTTCCAGGGATATATTGTTATGCTCAATGATTATTTCTTGGTCAACAATCACCGTGCCTTCCAGGAATTTTATCTGTCCGCCGGTTACATTAAGACTGTTAATGGCTTCCTGGATTTCAACATTATCTCTATCACCATCTAACAAATAATCTACTTCTGAAACATCAGCACTGGAGTCATAGGGAGCAATAGTTATGGTATAACCCTTTTCGGGCACACTACTTGTAGTCGAAGGGGCAGGAACAAGTCCAGGCTCACTGCCCGTAGTCGAAGGAGTAAGAACAAGTTCGGGCACAGGTGAAGGCACTGGTGTTGGAGTAGTCGTTGGACTAGCACAGCCGACTATCGCTCCCATAAACAAAGCTGCAAACAAAATCCCAAGTGGGAGAGCGCTCCTTTTCTTCATACTTAATATGACCCGGTCACCAGACTAACAGTGCGCACAACAACCACTTTGCGTTTGAAGGTGCTTTAAATCAGGCTAGCACTATTATAGTCCTCTTAAGTGTGATGTCAATATGTTGAGTCACAGCTGAAATCCTAATCAAAGAGGGAAATCAACACTGAAGCTTGATGGGATAGATTGACTCAAAACTAAGAAAAGAACATATTCTGGGTGATTTCTTCCCCGGGTCTGATAATGATAAAGCTATTACTCTCCCATTTGCCCTTCATCAGCTTATCGAACAGGGCCAGGGAGCCTTGAATCTCTTCATATTTGGCGCCCAGGAAATCAGCATTCTCCCGGGCATAAGGACGATACTGGTCAGGGTCATACGCGCCGGTATCTATCAAGGCAATACGCGAATAATTTTTGAACATCTCCCTGATGAGCCACGTCGCTTTCTCAGCACCATACCGCTGCTTGTATTCGTTGGACGTGGCTATCGGAGCTTTAGCCTCTTCAACCCAGCCTTTGGTAAGATAATACGATGCCGGAGCTTTGCTATGCTCCTGCTGCTGCCTTTCCAGCGACCCCAACCAGTAGGTAATACAATCATGAGCTTTGGGAATAACTATTGGTATGTCTCTCGCCTTGATGCCCAGTGTGCCATTGCCGCATAAACCATAGCCGAGCACTATATAATCGAACCCAGCACTATTAACTTCATCTATTTTCTCCTGAATGACAAGCCTCATCTTGTCAGGGGTCTGATGTAGCCCCTGCTCCAGAAATTCGATATGAGCACCATCCGGATTTGTCGCCAGAAATTCGTTCTTCAATACGCTGCAGGCCATAACTAATAACTTCATTCCGGTCTCATCCGTATACACAAACGTCTGATTTCCAGATAATAGTAATGCATGGTTGCCTCAACGTATGTGATTTAAGTCACAATCAATACCAATATAGAAAAGATTTATAAGCGCTCCGGGCCGCTGTTCAATCGGCATATCTGCACTATAGGGTGTAAGTCAGCTCATCTATCCGTGAGCGCTAACTTCAAATATTTCCCGAACCGGTGGAGCTATCAGGCAATCTTTGAATTTAGCCAGCTGTTCTTGAAAGAAGCCACTCTCCTCAGTAGCGATGATATCTTCTTCGTTATCCCAGAGTGTTATGGCAACACCTCTGCCCTTTTTGCGGTCAGTGAGGAAATAACCGGCTTGAGAACCCTTTTTAGATTGGCGGGCGGGGGTAACATTCTCTTTGTAAATTCTGACCGCCTCGTCTATCATATCGCTCTTCCACTGAAATGTCACTAATCGTGCAAACACTTCTTATACCTCCCCGCTATGATTTACGTAAGACTGTTACTAATCGTGTACCGGGCTGAGAAGAGTAAGCGATAAAGCATCTCTCCATCTTCATCACTTAATATGGCTTTAATAAAAGGCGATCTTTTAACGGAACAGCTCATCAAGCGAAAGCTCTTCTTTCTTGACTTCCTCACCTATCGGCCAGGTGAAACGCACCGATACCCGGGGCGGCACCCCCATCCCCGCCTCGATGGACATCTCCTTAGGACCAAAAACATAGGCGATTTCATAGGCCTTGTGCAAAGCATCCCTTATATGGTCGCGAACCGCTAACAGTGGCTTCCCCCGGAGACTATCGGAGCGCCTCATTATATTGCTGATTTCATTTTCTATTCTCAGTAGCTCGGCCAGTTTGTCGGAAAGCTTACCTTCGGCGGGTCTGCCATCCTGCTGAAAGACCATATCAGCACCTCCTCTCTAATTCATCTACCGATATGCGCCTGTTCTTGACACCGTGTCTTTTTTCGCTATAGTATGCCATCAATACCAAGCTGTCAAATTGCGAATTGTCCGATATAAAACGAGTGGACAAGCAGGAGGCGAGCTAATGGAAAAGTCAAAGATGCACACAGTGGCCGGGATCCTCGCCGTCGTAGCTGCGGTACTGAAGCTATCCACTTCCTTCGGCTTGATTATCTCCCTGCTTGCGGTCGGGAACAATCCGGCCATTTATTCAGCCTTCGGCGGAGCCGGTGCATTTATGGATATCCCCACCCTGATGCTAATTATGGCTGTAACCTGCGCTGTCTTTGGCACAATGGGGATGGTGGGCGGTATCTACGCCTTGCAAGGTAAAAAGTGGACGCTGGCACTTACCGGCTCAATCGCGGCCGCCTTACCATTCTCAATACTGGGGATAGCGGCATTTGTAGTCGTCGTCTTAACCAGGGACGAATTTGAGTAGCTCAATGCCACTTTGGAACCGTGATAACTGAGCTTCGTTAGTTAAGAAAAGTCCTAAAGAGGCAAACTGCCTCACATCCTTATGCCTCAGGTGGAACCACTCGGTGCACAGCTACTGCCTGAGGACGAGCTGCTGAACAGGGACACAACCCGCTTTAGTATTCCTTTCCCGCATTCCGGGCACTTTATGTCAAGGTCACTATCGGCCATGCTGCGGCGTAACTCCAGCTTCTTGCCGCACTTCGGGCATTCGTACTCATAGAGTGGCATGTAAGACTTCTCCTCAATCTATCTTAATCGCACCGACAGGGCATACCATCTCACAGCCCTTCATCCTATCACAACGCCTGTGGTCAGTTACCGCTGCCGTATCTTTATCGTTATCAATATACAAAATGTGCTGCGGGCAGATATCAACACACGCCCCACACCCCAGACACGTTTCATCATTTATGTTAACTACTTCACCCATGCTAACCCTTTCCATCCTTCATGTCATCGGCTTTCATATCCTTGGCGTCTTTCCCGAGACCCCAGTTAAACGGTGCTCAGCCAAACTGAGGTTTTTCGACACCACAGCCATCAGCAGCGTCGCTGCCCCTGCCTGACACGCCGGCCGAGGAAACGATATACAGGCCAACCAATGCGCCGATAAGCGCTCCTATCCCCATATTTGAGATAAGAGAAGCGCCATCACCCTGACTGTACAGGTAGCTCAAGGCAATGCCAAGGGCCGCACCGACCAACACCCCGATTACGTATCTTGATTTCATCTGCTATCACCAATGACCATTTCTATTCTCAATAACAGTTACATTTTATTGAACTGTTTCCAGCATGTCTGTGACTATTATCACTTCCGCCTGGCTATCAATACCCCTCCGGCCCGAGGCACAGTCCCCCATCAACGATTATATTCTGGCCGGTTATATAGCTGGATTCGTCAGAGACCAGGAAAAGCACCGCGCTGGCGATTTCCGCCGGCTGACAAAGCCTGCCCAGCTTGATTCCCTTTTCCCACTGGGGAATGCGGTCGGGCGCCATTTTTAAGACACGCTCCGTCCCCACAATGCCAGGAGAGACACAGTTGACTCTTATACCATATTCCGCAGCCTCCTTGGCCAGCGTTACGGTCATGCCAACAATGCCCGCCTTGGCTGCGGAGTACTCAACACCCTTCATCATACCGATTACCCCAGCCGTGGAAGAAATGCTGACAATGGCACCGCGGCGCCTCTCCATCATGTGGTTGATAACGGCCCGCGCGCAGTTCAGTGGCGCTAGAAGGTTGAGGCGTAGTATCTCCTCGCCACGGGTCTTTTCTGACCGGGCGAAGAAATCCATTTTCGTTTTAATGGACGGACCTGTTGAGCCACCCGCCACATTGACCAGTATGTCTATCTGAGCAAAACGAGCAAGGGCTTCTTTGACCATTTTTTCCGCCTGCTCAATTTCAATCACATCGGCATTCACGGCCAGAGCCTCGGACCCCAGAGCCTTGACCTCATTAACCATCTTGTCGCTGGCTTCAGCATTTACATCAACGATTACGATTCTGGCCCCCTCCCGCGCCAGCAACTTGGTTATCTCCCCTCCGATGGCGCCAGCACCGCCGGTAACGACCGCAACCCTATCCTTCAATCGCATTCGATTCTCCTTCATATCGTAATTATCTTTCTCTCCATTATACTTAATTGACTGTCAATGGAAAAATGGTCGCCTCCTAAAAATAAACCGGGCACGTCATACAGCCTGAAAACGCCTCTGCCAGTGCTCGGCCTATCTCTTCAGCTACGGTGCTGAGTATTACCGCTGGAGGTTATCGGTACCATCTTTGTCTGGATTAATGTCCTGTCTATCTTTTTCCAGAAAAGCCAGCACCAGTTACTGGTCAATATTCAGCTTGCCTGCTTTAGCAATGTTTTCCCTCGGCATATCAAAGAAATTAACCAGCACCCTGTCCGGCTCAACATCGAAATTTTTGACCACGGCATCGGTGATATCCTTCGCCAGCTTACGCTTCTGTTCAACTGTCTTGCCCTCGAGTGCCCTTACCGTTACTATTGGCATAATTACGACGTCTCCTTTCCGATACAATATCGCTGTTTATTTTTCTCTCGCCCGTTTGTACATTGCTTCAATCTGAGCTTTCCATGCCGGAGCCCTGTCTCGGATAAAGCGCCTTGTCGGCTCCTCATGCGTGCAGACCAGCATGGAATTAACGTTGACCCAGGGAACAAAGATGTCTTCGCTGAACTGTTTTACTCCATCCAGCTGGTCATCCCACTCCACTTGAGTCATGCGTACGCCGAATTCATCCAGAACCTGCACCAGGCCGATATAGCAACATTCTGGCGCCGTTTCCGGAATCAAGCCGACCGCCACAAAGTATCCGGGTTTAAGAACCGTTGGTTTTGCCATATCTCACCTCCTTTATGGTAAAACAATAATAAACGGTTACGCGCTAAACGTCAAACCGGAAAAGCGCGGACTGTACTCAATTGCCCTATTTGCTCCCCTTGCTGGCTTCCTCCTCTCCGGGTGAATTACCGAAGTAAACCTTGGTATGTGGCCACGGTATCTCAATGCCCTCAGCGTCAAACGCCTTTTTTATCCGATAGCGCAGTTCACCCATTATGTTCCACTGCTCCAGTGGCTTCACATCACCCAGAATCTTAATATCAATGCCAGAATCGCCCAACTTATTAACTCTCAGTACCTGAGGTATGGTCCGGATACGCCAGCTCCATTCCGGGTTTTCTGCTAGTTCCCGGCCAACGCGATTTATGACAGTAATGGCGTGGTCAAGGTCAGTACCATAGGCAACCGAAACATCCAGGTTTACGCGGGAGAAGTGGCGGGTATAGTTGCTGGCTACCTTTATTTCCCCATTGGGAATGTGGTGCACAATGCCATCAAGGTCACGCAGCACTGTCTTCCTAAGGGTTATGTCCTCCACCAGACCAGCGATGTCGACCACCCTGGCTACATCTCCCACCCGGTACTGGTTCTCCAGCAGAATGAAGATGCCAGCAATGAGGTCCCTGATGAGGTACTGAGCCCCGAATCCGACGGCGATACCGGCCACACCAAAACCGGCCAGTATCGGTCCGATGGGAACACCTATCTCAGAGAGGACCAGAAACATGATTAGTAGAATAATCAGTGCTTTGCCGAGCCCCATGAAAACGTTCTGGATGGTGTCCGCCCGCTTCTTCGTTCCCTCCCGGCTCTCACCCCGCCTCGGCTTGGCCATGGAGCGCTGCACCAGCAAAGGCAGGAACTTCCTCAGGAGATACCACAACACAAACCCCACCAGCAGGATAATCAGAACGCGTGTGCCGTGCTTCACAAACCACTGCTTGACCATTGTCACCGTTATCACATCATAAATGCCTTCTTCGGATAGGATAATGGCTATCCCTGTCATCCCGATAAGTATCAGCGCGATACCTTCCAGGGACCAGAAGGCGATATTTATACCTCTATGCATTCCCGTGGAGTGTTCCTTCGACACCATGCCTTCAAGGCCAGCTTGAACGCGGCCTTTTATAATCAGCAAAATAATCAGGGTGAATGCAGAGATAATAAAGAGCCACCAGCTATTGGCCGTAATCCAGTTCCACATATCAGTCACCTCCCCTGCAACTGATAAACCTAATTATACTACTCCGAGCTTTCATTTAGTAGAGCACACGCACATCGCCTGTCCGGCGGGTTATTTTCTTACCGTCAAGGTACTCCAGCAACGCCTGTGCATATTTGCGACTGGTCTGAAACATATCCCGCACCTCCGCCAGCGTCACCTGTCCCTGCGTTCTAATTCGAGCGGTCACCTTCGCCACCATCTCATCATAAGCCGAAGCAGCAAAGACCACGTCATTGCTTATTTTGACCACCTGGCGCTGTTCAATGAGCAGGTTAAGCAGGTCGGGCTCGGGGATGAGGTCGCCGGGTGGAGCGTAAGGGTTCGCGGTAAGCGCACGGAGAAAGGCTTCCATCTTCGCCCGCTGGGCCTGGGTCAGTTGTATTTGGTGGGACGGCAGCCGAACCAGCATTCCTTCGTCAACAACAAAACCCTGCGCCGCCAGCTTCTGGACGGCATAAGCCGCATATGTTCCCAGCTTCAGGCGGCTCCCCAGCTCCAGCTTCGGCATGCCGAGACGGGTAGGGAACTTGCGGTGGTACTCCTGAAGAGCGTCGGTCATTATCTTAATAAGGCCTTCCCATCTCTCCACCGTCACCAGCAGGGAGCGGCCTTCCTCGCCAAGGTCAACCACCTTACCCTGCTCTATAAGGGTACAAATAGTGTCCTTTACCTCATTGGTACTCAGATTGAGTTCAGACGCCAGTGCCGAAGCCGCCACGGGCTGTTTCGTGGCCACCAGTGCCAGCACCATCTCTTCGGCGGTCCCTGCCTCTTTGGCGTTCAGGTTCTCAATAACATCAGAACGAAAGCGGCGAAGCCGTTTCGCCGGCACCTCGACGATTCTACCCCCGCCGAGCGTTTCCATTGGAGAGCGTATAATAAAATGGTCGCCATTAACCGCCGCCACCGGCCGGTCAAGTGTTACCTGTGCCCAGGTAGATTGCCCCGGCTTAATTTCGTCTCCTTCCAGCAGGCGGATTTTGGCCATTGCTTCCGCCGCCCCGGTATGGAAACTGACTGTGGCACCGTGCTTCAAAGATCGGTGAAGGTAGCCAAGCAATTGCAGTTTTACCGTCATCAGCGTGGCGGGAGTTAACCCTCCCGGCCTGGTTATCACGTCACCACGCTGCAATTGAGAAGTATTTATACCCACCAGGTTGGCCGCTACCCGACTGCCGGGTGTAGCAGTGTCAAGGCGTGTTTTGTGCGACTGAAGTCCGCGCAATCGCGACTTCAAGCCCGGCGGCACAATCTCCACTTCCTGTCCCACGGAAAGCGAACCGTCAATCAACGTTCCGGTGACCACGGTGCCCGAGCCGGCCATGGTGAAGACACGGTCAATGGCCAGTCTGGGCCTGCCTAAATCACGCCGCGGCTCTGTTGAATTCAGCATCTCATCAATCATCACCACCAGCTCTGGCAGACCTTCTCCACTGAGCGCGGAGACAGCAGCTACAGGCGCCCCGGACAGGGTTGTGGTACTGACAAGCTCTTCCACTTCCATACGAACCAGGGTTAACAGTTCCTCATCAACCAGGTCTTTTTTGGTGATGACGACTATTCCGTTGCTTATCTCCAGCAAATCGATAATAGCCAAGTGCTCCCTGGTCTGTGGCATTATGCCTTCATTGGCGGCCACAATAAGCATCGCCAGGTCAATGCCACCCACACCGGCAAGCATGTTTCTGACAAACCGCTCGTGCCCAGGAACGTCAACAATGCCCACCTCACGTCCGCTGGGCAGTTTCAGCCAGGCAAAGCCGAGGTCTATGGTCATGCCACGCTCTTTTTCCTCACGCAGACGGTCCGGGTCTATGCCGGTAAGTGCCTGCACCAGAACCGATTTGCCGTGGTCAATGTGGCCTGCCGTACCCAGAACGTACATATCGTCCGCCTTTGGTTATCAAGCATTATCAAAATCAGAAGACAGGTCGCGGAGTGCTTTCAACACTATTTCATCTTCTTCAGGAAGCACCGAGCGCGGGTCAAGCAGCAGAATGTCATCGGCAATCCTGCCCACCAGCGGTATTTCCCGCGCGCGCAGCTTGCGAGCCGCCCGCTGCACCAGACTGTGTTCTTTCCCATCCCCGATGGCGACCAGTCTGGTAGGCAGGGTGCCCCCGGGCAGGCTGCCACCGCCGACCATCGTCTCACCATCCACCACGCGCGCCCTGTCGCCGAGCGCATCCACCCATTTCCCAGCCCTCTTTTCAATATCCTTTAAAGGCGTGGCTATCATCCGCCATGCCGGTATCCTGTCTGTTGCCTCGCCTTTCAGGTAATGAAGAAGTGTTGCTGCCAGGCCGGCAAGCCGTACTTTATCAATGCGTACCGCCCGGGCCAGCGGATGCTTCCGCAACTTATCCATCAACCGCTTTTTGCCGACGATAATCCCCCCCTGCGGCCCACCAACCAGCTTGTCTCCAGAGAAAAAGGCCAGTCCAACGCCGAGGGCTATGCTGCGCTGCACCATCGGCTCAGGAGCCAGCCCAAACTCGGTCGTATCCAAAAAACAACCACTGCCCAGGTCATCGAAGACAAACAAATTGTGGCGTTCCGCCAGCTTTATCAACTCCTCGATTGCCACCTCACTGGTAAAGCCCATGAGACGGAAGTTGCTGGAATGAACCCGCATCAGGGCCACCGTCCGCGGGCTTATTGCCTGTTCATAGTCGCTGATATAGGTGCAGTTGGTCGTCCCGACCTCGACCAGCTTGGCGCCGCTCTGGCGCATCACGTCAGGGATGCGAAAGCCACCCCCGATTTCCACCGCCTGCCCACGGGAGACGATTACCTCACTTCTTTTCGCCAGTGCCGTCAGGCCCAGCAGCACTGCAGACGCATTATTGTTCACCACCAACGCCGCCTCAGCCCCGGTCAGCTCGCACATAAGCGATTCCACATGCACCTGCCGCGAGCCCCTTGCTCCGCTGTCCAGATTGAACTCCAGGTTGGAGTAGCCTCGGGCCACGGTATCCATCGCCGCGGTCGCCTCCGGGCTCAGTGGAGCACGACCGAGGTTGGTATGAAGAATAACGCCGGTGGCATTAATCACCGGACGCAGGCTGGGTGTCTCCATCGCTTTCACCTGGCTGCATACCGCAGCCGCTATCTTTGACAGCGCCGAGGCTTTCTTCCCGGCAGTAACGGCCACTCGCTCCTGCTCAAGCTGCTGTCGTATCAGATTCACCAGCCGGTCATGGGGATAGCCCTTTACAAGCGGTGCCAATCGCTTGTCGCCCAGGACTTTATCCACGCCGGGTATCTTACGGAACTCGCTTTCCACGCTCCATATTTTACACGATGGCGGTACACACTTCTAGTATAAATTCGGTCTGGTACAGAATTATGGTTTACCGGTACACCAATACCTTTAATTCCCTTCTGTTACTTGCTACAATTTAAAGTACAGCTTTACATCCGTGAATGTTCCTGTCCCAAAAAGGAGGGTGCCAAGATGTTAACCAAGGACGAACTGACAAGGTATGACCGGCAGATTATGTTGAAAGGGCTGGGCCGGGACGGACAGGAGAAACTGAAAAAGGCCAGGGTCTTTGTGGCCGGTGCCGGCGGCCTTGGCTCCCCGATATCCATTTATCTGGCCGTCGCCGGGGTCGGCAACATAAAAATCGTCGACCACGACACCATCGAACTGAGCAACCTGAACCGGCAGATTCTGCACGGTGACGAGGACATTGGCAAAAGAAAGACCGACTCCGCCATACAGAAACTGAAGGGCCTGAATAAAGACATCAACGTGGAAGCCGTTGCCGAAACCATAACCGAGGAAAACGTTGCCGAATTGGTCGGCGATTGTGACCTTATCGTGGATGCCATGGACAACCTGCCCACCAGGTACTTGCTGAACCGTACCGCCATCTCGAAGAATATCCCCTTTTTCCACGGAGCGGTATACGGCTTTGAGGGGCGGGCGATGACGGTGATACCCGGCGAGACCGCCTGCCTCTGGTGTATCTACCAGGGACGCGTGACCCAGGGGAAGTTCCCTGTCATCGGCGTGGCACCAGCAGTAATCGGCTGTCTTCAGGCCACCGAGGTTATCAAATACCTCGCCGGCTTCGGGGAACTACTGACCGGCCAGCTGTTGATTTACGATGGGCTCAACCTCGAGTTTACCAAACTGGAAATCAAGCGCGACCCGAATTGCCAGCACTGCGGTCATTTGAAATAGGAGCGGAGGAAATATAATGGAAAAGATAAAATTCAAGACGATAGAACTACCAAAGCTAACCAGGGGCATTGCCAACAATGCCATGGAGCTCATCGGCAACACGCCGCTGGTCAGATTGAACCGTATAACGAAGGGAGCGAAAGCCGAGGTTGTGGCCAAGCTGGAGTTCTTCAATCCCGCCGGCAGCACCAAGGACCGGATAGGGGTATCCATGATACTCGATGCCGAGACAAAAGGCCTCATAAAGAAGGATACCATCGTCATCGAGCCCACCAGCGGCAACACCGGCATAGCCCTCGCCCTGGTTTGCGCCGCCCGGGGATACCGCCTAATTCTCACCATGCCAGACACCATGTCAAAGGAGCGTCAGCAGCTTCTCGCCGTTTTCGGCGCCGAGTTGGTGCTGACACCCGGAGCAGAAGGAATGAAGGGAGCCATCAGCAAGGCTGAGCAGCTTGCCGCGGAAAACCCCAATTCTTTTATCCCGCAGCAGTTCCAGAATCCCGCCAATCCAGAGGTGCACCGGGTAACCACCGCCGATGAAATATGGCGGGATACCGATGGCAGGGTCGACATCTTGGTTGCTGGCGTCGGCACCGGGGGCACAATCACCGGCGTTGCCGAGGCTATTAAGTCGAGAAAACCCGAATTCAAAGCCATTGCTGTTGAGCCAATTGATTCGCCGGTGCTCTCCGGCGGCAAAGCCGGCCCGCACCGGATTCAGGGCATTGGCGCCGGCTTCATACCCGATGTAGTCAGAACTGACCTGCTTGATGAAATCATCAAGGTCAGCAATGAAGATGCCGGGACAATGGCCCGCCGACTGGCCAGAGATGAGGGGATATTGGCAGGCATATCGTCCGGGGCGGCCACCTGGACTGCCTTGGAAATTGCCAAGAGACCGGAGAGCCGCGATAAGCTTATCGTCGTCATCCTGCCTGACACCGGCGAGCGCTATCTCTCCACCTGGCTCTTTCAGGAGGTGTGACGGTGACCGGTTCTTTGCATTTTCACCGTGCTTGTGGTATATTCATTATTAACCGATTTATATAACCGCTAGGGGTGCTTGAGGGCTGAGAGGCAATTGGGTGCCGACCCTGTGGACCTGACCTCGGTAATGCGAGCGTAGGGAAGCGGCAGTAGCTTGAACCAAGGGTCTTGAAGTAACCGCTGAAGCCCTTGGTTTTTGATTTGTGAGCGTATTTTATGTTTAAGATGCTGAAAGAGGATATTCAAACCGTCTTCGCCAAGGACCCGGCAGCGAGGAGTACCCTAGAAGTCCTCTCCTGCTATCCGGGTCTTCATGCCCTGTGGCTGCACCGCCTGGCACATTTTTTATGGCAACACAAGTTTCGTCTGATTTCACGATTCATCTCTCACTTCGGCCGGTTTTTTACTGGCATTGAAATCCACCCCGGCGCCAGCATCGGTCGCCGCTTCTTTATCGACCACGGCGCCGGAGTCGTAATCGGGGAGACATCTGAAATCGGCGATGACGTTCTGATATACCAAGGGGTTGTACTGGGCGGAACGACCACCGAGAAGAAGAAGCGCCATCCAACCATAGGCAACAACGTGGTCATAGGCGCCGGGGCAATAGCGCTTGGCCCCATAACCATCGGCGACGATGCCCGTATCGGTTCCGGCTCGGTGGTTATCAAGTCAGTCCCGGCGGGGGTCACGGTAGTAGGCGTACCAGGGCGGTCAGTGGAAGACCGTCGCAAGCCAATACTGGAACTGGACCACGGGCAATTGCCGGACCCCATCGCCGAAGCTATCAAGCTGGTACTGCGAGAGCAGGACAAACTTGAGGAGAGACTGCGCAAACTGGAAAAACAAAGCGGGGTTCGCGCGCCCAGTGATGAGCTGGAGCAAATGAGAAAGCAAATAGAGCAGGAACTGGCAGGAAACGAGGAGTGAGATGAGCAAGCAGCGTTTTATGTTTACCTTTAACGAGGAACAAATTCAAGAGCCCATTATCTATAACCTCGGTCAGCAGTTTGCCCTGATTACCAATATCCGCCGTGCCGATGTTTCCAAAGATGAGGGCTGGGTTCTGCTCGAACTGGAAGGCAGCGATAACGACATTGAACAGGGCATCACCTGGGTTACCAGCAAGGGAGTACGCGTCGACCCGGTAGATGTCGACAATGAGGAGCGTTAATATGCAGAGAATCTATCTTGACTATGCCGCCACCACACCTACTCACCCCAACGTCGTCGAGGCAATGCTGCCCTACTTTACCAACTCTTTCGGGAACCCTTCCAGCATCTATGCCTGCGGGCAGGACGCCAAAGAAGCCACCGAGGGAGCCAGGGCCAATGTAGCCGCGCTAATTGGTGCCCGGGACGAGGAAATCACCTTTACCAGCGGCGGCACCGAGGCGGACAACGCGGCGCTCAAAGGCGTTGCCTATGCCAGCAAAGACAAAGGCCATATCATCACCTCTTCCATTGAGCACCACGCCATTCTGGAAACCGGCCACTTCCTAGAAACACAGGGATTCGAAATAACTTACCTGCCTGTGGATGAGCACGGAATGGTTGACCCCGACGATGTCCGCCAGGCGATTACGGATAAGACCGTCATCGTTTCCATAATGCATGCCAACAACGAGGTCGGCACCATTCAGCCGATTGCCGAAATTGGCCGAATTACGCGTGAAGCCGGCGTCTACCTGCACACCGACGCCGTACAGTCAGCAGGGCACGTTCCGCTTAACGTTGATGAACTCGGTGTTGACCTGCTCTCCATGTCCGCCCACAAGCTGTACGGCCCCAAAGGCATTGGTGCTTTCTATGTAAGAAAGGGCACCAAGCTCGTCTCCTTTATGCACGGTGGTGAGCAGGAATACGGGCGGAGAGCCGGCACTCACAATGTTCCTGGCATCGTGGGTCTGGGAAAGGCGGTACAGATTGCACAGCAGGAAATCGACGAAGAAGCGGAAAGGGTCACTCGTCTCCGTGATAAACTGCTCAATGGCATCCAAGAGAGCATTGACCATGTCCGCATTAATGGACACCCGCAGATGAGGTTGCCCAATAACCTCAATGTGAGCATCTCGTATGCTGAGGGTGAGGCGATGTGTCTCAAGCTCGACCGGGAAGGTATCTGTTGCTCAACGGGTTCTGCCTGCACCTCTGCCGATACCTCCCCATCCCATGTCCTGACAGCACTGGGGCTGGACCCATTGCAGGCCCATAGTTCCCTGCGGTTCAGTCTGGGCAAGTGGACGACAGAGGAGGAAATAGACCGCATGCTGAATACCTTGCCTCGTATTGTGGCTAACCTGAGAGCCATGTCACCGCTTCTGAAGAGCCACGGTTAATTTTCTTATTCAATATTTGAAGGAGGAATCATGTTACCGGAAATAGGTAAAATTGACAAAGCAACGTTTGACCGGGTTATCTTTCCTCATCTCGGCAAAGCCGAGCCCTCCGTGCTGCTCGGCCCCAGGCACGGTGTTGACGCCGCCGTAATTGAGCTTCCGGGTGGTGATGTCATGGTGGTTGCCGAGGATCCTACCTTTGGTCTGCCGGTGATAATGCCATATTTCGGCTGGGCGATCGTCCATATCTGTGCCAGCGATGTCGCCGTTCTGGGCATACCGCCCAGATACATGACCATCTGTCTGCTGTTGCCGCCCGGCACCGAGGACAAAGTACTTGAAAATATCTGGCTGGATACCCACCGGGAATGCGAAAAGCTGGGCATAGCTGTCGTCGGCGGCCACACCGGCGTCGTTCCCGGCATTGGCTACCCGCTAAATGGCGGCTGCACTATGTTTGGCATCGGGAAGAAAGAGCAGCTCACTCCCCCATCCAACGCCAAGGTTGGCGACCGGGTAATCATCACCAAGGGACCCGCCATTGAATCGACCGGCATCCTGGCGCTACAGGCAGAGAAACCACTGACAGATAAATTCGGTAAGGACCTCATCGAGAAAGCGAAGAAGCACTTCACCGCCATGACTGTGGTTCAGGACGCTCTGGTGGCAGCCCCCAATGCCCACGCCATGCATGATGCCACCGAAGGCGGTTTGCTCAACGGCATATATGAAGTTGTCGAGGCTTCAGGCGCTGGCGTAACCGTATATGAGGAAAAAATCATTATCCCGGAAGAAATTGATGCTGTCCACCAGTATTTTAATATCGACCCGCTCATCGCCATCAGCGAAGGCACACTGGTGATTACTGCTACCCCGGAAAACACTCCGAAAATCATCAGCGACCTGAAACAAAGCAATATCGCCGCCTGGGAAATCGGCGAGGTGACAGAAAAGGACCGGATTTTCGTCCGTAAGGACGGTAAAAAAGAAACGCTGACGCCGGTGAAAGTTGACCCGTTCTGGGCAGCTTATTTCAGCACACTGGGAGGGTAAAATTTGAGCATAAATCAGCAAGAAGAAATTATACTGGGCAACCTTGCCCACGCCGTATCCACGCTCCAGGAGAGTTCTGAATTCGCACTTCTTATGCCAGAAGTAAGGGTGAACCTAGTCAACGCGCTGCCTGATGCCAAAACGGGGAAGGACGTAGCCGCCATTGACGGCAGAATAACAGTGGTGCGGGGATTTCCCTACGCCTCCGGCCTGCCAACCTGGGGAGGCTCCGACCATATGGCGCGCCTGATAATCGAAGTGAGGAAGTACGACCCGTCAATAAACGCCGGCATTAACTTCAAATGCGACGGCGACGTGATTGAACTGATGAAGCAGTACTGTGCGGAGAAAGGGTTCCTCTTCGGCTGGATTGACCGTACAAATGAGCCGGCGGAAGTGATGGCCAAAGACCGAAGTTCCATGCCCTGGAAGATAAAACAGCTGGTGGAAAGCGCCGGTGGCGTACCCAGGTTATTCTACGAAGGCGATGGCTGGGGCAAGGAGCCGCTCTCTGTAGCTCTCGGTGATACAGCGGTCGAAGTTGCGGACATGGCCATTGACATCGCACGGCGCTACAAGAAGAAGCTGGGCTAACCACGTACTCCGTAAAACCCAAACCAGGAAAGCTTTCTCTCAAGGAAAAACCGTGGAAAAAGTAGCCGTTGCCATGAGTGGCGGCGTTGATTCCTCTGTCGCCGCCGCTTTGCTGAAAGAAAGAGGTTGTCAGGTTATCGGCATCACCATGCAGGTGTCCACCGACGATAGGACAGACATATCACCGGACGCTGCTCCTGCTTTCATCAACGATGCCCGCCGCGTGGCCGATGCGCTCGGCATTCCCCATCATGTTTTCGACTTAAGGGATGTCTTCCACAACAAGGTAATTGCCCCTTTCTGCCAGGAGTACCGCGCGGGGAGAACACCTAACCCCTGCGTGGGCTGCAATCGCTACATCAAGTTTGACGCCCTCCTGGATAAAGCCAGGTCGCTGGGAGCAGGCCGCATCGCCACCGGGCATCACGCCAGAGTGACCAGGGATGATGCCTCCGGCAAGATGTTTCTCCAGAAAGGGAGAGACCGACAGAAAGACCAGTCTTACTTTCTCT
>Ga0209427_10003673_pt1 | contig 17924 bp, 16 predicted proteins | sample DeeMarSWOR136_30_FD_187465 | JGI IMG/M metagenome (GOLD analysis project Ga0209427, IMG submission 187465) | Marine sediment microbial communities from White Oak River estuary, North Carolina - WOR-1-36_30 (SPAdes) (version 2) | ecosystem: Environmental > Aquatic > Marine > Intertidal zone >...
CTCAGGCTCTATAGGCTCGTAAGTGGAAGAGTCTGCAAGCATCCCCTGCGTGTGAATTCCAGATTCATGCGTGAATGCGTTCTCGCCAACGATGGCTTTGTTTGGCTGCACATAAACTCCAGTCAACCTCGACACAAACTGTGAAATTCCGTACAGCTTCTTTGTTTTTATGTCCAACTTAAGCTTGTAAAGCGCCATCAACGAAACCACAATCTCCTCTAACGAGGCATTCCCCGCGCGTTCCCCCAAACCGTTTATGGTAGCGTGGAACTGGTTGGCGCCAGCACGCAAAGCAGCAACCGTGTTGGCGACTGCCATGCCGAAATCGTTATGGCAATGAACGCTTACAACTGGTACGTTAAGAGACTTGCGCAAGTCTCCGTAAAACTTGTAGCTCCGCTCAGGCGTTAAGACGCCAACCGTGTCACAAGCTACAACGCGGTCCGCGCCAAACTCAATGCCCTTTAAGAAAACTTTTTTCAGGAAATCAAAATCTGCTCGTGTAGCGTCTTCAGCTGATAACTCTACCACCAAACCACAGTCCTTGGCGTACTGCACCATATCCCGCGTTATCCCCAGCATCTGCTCACGCGTCTTCCTCAGTTTCGCCTTAATGTGCAAATCCGAAACCGGAATAATCAGGTGGATGCTGTCTGCACCGCTTTTCGCAACAGCTTCGATGTCACTCTTAACGCCTCGAGACGCACTACAAATCTCCGCTCGCAAACCCGTATCCGCAATGAGCTTCACGGCTTCCATCTCGCCCTCGGAAACCGCAGCGAAACCAGCCTCGATAACGTCTACCCCTAGTTCGTCCAGCCGTTGGGCTATCCGCAACTTGTTTTCAGGTGTCAAAGATACTCCGGGGGTTTGTTCACCATCTCGCAGTGTGGTATCAAAAACTCTTATTTTCTCAGGGAAGCGGCTAGATAAAACGATACCCCATTTTCCATCACATTCAAACCGAAACAGAAGAAACCGCCAGCATATAAAATTTTCCATTTTACAATCAAATCCGGAGCCAGACCACTTCTAATTCTCTATAGAAGTTCCTTTGTATTAATTAGTGTGTGGTACTTATTAAAGAAAACCTGCTTTGTTCTTTTAAATATAAAAAATTCGTTTTTCTTTTTATTTTCTGTTTTTCACAAGCCCTTGCAGGTAACTCTACGTATGATTAGCTGTGGTTTGGAATTTTTTTAGATATGCGTGCTATTGGTTTTCGCAACAAATTTCTTTTAATGCCTAGCTAAAATATACCTGAAACAGTTTGAAATAGTGTAGAGTCAACATCGTCATACATAACACAATAAGAAAATTGCTTGTAAGATGTAAATCTTGCCGAGATATGGTTTCGATGCGCAACAGTTTAATTTCACGCTTTCTCTAGTCAGTTGATGGTGTCTTACGATGATGGTTTCAGTTCGCTTTTTCACTAGCTTGCGCGAAATAGTTGGCAAAAAAGAGGAAACGCTAAAGTTTCCAGAAGAGAAGAAAGTCACCATCAAAGTTGCTCTTGAGACTCTGAAGCAGCGTTATGGCATGCCTTTCATCAAATACGTTTATGACCCCAAAAGTGGAGATATACGAAGTTTCCTCCAGTTTCTTGTTAACGGGAAAAGCGCTATGACTCTCAACGGGCTGGAAACGGAACTGGAAGATGGTGATGTCTTAGCTATTCTACCGCCAGTCGGCGGTGGTTAGAACGCCCCCCAAAAGGGGGTTTTCTTTCGCATCATCTCTACATATTCGTTTAAGACCTCTTGTTCTTCTGCAGTAAGTTTATCAAAATGGGTTGCAAGCAAAGCCTTTGCATCGGGCTCGGGTACTTTCACGTAAAGTACATCTTTTTCGAAAACATGTCTTCCCACGATAGGCTTGTCCATAGACACAGCCACCTGCATGCCCTGTTTGGCCTCGGGCACGGCTTTGCCTTTATCTTGAATCTGCTGCACTTCTCCTATATCTGCACCATCTTCAGCCCTCGATAGCGAGTATTTCGGCTTAAGGTGTCCACCCAAGATTTCCACACCGAAAATAGCTGGTTTTGCTCTTCGGAACACGAAGCCTTCCATGACTAGGATTTTGCCGGGTTTGACGAGTTTTTCAAGTTCCTGCTCAATTCTAAATTCGCGTTTAGACTTAAGCCATTCCAAGTAGTTATCTATCAAATTGTATATTATTGGTTCCTTAAAAATTACAACACCACTGTTTGAAGCTTCTTGTTCAGCATCAGGTAAAATTCTAACTCCGAAAGCCAAAGTAACTCCAAACAATGGCTCACGCGCTTTAACCACAGATGCTTCGACCACGTCGCGTTTGGAAACGTCACCTACATCTGCTATTCTAACAGGCACATCATTCTGTTTCAGAATTTCAGCGATAGCTTCCAGAGACCCAAGCGTGTCAGCCTTAAGCACTACGCCTTTGATGTCGGTTGCTATTCTGATTTTTTTTATTTCATCGGTGACAAGCTTGATGTATTTTGCAGATGCTTCGCCTGAAGGGACCGCGTACAAGGGAGCTCCTGCAAGGGCACCTTCTAAGTCAGCCGCTACTATTTTCACACCTGCTGCTGCAAAAACACAATCAACCGAGGAAAACCTGTCACGCGGATCCCTGATTTCATCCAGAGGTTTGGGAACCAAAATAGCCCTAATGTTAGTTACAATAGGTTTTTCTTTGCCCCCAACGACAATTAAATCGTCCTTTTGCAGCGTACCATCATAAATTATTATGTTAAGTGTTAAGCCCAATCCTGGCTCTTCTTTAACTTCAAGAACGGAGCCTTTAGCTGGGCCTTCCGTGGTCTGCAACCGTTTCTTCAGGTATTGCTGTGCTAGACCTACGAGAACCATGAGAAGTTCCGTGATGCCCTCGCCAGTCCTAGCACTAGTTGGCACCAAAGCAATTGTTGAAGTAAAATCTTTAATATGGTCGAATCGGTCGGTGCGGAAGCCTATACGGGAAAACGTGCCCATAATCTCGTAAAGCTTGTTGTCAAAGCTTTCTTTGACAAAAACTTCCTGAGACGCATAAGCTTTCAAGAAAGGCGAAGAAGCCTCAGACTTCCAGCCTGAAATACGGTCAATCTTGTTAGCTGCTACTATGAAAGGGGTTTTGCGGGCTTTCAGAATTTCAATGCACTCGTACGTTTGCGCTTCGAAGCCTTTGAGTATATCGATGACCAAAACGGCAATGTCAGCTACGCTTCCGCCTCTTCGCCTTAAATTAGTAAATGCCTCATGCCCAGGGGTGTCAACAATAAGCAAGCCGGGGATTTCAATTTCGCCTCTAAGCATTGAAAGCAGAGGGCCAATCAATTGTTTGAGCGTTGTAGCTGGAAAGAAGCTTGCGCCTATGTGCTGCGTTATGCCGCCTGCTTCTCTTGCTTGTACGCTGGTCCTTCTAATCTTGTCCAATAGTAACGTTTTGCCAGTGTCGACGTGGCCGAGAACGCACACTATTGGCTGTCGGATAGGCATCTAAGTTCATTCCTTTGCTTTGTTATGTATAAGCAGAGTTGCCAGAAAAATATTAAGGGCTTTCGTTAATAAACACTCAGCCTGCAATCTCGCAAGTCAAGTCTACGCTATTCTGGTGGTCTGACAAAAAGCAGAAACAAGCCGATGATCAAAACCACTATGCTCAAGAATCCGAAAAGCCCTGTGAAAACGCCCAGAGCGGCGGTGCTAGTCAGCGTGAAGTATAGGAATAAAGCGCCGATGATTACAAGGAGAAGTCCAAAAAACTTCTCCGCTAAAGATAGCCAGAAAGTGTCTCCTTCACTCATGCGCGGTCCTTCTTTTTCTTTTTCCGATGTGGTTCCTACATAAAACAAGAACAGTTATTTTAAATTTCGCATATTAATTGTGACTTTGTTGGCTGGAGGTGTCGAAATCACCTAGTACTCCGGGGTAGCTACGCTCCTATCTTTTCTACATAAAACCTCTCTTAGGATCTAAATATCGGTAAGGAAGCTCCAAAGTCACTAAGTTTTTGTCTTAATAAACGATTTAAAAAAGTGAAAAACCTAATGCGTAGAGAACATATAAAGAAGGGGGAATGCTACTTCTTTTTATCTACATTTTTCAGTTTTGCAGGCAAGTACTCATCAACAATGTAAGTCAAGCCGTAGCGACTGAACGCCTCTTGCTCTGCCTTCCGTCTAATCTTTAAGAACGTTCTTATCTCTCTTTGCCAAAGAGGGTCTCCTTGGTACCGCGGATCCCTCTGCAACTCATGAAGCCTTTTAACATCCACGTCGTCAAGCGGGTCAGTAGGTAGCTTATAGTTGACGATGTCCGAGGCCCAAACGCCGCTCCAAACCGCGTCGGGTGTGGTTAACTCCCGCAGGTGCGCCGCGTTCGCTGAGCCAGAAATTATTACCATAGCTATGTGCATTCCCCATGGGTCGCCATCAGTAAAAATGTAAACGGGGAGATTCAGTTCATCATTTAAGCGCCTTATGAAGTAACGTGTTTGTCTGGGTGCTTGACCAGCAGTCAAAACTAGCACAGCGTTATGCTTTGTATGCACGTTTTCTTCGATGAACCGTGTGAACAAACCTCCCTTCTCTATTGCTATGACCTTGTCTGCTTTCGTGCTTGCAAATTCGGAAGAAGTCAAAGCTGGACCAATCAAGACACCGTCAGGATGCGATGATAGGTTCAGAGTTTTACCTTCGTATCCGGGAACCGTATATTCTATGGTGAGATCGCCGAAGACCGCTGAACGCTCCTCAGGAAAAATGTTAAAATCCTCTCTGGAACGACCCGTCGTTGTTTCCAAGTCGGTTATTATGTTGTTGGATTCCTGTTGGTCTTTGAAAGTCATGTTGTAGGCTTGGGCGGAATAGTAAACGTCCCTAAGGGTTGAGGTTTTGCGGTGAGACGTAAGTTCGTTTGAGAACATGGCAGCCCAAGCGAGCTGTGTGAAAGGTTTCACGTGACGGATGTTCCGCGCGCTTCGGGTGACATTCTTTTCGCCTAGGATATATTGCCTAAGATCTGGATCATAGTGAATATTTTCTGTGGAACGACTGGGCATGGTAATTGTGGGAAAAACCCCATTATTCAATTGGTCGTAAATTTGTGTGCCTAACTTCTTTAGGCTACCCATTACCTCGTTTTTCTTTTCAGCAATAACGCCTTTGCTTTTCTTCTGTGCCATATTTCTGCACGCTCTTTATCAATTTTTGGATATCAGGGCGCTTCTCTTTTTCCGCAAGAACTGTAGAAAACTCCGCAATTCGAGGCAAGTATTTGGCGAAAACGCTAAGCCGCCGTTTCTCCCTATCCACGTGTTCACGCTTGGATAAGAAACGCTGAAGCTGACGGCTAACCTCGCGCAATGCGTTTGCTACTTCGCGCCGTACTTCAGGTCGGTCAGCTATAAACTCTTTGCCAACAGTCTTGTAGGGTACCTTGGTGCTGCAAATGTGCACCACAATGGCGATGGGCATTTCAGGCGAAACCTTGTACCTACGCCAATTCATAGAATTAATCACTCTATACGAAACATCGCTTGCCTCATCATAAAGCAACGGAATTTTGTTAGCGAAACGATATATGACGAAACTTCCTTTCTTGGGGACCTCGCCCCCATAGGCAATGCCCATCTCGACAATGAACGGGTGTCCAGCGTAAGTTGAAGGTTTACGCTGATTCACAACCAAATATTCAGGATTTAGCTCCTTCATGATTCCTGCTTTTAGGAGTTCTTCCCCTAAAGGAGATAAACAGCTGGCGTCAGGGGGTAAAAACTCCTTGAACTTCTTCAGGTGTTGCATTAGCTTAACAACCTCCTGATGCGAAAGCTTCTTCGGTTTCTTAGATGGGTTTAAGCCACTAAACTCCAAAAACTTCTGCGCGGTAATGTCGCCAACTCTGTGGAAGTGATTCTTCAAAAATTCCTGCATATTCTTATAAGGAGTTACCTGAATTAGCCGCTGAAGAAGCTCCACGTCAACGCCATAAGGATGTGGCTCGGTTTCTTTTGGCGGATCAGGCATATCCGTAGTAGCCCTATTGAACTTGTAGAGTCTGCCTTTTGGATCCACAAAAGTTAAGTTCGCGTATGGATTCACCATAGCCGTCTGCTTGAAATACTCCAGAATCTTGGAGCGAGCCCGTAGGAAATCGCCTTCAAGCGTGAATTCCACGATAGTTCCCCGCCATTGCTCCTTGTTTATTAGCACTTTGCGGTCTAGAATTATGGGGCGGTTCCGCTGAATATCCATCATAAGCTTAAATGAATAAATCTTGGCGGAGCCAGTGCTCGAAGTAACATAGGCAGGCTGATGAGTCATGATCTGCCCGTATAGTACTGCCATTTTGCCGCCCAAGCCAAAAGTACCCCTCATTTGTTTAAGCTTATACTTTGAACCGTAGAGAACCTGCCCGAAAGCCGAGGGAATAAACCGAGGCTGGATTCCAGAACCATTATCCTCAACCCTAAGCTTGTAAATCTGCGTCTCTTTGCTCGATTCTCCCTCGAAAGAAAGGCGCACGTAAATGTCTGGCGGTATCTTGAGGCTTTCAGCAGCATCCAACGAGTTTTCCACAAGCTCTCTGATGGCTGCGAATATTGCTCTGGACGGATTAGTGAACCCTGCGATGTCTCGGTTGCGGTAGAAAAAGTCAGATGCACTGATTTCCTCAAAGGTTGCTTGTGACACCTCTAGCCTCCACCATTATGATCCTTTCTCATATGATTCGCTTACGTTATGTTTACGCTTATTCTTTAATTTAACTACGCTCTTCGTAGAAAATCAAGCACAGAAGATAGCACCAGAAATAACTTTTCTATTGAGATGAAGAAAGATAATTCATTTTTGCCGCAGACGCGTATAGTAATATTCTCCAATCTTTTTCTGGAAAGTGTCAAGTTTTGAGCCGTCCTTGTTAACTCTGGGACGCCGCGTTACAGAGTCTCTGCGGAACGTGACATCCATCTCTTTTAAGAAAATGTTCATTCCTTTTCGCAGACTTGTAGGCGGCTTCGCTCTACCGTTCATACCAGGTTCTCCGCTGAAAACCATAAGTCGATCGGCAATAAAGTCTTGGGTAACAACATCGTGCTCCACGACGAATGCAGGCGCATTTTGGGCTTCGACAACCCTTCTAATTGTGCGCGCCATGTTCAGCCTTTCCTCTACATCCAAATAAGCGCTCGGCTCGTCCAGCAAGAACAAATCAGCCTTGCGAGACAAGCAAGCAGCAACCGCGACTTTCTGCAGTTCTCCACCGCTCAACTCCATAATGTTTCTTTCCAAAAGCATGTTAACTCTCAATGGCTGAAGAATTTCTGTCTTGTACCAACTTGACGCAAAATTTTCTCTAGCTACGCTCATAAGAAGCTCCTGAACCGTGCCTTCGTACTCCGCAGCTATATACTGCGGCTTGTAGCTCACCGTTAACTCACCAAACTCCTGCTTTTCATCCATTTCTTCAAGTCCAGCCAGAATTTTCACAAAAGTTGTCTTTCCAATTCCGTTTGGTCCGAGAATCCCAATGACCTCGCCTCGTTTAGTTTCTCCGTGCTCCACAGTTAAATGGAATCCTTCAAATTTTTTCTCCAATTGATTCCAAGCTAACAGCGTTTCGCCAACGCTAACGCTGATGCTGGGCGGTTTTTCATGAAAGAGTATGGGTTCCTTGCGGAAAAGGACATTCTCGTCGGGAATGTAGCCCTCCAGGTAAATGTTTATACCCGTGCGGACGCCGTGAACATGGGAGACAACGCCGTAGACGGCTGGTTCCCCGTAGAACAAGCAGATCTGATCCGACAAGTAGTCGATGATGGCTAAATCGTGCTCAGCCACTATTATCGTTTTCTGCTGGTCTTTAAGGCTTCGTATTGCTTTGGCAACTTGAAGCCTTTGTTTCACGTCCAAATAGCTAGAAGGCTCGTCGAAAAGGTACACATCAGCCTCACGACTTAGCGCAGCAGCCACCGCCACACGCTGGAGTTCCCCTCCACTTAGCACTTCCAAGGGTCTATCCCAAATCCTCTTAAGCTCCAGCAACTCAGATAATTTGACGAGAACTTTTCTTTCGTCAACCTTCTCCAGAAGCTGACTGACATTCCCAGAAACAACTTTCGGAATCTTGTCTACATACTGTGGTTTGTGAGAAACTTTTAGTTTATTTTCGCTCATTTTCTGGAAATATTCTTGAAGAGTTGAGCCTCGGTAGTGCTGAATTAGCTCGCTCCATTCAGGTGGATTTTCATAGTTTCCTAGGTTGGGTTTTAATTCGCCCGACAAAACCTTCAAAGTTGTGGTTTTACCTATGCCATTTTGCCCTAGCAAGCCCAAAACGATGCTGGGTGAAGGTGTCGGCAGTCTGAAAAGCTTAAAAGCGTTTGGTCCGAAACGATGGCTGCAGTCTTTCTCCAGCTCATCTGGAAGTTTAACTATGCTGATGGCTTTGAAGGGACATTTTTTGACGCATATGCCGCAGCCGCTACAAAGCATTTCGGATATAACGGCTTTGTTACCTTCCACTCGTATAGCTTCTACGCGGCTCCTAACCATAGGGCAGAAGCTTACACATAATCGATTGCACTTTTTTACTTTGCATCTGTCTGCGTCCAATACGGCAACTCGGGTCATGACAAACTCGAAATATTGAAGTCAACTAGTTAGTTATAAACATGGACCTGAAAAAACATTTGAAAATATCGTCGCAAGATTTTGTGCAAAAAAGAAATATAAAAAAAATATCTTTTCGTTACGGCTACCATTCATCTTCTTCCCATTCTTCGTCTTCGCCTTCTTCCCATTCTTCGTCTTCCTCAAACACCAATCTTCTTCACCTCCGCACAATAGTTGAATGAGTTTAGCCTAGTCTGGAACGCTTTAAACATTATTGTTCGTCAACTGTCGTAGTCCTATTGAAAAAGTTCAAGATATCCCGCATTTTCTGTCTCAATCTTCTCTAAATGATAAGCGCCTTCACAGTGTCCTCTGGATAGACATCACGTCAAACATGTTAACTAAAAATCAAAACTGATAAATCCAGAGCTGATAATTCTACTGATGGGATGATGTGAGGCGACGGCTTCGAGCGTCAAGCTGTGAGAAAAGCCAAAAACCTATACTGACCCTAAAAGCCAACAGTTGAAGCTGAAAAACTTGCTCAAAGATTTTAACCTATTGGCCACAACTTCGCGTGGCAATGAGAAACAGATGTGTAATGAACTTAGTTATCTGCTTAAGGAGGAATTAGGAGATCCTGAGCCCATAGTTTCCAAGACTGGAATTAGAGGCTTGATTGCTGCTAAAACCTCTCTAAATCTATGGGAAGTCATAGAAAAGTTGCGTGCTATCGTGCAGAAACGGCCATACGAATTTCGTTACGCCATGCGCATTATTCCTGTGGAAATAGTTGTGCCCACCGATTTAGACGAGGTAAAACGTGAAGCCTCCGAACTTGCCTTGAACATCGGACCTAACGAGACGTTTCGGGTTACAGTGGAAAAGAGATTCACAAGCCTACACACACGAGATTTCATTGAAGCAGCTGCAATGATTGATAGAAAGGTGGACTTAAAAAATCCGGATAGAATTCTTCTAATAGAAGTCGTTGGCGAATTGACAGGCATGTCCCTTATAAAACCAAGCGACATTTTAGCTGTGATGAAGGAAAAGATGCTTTAAGCCTAAAGCTGGGTGGACAGCAGGGCGGTTCTCTCGATAACGAGACTGACCAAAGCTTGTTTGGCATTTTTCTTATTCACTGCTTCAAGTTCTTCAGCGCGTATCCCGAAGGCTTTCTGGATGCTCTTGGTCTTTTCTTGCGTAAGTTCAAGAACCGTCTCATCGGGTTCTACGCCGACACGCTTCGAAACCGCGGAAAGGACCGCTTTAACGAAATCAATGTCTGCGCCGACTATCACTATCGCCACGTTTGCAGAGGCGCGTTTGATTCCTATGAGCTGTATGGCTTTGCGAATCTGTCGTTGAGCAGACGCATAAAGCATGACCTCCATCGTTACGCTCTTTGAAATGTTCCGTTGGTTTTTAAAAGCTAAAAGCGCGTTCAAAACCGCAAAATACAGGTGTTGCCAAGTGGCCACCAGTTGAGCGTTTAAGAACTGAATCGAAGCCTTTTGCGGGGTTGCTTCACGGGCTACTTTCATGAATTCTTCAGAATTCTTGATACTGACGTTTCTAAAACCTGTTAACTCCACGTATTTTCCAGCTTCTTCAATATATTTTAGCAATTTCTATCCTCCAGCATTTCTTTGAGAAACTTTTCAATAAGTTTCTTAGGCAAGCCAGCCTCTACAAGTTTTCCAGTTTCAACAGCAATATCGCGTTTGTCTTCGTATTTTTCAACGATTGTTCTGACTGTTTCCTTTGTGTCCCATGGAAAAACCACCCAACCATGCGTTTCACTCTCATAATATTCGGGCTTTGTTGCGCTAAATGGCTTGCAGTACAAGGTGGCTATTCGAACCTCTCTCACACCTTGTTGAAGAATATGCTCCCTGACTAGCTGCAGACTTTTTCCGCTGTCAGCTAGGTCATCTACCATCAGTGCGTTTTTGCCTGTCACAATCCCAGAAACGCTCTGGGTTAAAACCGGCTCTTTTCGGGTTTTAGTAACACCCAAGTAAAACTCACCTCCGAGGGTAGCAAGGTCGAAGATTTCGAGAAGGTCGGATAAAACTCTGGCGGGAATCCAACCACCTCTTGTGAGGCCAACTATTATATTGGGTTCGAAGCGGCTCTGGCAAATTTTTTGTGCTTGCCTCAGCAACATGGCATATATCTGGTTCCAGGTCGGTGCTTCAAACTCCGCTTCTGTTTCCAAGGTTTAGCCCCTCTTAGATGAAAACGGCTGAAAGGTATAAGTGTATCATCGAAAAAAACTCTATCTCTTTCAATTTTTTGACGATAATTTTAGATTATGATGAAGGTGCTACAGCCAGGTCGAAAGTGGTGCCGGGAAAATGATGTATCTGAGAGTTTCCTAATTCAACAAGAAATGTATATTTTCCAGATGGAGCGGCATTTCCAACGTGCAACCTTAAAACAGAGGTTATTGTGTCATTTGATTTCAATAATATTGGGTTGATGGTGAATGTAGAGCCGAATAGATCTTCTTTGGCGACCGAAGAATCCAAAGGCCCATTATCGTAGTTCTGCAGAACGAGACTTAACGGTATCGTTGTTTCATTCATGTTTAGCGACGTAAGCGTAATGTTAATGCAAGTTACGCTGCCTTGAGTAATATTCAGTTGTCCAGATGGCACCAAATTCATAGCTACTAACGGAGAGGTTTCGCTGAGTAATGACGAAGGAGCGTCAGATTTGAGAAAATAATAGGCGCTTATAATAGTCACTATAATTAATGCAATAGTTAGGATTGTGAGTTTTTTCATGATTCCCAGGTTTCTTATGGTATTAGAAAGAATAATATGTTTCGCCTTTTAGTCATTATAAATCGTTTTTGCCCATAAAGCGAAATGTCAGGGTTTAGCTTACATATGTTTGAATTTTCCAAGCGATAGTTCTTTGCAGGAAAAATACTTGTTAGTTTAGCTACCTGCTAGTTCTTCGTACCATAACTGTCTGAACCTGACTTACGCCCGGTATCTTCCCAAGCTCACTCTCAAACTCGTCTACAATACCCGTTTTTTCCTCTGGAAACTTCACTTGCACAAGAAGGGCTTTTAATCCAAAGGCTATTGGTTCCTCTCCGTAGCCTTCAACAGCAGAGAATTCGGGAAGGCAGCTTTCCACTTTCTTTTTCAAGTCAGTAAAGCTGTCCACTATGTCTTCTGGAAAAACCTTGTAAACGACTTTTATGCTACCCATAACTCCGCCTCTTATGGACCTATGAAACCGCATTTTGGACACTTATAAATACGGCCGAACTTGCGGCATTTGCCACATCGCTTTATCTGTATTTCCCCACAGTTAGGGCAATGAAATTTTGTTGCCTCTGTTCCCGGTTGGATAGGTTTGCCGCAACTAGTGCATATGACTAAGGACAATGTTGTTCCTTCGGGCATCAAGCTTATCTCCGTGACGGTTTTCTAACACAGGTCTTACTTATATCTTCTATGCTCAACTTTTAGCAAGTTTATTATGGAAGTTTTTTCCCGTATAGTGTACGGTGTAAGTTTTGGGAGTGAACATCAGGGGCATTGTTCCAAAAACGGCGATCAAGTTAGAAGACTTAAGCGGAAAAGTTGTCGCTATAGACGCATACAACGCGCTTTACCAGTTTCTTGCAATAATTCGTCAGCCTAACGGCACTCCCTTGATGGACAATGCGGGAAAAATCACCAGCCACCTGAGCGGCTTACTCTACAGGACAAGCAACCTTGTGGAATTAGGCATCAGACCAATCTACGTTTTTGACGGTGCCCCACCAATTCTAAAGCGGGAGCAGATTAAGAGGCGTCGACAAATCAAAGTGAAAGCCGCAGTCCACTACGAGAAAGCTGTGGCGAGAGGTGACATGGTGAAAGCTCGGATGTTTGCGCAGGCTGCTACGAGTATGAAAGACTACATGAAAAAAGATGCTCATAGGCTTCTAGACCTCATGGGGCTACCATGGATTCAGTCTCCCAGCGAAGGCGAAGCACAAGCTGCACAAATGACTTGTCGGGGAGACGCTGACTACTGCGCCAGCCAAGACTACGACAGTCTGCTCTTCGGAGCCCCAATGTTGGTTAGGAATGTTACCGTCTCGGGCAGAAGAAAACTTCCCAGAAAAAACATCTACATCGATGTAGTTCCTGAACTTGTAGTTCTGGACAGAGTTCTCAAAGAATGCGGAATAACATACAAGCAGCTCATCGACGTGGGAATCCTTGTTGGCACGGACTTCAACCCTGATGGCATAGAAGGATTGGGACCTAAAACTGCGCTAAAACTAGTAAAAAAGCATGGCACGCTTGAGAATGCTCTGCCTCACATAAAGAACGCAGAGTTTCCTCATCCACCAGAAGAAATACGCGCGATATTCCTACATCCAGAAGTGCGTGATGATTACACGTTGGAGTGGAAGGATCCAAACGTAGAAGGCATCGTGGATTTTCTAGTTAGGGAAAAAGCCTTCTCAGAAGCTCGTGTGAGAAAAGCGGTAGAAAAAATGCAAAAGGGCACCAAAGAGTTTAAGGGCAAAACCACCTTGGAGAAATGGTTCGGTTAAATCCGACTTCTCACCTCTAAATTGGAACTAAAATCTTTGTCCATATTCCCCTGTTAGAGGAACGAAAGCTACTCCACCAAGATTTTCCTGCTTAGTTTTTCCGTCCGATTCCTTTATTATTTTTAAAAGATTTTGAAACAGCGAAACACTACCGACAGGAATTAGCAAAACACCATTCAGCTTCATTTGATCTATCAGAGGCTGAGGCACACTGGGAGCGGCAGCAGTCACAACAACACGATCGTAAGGAGCCTTCTCGGCGTACCCTTTTGAGCCGTCACCACTGACTATTTTCACACGGTCACCGTAGCCTGCGTTCATAATGTTTTTTCTTGCGTTTTCCGCCAAAGCCCGCACAATCTCCACGGTGTAAACGCATCCCCACTCAGTTCTAGGTCCATCTCTCGGCGCAACTATCTCTGCTATTGTGGCAGAATGCCAACCCGAACCTGCTCCAACTTCCAAAACTTTTTGGCCAACTTCCAATTGAAGAGCTTCATTCATTATTGAAACCATGTGTCGCCTAGCCCAATGTGAAACTGAAGCTATGTGGCGCGGAGATTGTTTGACCAAAACCTATTGGAAGAGGAGTATCTACAGCATTGTATGACTGCATTTCGGAAGGCAGAAACCTGGCGCGGGGAACTGCCCGCATCGCCTTAATCACCTTAGGCGAGTTTAGAATACCTTGTTTTACTAAGCTGTCGATGAGTTTTTCCCAATCTTTCTTTTCCAACTCTAAACCCCATTCAAAATAGTGTAAGCCACTCCTTTTTAACATATAGGTAATTAAATGGAGTTTAAAAACAAGCTATTTCACCGTAACAGATTTCGCTAGATTTCTTGGCATGTCAGGGTCATGCCCCTTCTCAAGGGTCATGTAGTAAGCCAAAAGTTGCAGAGGTATCGCAAAAGGTATTGGCGACAGCACTTCAGGTATTCCCTTTGGGACTTCAATGTAATCGTCTGCAAGGGCTTTGATTTCCTCGTCGCCCTCCTCGATAATCGCGATTATAGAGGCGTCTCTAGCTTTCATTTCCATTATGTTGCCTATCAAAGTCTTGTGTGTTCCATCCTTGGCACAGATGAACACTACAGGAAGGCCAGGTTCAATTAGACTAATTGGACCGTGTTTACTTTCCCCTGCTGGAAAAGCTATTGAGGGAATGTAGGCAATCTCCATCAGTTTAAGTCGTCCTTCGTAAGCTGCGGCTGTACTTACTCCTCGTCCCAAAAAGAAGAACAATTTAGAATTCTTGTACTTCTTGGCAACTTGCTTGACCTTTTCCTCCTGTGTTTGTATTATGGTATCAACAATCTCAGGCAGTTTTTCCAGTCTTTCCGCAATGAAATCCATTTCATCTTGCGAAATTTTACCTCGCTTCTTTGACAATCTAAGAGCAAGTTGCGCTAACACGGAAAGCTGCGAAGTAAAGGTTTTTGTAGCTGCCACTCCGATTTCGGGACCCGATTGCTGGCCCACGTAAACTCGTGAAACCCGAGTCAAAGTTGAACCGATTACATTAGTCAAGCCAAGTATGGTTGCTGCCCGCTGTTGAGCACATGTGACTGCAGCTAGCGTGTCAGCCGTTTCGCCGGACTGGCTTATTGCTAGTATGGTGCTATCTATGTTGACTGATTTTCCGTGTTGCTCTAAGAACTCTGAAGCGTAGACAGGGTAGGTTGGTAAGAACGCAAGTTTTGAGAACATATACGATGCAGCCAAACAAGCGTGATAAGATGTGCCACATGCGACCAAATAGACTTCACTGGCGCGGTCAAGGAACGTTGAGATTAAATCCAGATAGTGCTCCTGCATTCTCAGTGTGTTCCGTAGAGTTGCAGGTTGCTCATGAATCTCCTTTAGCATAAAGTGCGGGTACCCTTGTTTTACTGCCATTTCGGGGGTCCAAGCAATGACCTTCGGTTCTCGCGTGACAAAGCTTGAATCCTTGATTTTTCTGATTTTGTAATCTTTGGCTGAGAGGCTTACAAGTTCTCCGTCTTCTATGAAAACTGCTTTATTAGTTATCGGGAGGAACGCTGGAATATCAGATGCAAAGTAGATGCCGTTTTTGTTGACGCCTAAAACAAGGGGACTTTCGTTTCTTGCACATATCACTTTGTCCGGTTCCGTAGTTGATATTACTGCAAGGGCGTAAGAACCATCAAGCTTTCTAACCGCATCCATGACGGCAGTAGCCAAATCCATTTCAGGGTTTTTTTCAAGTTTTTCCTCGATTAGATGAGCTATTACTTCAGTGTCTGTCTTTGAGACAAAATTGTGACCATTGTTTTCCAGTTCAAGTTTTAGCTCAGAAAAATTTTCTATGATTCCGTTATGAACAACCATTAGGGTCTCTGTGCAATCGGAGTGAGGGTGCGCATTAATCTTTAATGGAGCGCCATGTGTAGCCCATCTGGTATGTCCTATGCCAACGCTGCCTGGCAAATCATCGAGGTTTAAGAGTTTATGGACTTCATCGATTTTTCCTTCATCTTTTTTTACATATATTTTTCCATCTTCAATTGTTGCTATGCCTACAGAGTCATATCCACGATATTCCAGTCGTTTCAGTGATTCGTGAATCAAAGATGCTGCTTTCCCCTCCTTTAGTACGCAGCCAAAAATTCCACACATTTTTTTAAAGCCCCGTTCTTTCAAATGATGCGTCTTTGAGGCTTATTCAAGGCTTTCTTCTCTTAATAAGGATTTTTAGAAAAAAACTGTGTACTCTAAAAAAATTTTTATAGTTGTGTCCTTGAGTGTAGCTTTTGTTGGGTTTTTTTAGGCCGGGAGCTTTTTTTCGGTGACAACTATAACAAAATTTTTAATAATGGATTGAGCTTTATGACTGGGAGAAATTATTATGGAAAAGAAACTGCTGGTCCAAGACGATGGCCAGACACAGAAGGCAAAAGAAATCAGCATCATGCAGAACTCTCAGAAACTGCAGATGATTTTGGGCAAGCTAAGCTGGAAAATTTTGACTATACTCTCCGAAAAGGAAATGTACCCTCTTGAAATCGCTCGGCAACTCGGCATCCACGAGCAGAAGGTCTATTATCACATAAGAAAATTGGTGAAAGCAGGAGCTATAGCGGTCAGTAAGCAAGAAAAAAAGAAAGGAGCAATAGCAAAATACTACAAAGGCGTCTCCCCAGCCTTTGGCATTGAATTCCATAACGGATACAAGACAATTCGCGGTCGCTCTCTTTTGAGTATGGACGAGAAAATCCAACGGTTCTTCAAGGAATTCGTCGACGGAAAAGGGTTTCTGGAAGGAAAAATAGTTGTGGGCAGCCCAACTCCACATGGGCCCTTCAAAACGAGCGCTAGAGACGGTCATTACGCGGCGCATCTAACTTTTTTTATGGGGCAATTCTCGAGGATGCCGACAGATTTTGCCATTAAGTTAGATGTGGACGTTAAGGCTGAAAAAGAAGAAAAAAACAACCTAATTCTGGTCGGCGGTCCAGGCACAAACTTGCTTACACAGGAGATAAACAAGTATTTGCCAATTAGATTTAGCATGCAATCCAGTAATCAAGGGTTCTTGCTGGGTGGTTTATCATCGAACAAGACTTTGCGTGTTTACACTGCCGACTCTGCTGGGTTGGTTGCCAAGATTGTGAATCCATGGGATAGAACCAAGCGCATCGTGGTTCTGGCCGGGAATAAAGCTGTTGGAACCAAAGCTTGTGTTTTGGCTCTTACCAATTTTTGGAAGAAAACCTTGAAAGAGTACCGTGATGAAGACGCTTTTGCGACTGTTATACAAGGTTTTGATTTAGATGGGGACGGAAAAGTTGATTCCATAGAGGTATTAGAGTAGAAATGCGATCTTTCGAGTCAAGAGAATTTGTTTTAGGGTATGGTCACGAAAACATTCTGGCGACACATAAGACCACATTTGAATTAACAAAAGACCTGAATCTGTCAAAAAAAGGAGACTGCATAGTCACATCAAATGCGAATAAGGCTTTAGCTGATCTTAGTGCTGAGTTTAAGGCAAACCTGCGAAAACTAAATGCAAAATTGACTATATTAATTCAAGCTGGCAAGATCATTGAGCAAGTGAATGCTTATGGTTCCCCGCAGCTAGTTCTGACCCATTCCACAGAAATGGTTATTAGAAAAAGCGAGTACATCGATAATCGCACGCTAGCAGTTCACGCTGACAAAGCCGCGCGAGATTTATCCAGAAATTTGGTGGAAAATCTGAAAAACCCAAGGCAGAAAGTGAAAATTACCCTCGAAGTGTGTGTTTAAAGAATTTTAGCGTCCAAAACAACCTGCCTTTAGGACTTTAAACTTTTTATCTTTTGTTTTTCTGTTGTTTGATGGTATTTTTTCTACTTTTGCGCGGTTTTCTCGTTGGATTTTTTTTCTTTATTTTTTTTATCCATTGTTCTTCGTTCGGTATTTATTCTCTCAACTTGTTGTCTAGGTTTGGTTTGGTTGCGAATGAGCGGAGCGAAGCGTAATGCGGGGAGACTTAACTTGAGATATATTGTCAAATCTTGAGAAAATTATTGGCTATACTGATGCCATAACAGTCTATATACTCATAACATAAACTGAAATAAAAAAATAGAGGTGTAGTGTTAGGTTTGGTTTTGTTTATGGTATCAGCATGTAGGCATCCCAATAAACATAAGGAGTAGTACCGTCTTCTAATTGTCTTTCCCAGATGAGCGTCCAACCTTGATAGATTCCAGTACCTTGAAGCACCGAACGTTGAATTC
>Ga0209427_10003676_pt1 | contig 17916 bp, 23 predicted proteins | sample DeeMarSWOR136_30_FD_187465 | JGI IMG/M metagenome (GOLD analysis project Ga0209427, IMG submission 187465) | Marine sediment microbial communities from White Oak River estuary, North Carolina - WOR-1-36_30 (SPAdes) (version 2) | ecosystem: Environmental > Aquatic > Marine > Intertidal zone >...
CTATGCGGTCGCTCCCAACTCGCCAACTCGTACTACTCATCGTTCTATCTGCCCTATGCATAGGCATCCAGTTGACTCCGCGCCCCCCAAATGTTGAGTTCACATCCTTAGTTGTCTTCCTCGTTGGCGCTATTTTTGGAATTTCTTTCGGTGCTACCCTCGGCATTTTAGTAATGTTCATCAACGGTTTTCTTTCGCCTTGGGGATTTGCGGGGTTAATGTTGCCATTTCAAGTAACTGGAATGGTGATAGTTGGAATTGGAGGTGGATTATATAGACGGACAAGAGGTGGATTGTATGACACAGGGTCATGCATTGAAACCTCAGTTTTGGGGGCCTTTCTTACACTTGTTTATGATATAATCACCAATTTTGGAGTTGCTGTATCGTATATGTTGCTTGGAATTCCTATCCTACCCGCTTTCATTAGTGCAATTATTTCGGGGGCTATTTTCTCGGGGATACATGTTGTTTCTAACGCTGCCGTTTTTGGGGTGGCCTTCTTTCCACTTACAAATGCTTTGCAAAAGCTTCTGGGAGGTGAAAAAACTTGGAAAAAAGAACCTTTACTTACATAGCTTTGGGTCTGCTGGTCTGGGCGATTTCTGGCACTGCTGTTGCTGGTTACTACCTTGCTCAATACAACACCTACCAAAATGAATATGAAAGCCTCGCCAGCGAAATGGAATCAATCTTATTGGTCAACATCTTTACAAGTTACGACAACGGAACAAAGGTTTGGTACAACAACACAGCTCTTCCTGTCGGCTCAACAGCGTTCAAGGCGATACTTGCGATAGCTGATATAAAATATACCGATTACGGAGAGGATTTAGGAATACTGGTCACGTCTATAAACGGTGTGGTCAGCAATTCCACGTACGGATGGCTTTACTGGGGCTGGGATGCCGAAAATTCAAAGTGGGAACTTCCAGAATATTCAGCCTCAAAATACATACTCCATCGAGGAGATACCATCGCCTTCGCTTACGAAAGTTACGCAACGTGGCCGCCTCTACCACCCACGTAAAACCAACCCAGCTCTTTTTAGAAACATCACTTATTTTTTTCGTTAAGCGTAGCCTGCTCACTTAAGTGCGTGAGCAATAAAGAACATTGACAGAAGTTTAGAAAGCAAAAAAGTTAGAAAGGAAGGCGCGCTTACGTCTCTTACTAATTGAAAGATCGTTAATTCTTTTAGAGGTGCTGAAATGAGAAAGATTTCTCAAATATTTGAGAAAGCCCGTAAAGAGAAAAGAAACTATCTGCTGGAGCCTGAAGCTAAAACAATATGCTCTAAGTATGGAATACCAGTAACAAAGTTTAGCGTGACAAAAAACGTCGAAGAGGCAGCACAGTTTGCCGAAGAAACGGGTTATCCAGTGGTTCTCAAAATAGTTTCTCCAGACGTTATCCACAAATTTGATGTGGGCGGAGTAATTCTCAACCTCAAAAGTTCTAAGCAAGTCAAAGACGCCTACAATAGAATACTTGCCAACGTTAAGAAGTACAAGCCAGACGCCAAGATTGTAGGCGTTTTGGTGCAGGAAATGGCGCCTCCCTCAACCGAAGTCATAGTCGGAGCCACCAAAGACCCACAGTTCGGACCAGCCCTAATGTTTGGACTCGGAGGCATCTTCGTAGAAGTTCTAAAAGATGTAGCCTTTAGAATCGCTCCAATAACCAAATTAGAGGCTCAGGAGATGATCACTGAAGTGAAGGCGTATCCGATTCTCAGAGGATATCGCGGTCAGCCTCCTGCTGATGTCAACGCCATTGTAGAGATTTTGCTAAACACTTCAAAGCTGGTTATGGATCACCCAGAAATCAAAGAGCTTGACTTAAATCCCATTTTAGTCTACGAGAAAGGAGCAATAACCGTAGATGCAAGAATCATACTGGAATGAAAATTCCAACTAAACCATGTGAAGAGGAAAGAGAAAATGTCTGAATCTCTTAAACAGAAAATTGAAGAACTAAACCGTAAACTTGCTTCCCTAAAAGAAAAACGTGACAAACTGAACCTTGAAGCTCGAGGATGGGCTGAAAAAAGAAATTCTCTACATGAACAAATCAAAGCTCTGCGAAAAGAAGTTGCTGATCTTAAGGAAAAACGTGACGCATTAAATGAAAGAGTTAAAGAACTCAAAAACTCGCGTGAACAAGCGAGAGCTGAAAGTAGAGAAAAACACGCTCAAATTTTGAAACTTAAAGAAAAAATGAAGCGCCTCGAAAAAACGAAATCTCATCGAAACATGCATAATATAGAAAGTGAAATTGAAAAACTAGAGTGGAAAATTCAAACCACTTCTCTTCCAGTTAATGAGGAAAAAACGTTAATTGATCAAGTGAGGGTTCTTGAAACTCAGCTATCATTACACAAACAGATACAAGAATTAGACAATGCTCTCTTTGAGCTACAAACAGAAGAGAAAGCGCTGGAAACAAGAGCTAACCTTCATCACGAAAAGCTCTCAGAACTCGCTGAACAAAGTCAAAGTTTCCATGAGAAGATACCTGAAATCTTAAGCAAAGTCGACACTCTTCGAGTTGAGGCGGATGCTAAATATCAAAAGTATGTTGAAATCAAACAGCAAGCCCAAAATGCTCATCAAGAACAAACGGAATTGTTGCGTCAAATTAAGTCTCTTAGAGAGGAACTACGTCAGATGGAAGAAAAAAAGCAAGTTAAGCGTCAACGTGAGCTTCGCAAAGATTTGATGGAAAAAGCGTCTGAGAAGTTGAAACAGGGAGAGAAGCTGACTTGGGAGGAGTTTAAGATACTGGCGGAAAAGAAGAAGGTGCAGTCGCTGAAAACCAGAAAAAAGTGAATTAGTAATTCAGCACTCTAGGCTCGTGGAGATGTCCCCCGCAAAAACCCCTCTTTTTTGTGTATGGATTTTGCTTCAGAATCTTGGGTTCATAATTCTTTTACTTTCTGCTTTCCAACATGTTCACGGTGAGAGCATGGTTAACTGTCCAGAATGTGGAGAACCTTTGGTGAAAGAGGCCACAAGTAGCAAGTACAACTGTGAAAATGAACGTTGCCCAGTTATATACGTGAAGCGCCCCTACAACATCGCCCTTAGGACGGTTGTCCGCTCATCATTGCGAAAGCGTTAACTTTTCCTCTTTTTTTGGGGGTCGAGTATGAACTATATTTAGATTATCTTGTAAACTCTATCATTTTCTCTAACACGATCATCTACTTTCAGGCCAATGCTCTGACCCGTCTTGGCTTGTGTGATGTTCCTGTGTTCAATTTGCATGGACTTCACGGTCTGTGTAAAATCTGTGTTAGGCCCTTTGAAGTGAATGTGATCATCAACTGAGAGAAGGCTCTTCAGCTCTACTATTGCAACACCTATCTTCGTAAAATAATGTGTTACTCTACCTACCTCTTGAAGTTCTTCACTCATTTCTTCCACAACTCAAATACCAGCATCTTTAGTTGCTGTAAATATTACTTGCAAGTAGATATTTTAGCTTTAAGAATTTGCACACGTTTCAGTGAAGAAACTATGAGATTCTCCCACAAAACCTCCATTTTTTTAATAATTTGGCGTCCGTATATGCGTGTGCTCCCGTTATTCCCCTAGACTTTTTCTGACTAACTGGGAGATTTGTTTTCGAACATTAGTCGATACAGAGCTCGAGGAAACTGAATGCAAACTCTTTTACTACATCCATAACTGGTGTTTTTGCCTTAACTTTCATTCTATGTATTCGATGCTTGTCGAACATCGCTGAAATACCTGGGCCAAATTCGCTTCCAATTACTACATTTACGTTATGATCCAACAGAATCTGGACCACTATAGGTCCTCTTCCGCGAGTTTTTGAAGCGGCCGGATTCTTCACAACATTTACATCTTTGACTTTGTTGTTTTCTATATTCACAAGAGTGAACGTTTTGGCTCTGGCAAAAGCTTCAGAGACTTTATCATGTAATCCTTTGTCGCTTATGGTTCCAATGGCAACTCTAGTTATGCTCATTTAGCTCCCTCCTTTTCAATGGTTTCTTTCTCCTTTTCTATTATCCTGAAGCTCTTTTAGTTTTTTTCTAATGTGATTCAACTTCTGGTTGCCTTACGTAGTTTAGATATAAAATTTGGGGTTATTGGGAAACTCTCTGCTATCTGGGTTCATATGCGCGGTTTCATGGTTTCTGTGGTTGTCCTTTTCCCTGAAGTTTCGTCTTTAACTCGTTGGCTCTAGCTTCAATTGCGTTCATTTCTTTTTCGAGATCAGCTTTTTCTGCTTTTAACTCTTTTCTGTATTCTTCTATTGCCGTTAATTCCTGCTCAGCAGATTGTGGCGGGGCTCTTACTGGAATTATCGGCGGTGGATAAGCGTATGGATATTGCGGCGGGTAACCCCCCCACCGTCGACCCCATCCTCTACCAAATCCTCTCCCATAGCCTCTGCCGTAGCCTCTTCCGTAGCCTCTGCCGAATCCAGGTGTAGGATTCATGAATCCAGGGGCAGGATAACCAGCGCAATAACCGGCTGCCCTTCCAGTTCTAGGTCCTAAACCTCCAGGTCCTGTTCTGTCTCCTCTTGGCATTTGTTGGTTCACCTCCATTTTTGTGCTTATGCACACAATCAATTATGGAATAATGCACAGAAATATATAAAAGTTGCGGTGAGAACTAATAAGTGATTCAAAATGGGATGGAGACGCAGACGTAGACGCGGCAGAAAAGGGAGATTTCCAAAGCCAATCAATGTAGGAAAGGTTTCTACCGTAGACAAATTCATTCCGAATCCTCAGGGAAATCCAGAACCCGTTTATATAGAATCAGCTGAACTAGAGGCCCTTAGACTAGTAGATCTAGAAGGGCTCTCTCAAGAGGAGGCAGGAGAGAGAATGGGTGTTTCTAGAGGAACCGTCTGGAGACTCATACAAAGTGCGAGAAAGAAGACTTCTCAAGCTCTCACTGAAGGAAGACCGATACGCATTGCCCCATTTGTTTCCGAACATAACCACTCGCCCTAATAACGGGAGACAAAAGATCCGTAAATGTACCTAGTGACGAGAGAAGTGATGTGTCATGTCTACGGTTTATGGACCTGTTCTCTCTTGGCGTTTCGGCAGATCTCTAGGAATAGATGTTATCACACCGCCTAAGAAGTGTACTTTCGACTGTTTGTACTGTCAACTCGGAAGGACAAAGATTCATGTTTCAGAGTCAGAGATGATTATGGAACCTTTAGCCAGCGTGAACAGAGTATTAGCTGACTTGGAGGATGTGTTGAAACGGATAGACCTTGACACTGTAGACGTCGTTACCTTTTCGGGTACAGGGGAACCTACGTTGAATTCAAGGCTTGGTGAGATAGCAGATGAAGTGAAAAATAGAATCGGTGGGTTGCCCATGGCTATACTTACAAACTCTTCTCTGTTCTACAGAGATGATGTTAAGAGGAACCTTTCTAGGATTAGTATGGTAGTGGCGAAACTTGATGCTGGTGACGATGAAACCTTTAGGCTCATCAATAGACCTGCAGACGAGAAACCTGATATAGAAACAATTGTCGGGTCTATCAAGAGGTTAAAAGGTGAAATCAAGGGCCTATTAGCCTTAGAAGTGATGCTTCTGCAGACCGAAAACGGGAAGGTCACGAACGTCAAGGGTAAACCTCTCAGAAACTTGATAGACGCGGTACTTGATGTGAATCCTGACATAGTGCAACTGGAAGTTCCGTATAGGCCGCCGTCTGAGAGCTTCGTAAGATCTCCCCCGCAAAGTCGGATTGAAACGATATCAAAGGAACTCTCAGAAACTTTGGGTAAGGAAAAACTCTGGGTTTACGGTCAACATGACAGGAGAGGAAAGCAAGTGATGTGGCTGAGACATGAATCTTTAGAGAAAGAGGCCTTAGCTCTCCTAGAGAGGAGGCCTTGTCGTGTAGTCGATATTTCCCTGTCCCTTGGGATAGATTTGTTTACAGCACAAAGGTTGCTTAAAGCATTTGAGAAGAACCGCCAAGTAAGTACAAGGATAATAAACGAAGAAAAGTTCTACTTTAAAAAGACTGATACTTAGGGTAACAAACGCGTGAAAAATTCCAAGACCAGATCCTGTTTGCCTATCTTTTTATTTTTTCTTCCAAGATGGAAGTTAAGATTCAACGGCATAATCAAAATATTTGTCGTAGGGATTTTCTAGTTTCATCATTTGTTTTATAGTTAGATTTTCAAAATATCTTCTGAATGGTCTCATTGAATTTCCATGCGCAGAGATTACAACGTTAACTCTTTCCTTTTTCATGAGGGCAACTAAATCTTTTGTGAAAGACAAAACTCTTTTTTCAACCATTTTTATTGATTCCCCTCCGGGAGGTGGGACATCATAGGATCTATGCCAAATATCGAACTGTCTTTTGCCGAATTCTTTGATTATAGTCTTGTGAAACTTCCCTTCAAGATCTCCATATGATCTTTCTATCATTCTGTCATCAACAATAACTTTCTCGCATTCAGGATGATATCTTAGAACTATTTTTAGACTATCCGATGAACGAGAAAGACTTGTTTTAAATGCTACTTGAAAGGTCTTTTCTCTTAATTTCTCAGCTATTACATTAGATTGCTTAATTCCTTTAGGCGTTAATCTTGAATTTAACCGTCCTGTAAACTTCCTACTTCTATTGTAGTAGGTTTCACCATGTCTGAAGATGTAAATGTAGAGTTTCATAATACATTCATGTTCGTTATTTCATTCTTACTTTTTAATATTCTCTGCGCATGCAGCGTATTATGCTCTCTGAGCTTCATGTTTTGCTCATGTTGGAGGCCCATGTAGCGTCCATTCTGGAACTCGAGCGTCAATAATAGAGTCGGCTCTGGGGATATATGGTTTGATATCTATTATTGGCGAGCCTTCAAGTGCGTCAAGTCCTTTAACCAGTAGAATGCAATCCTCAATTTTCTTGAGCTCTACGACACAGAGGCCTATTGGGTTTGGTCTGCTTGGGCTCCTACAAGCGAATACACCAACTTGCGGGGAGCCGGGGTGTCGCCTCGGAACAACTTGAAGAGTGCGCCTATCATCTTCCTTATCTCGCAAATGAAGCCAATAGAGGATAAAAACGTGTGAAAAGCTCTTGAGCCCCTGTAATCCCACACAAAATTCTGGAAAAATCTTCACTCTTGACAACTTACCTGAACTTTCCACCACTCCTATAAACCTCAGCTCATTTTTTCCGCTCATGTCTTGTCTCCATTTTTTGTTATTTTGTCCGCTATTCAACGTGCATCACGAGTTCCTTCTTGTAGTCGGTTATGACTTTGATTTCTCCTTCGAGCTTGTGATCAAGGTTTGGGTCGCCAGTGTCGACTCTTAGTTTTTTCAGTTTTTTTATTTTGTCTTCTGTAGCAATCACAACTATGTTTTTCCTTCCAACTTGCTGGATCACTGCAGGGCTTATTTGAAGATTTCCTCTTCCAAATATGAAACCTTGGCCTCCTATTGGGGTGACAATTATCTGTGCGTGTTTTCCCTTGGTTTTCTTTAATATTTGTTTCTCGTTCACATCATTTGCTATTAGCTTCTTGTTGCAGAAGAGATCCACCCCCAAAAGGGTCTTCTTCTCGTCCAAGAGGTCTGCGATAGTACGGGTTGTTGTTCCCGGACCAACAATGTAGACCACATCGGATTTCATCTCTTCAATAACATAGATCGCTATCGCTGCTTGATTACGCAATGCACTCTCTGTCATCGGATTCGCCATCTTCGCTCCTTGAATGAAACTCGGCTCGTAGGGGATTAACATGTAACCATAAAGCTTTGCGGACAAGCGATCTTCTCTAAAAGCCTCCTCGTCCACATCCATGACTTCTGCCTCTCTTAGAGGTAACTTCTGCCAAAGGAACTCGGTGGCTATCCTCGCTGCAGCTTGGGGACCCACTGCAAAAACAGCGCTGTGCATTTTCACTCCTGTTGGAACGCCTAGCACAGGGAGTTTAGTGTCAACTGCGTTTAGTACGTCTCGCGCCGTTCCGTCTCCACCACAGAAGACAAGGAGATTGACGCCTACATCCGCAATTTTCTTCGCAACCTCAATTGTGTCTTCTGCGATAGTTCTTTTCCTCCGCTTTCCAAGAACAGTGAAAGTGAAACCACAGTTTCGGGCTTCGTCTTCCCCCATCTTTCCAGTTCCAACAATAAGACGTAACCTTTCCTTCATAGGTGCTAATTCAAAGAGAAAAGACTCTGCCCTTGCCGGTGACATAGGTTTTGCTCCGAAGATTATGGCCCTTTCTAGGACTTCTCTTCCATCGGTGCCTTTAAGTCCAACTGCTCCTCCCATTCCGGCGATAGGGTTAACAATGAATCCAACAGTTTTCATAGAGCCATCGCTCACGGAATTTGATAATAACTTTTCGACTTTTTTACACACCGCTTATTCCTCTTCTGACCATTTATAACGGTGGATGATAAGAGTAATACCTTTCACCTTCCTATATTTTGAGACCATAAAGCTTCTTTTTTCAGTCCATAACAAACTTCGACTTACTTGATTAACTCAGGGGTGAAATTGGAGGAATAGAATAATGGTTGCAATTCCAGCAAGCATCATAATGAATTGTCGGATAGCAGACCAGAATCCTATCTTGCGATGCAGTTCTGGGTATAAATCTGTTAAGGCAATATAAAGAAAGCTTGCTACTGAAATCGCCATAACATAAGGAATAGCAGTACGCATAATGTCTAAAGCATAGTATGCTAAAATTGCTGCTGGTACAGTGCTTAAACTTGATAAAATATTTAACGATAAAGCCTTCCTTTTCGAATAACCGCCATTAATGAGTATTGCAAAATCACCTACTTCTTGAGGAACTTCATGCGCGATTACTGAAGTAGCAGCAACTATGCCAACAGGTATAGAAGATAAGAAACTTGCAGCAATAACAACACCATCTATAGCATTATGGAACACGTCTCCGATGAGAATCATGGGTCCTGCAGCTCTATGCACGTCGCACTCCACATCATGACAGTGACGCCAAATTACCAATTTTTCAAGAAGGAAAAAAAGAATAATCCCCACCAAGACCGTTGATAAAACCGAATGTGCAGAGGAATATTCTAATGCGTGAGGTGCCAGTCCTAATAGGGCCGCAGTAAGCAGAGTTCCAGTAGCATAGGAAACTAAACAAGGGATAAGGATTTTCTGTATTTTCTCCTGAAGCAAAAGAAAGCAAGCAGATGTAACAATAGCTCCGACACTACCTAAGAGACTAAACAATATGATCCATAATATGAGCATTTTTTCCACACACAACGGTATAGGTTTTGAAATTACGCATTCGCATTATTTTCCTGTTATAACTAGGTCTTAAATACGAAGAAGCGTTTCCCATAGCCTTTTTATTTCACGTGAGACCGTGCTTTCAGGAGAATGTTCAACAACAGTTTTCCCAGCGACCATGGCTTTAGTCATTATAGGATCAAAAGATATTTTTCCAATGACTTCTGAATTATTTTTCTCGCAAACCTTGACAATTTCTTTGGTATTCTTTCGGTTAATATCATACTTGTTTATACAGACCAACGGTGATACGTTAAAATGGTTGAGTAACTGAAGAGCCCTTTCAAGATCATGAATCCCTGACATGGTTGGTTCTGTCACTACAAGTCCAATGTCTATTCCAGTCACAGAAGCTATCACTGGACAACCAATACCCGGAGGACCATCGATTAAAATTAGATTACATTTTTCTTTTTCAGCAATTTGTCTAGCGTTTTGTCTTACCAAGGTTACAAGCTTACCTGAACTTGCTTCACCAGGATTTAATCTTGCGTGAGACATAAGTCCATATTTTGTCTTCGAAATAAAAGCGTATCCAGAAATTCTTTCACTTAGGTTCAGTGCCTTTTCTGGACAAACTACAACACAAACACCACATCCCTCACATAATAACCGGTTAACCTCAAAAGAATCGTTTATTGCATCAAACTTACAGGCGTCTTTACATAAACCACATTCCACACATTTTATCTTGTCCATCACAGCTAATTTGGAACCTTGAAACTCAATGGTTTGCATTATTTGTGGATGCAAAAGTAAATGTAGGTCGGAGGCATCCACATCACAGTCAACCATGACGGTGTTCTGAGCTAAAGCTGCGAAAGAAGCAGTAATTGTAGTTTTCCCTGTGCCTCCCTTCCCGCTAATCACAGCTATCTGCTTCAATCTTTCACACGCTCCTTTATTTCAGTGAAGAGTCTTTGAAATCTGGTTCTCCATTCCGGCATCTCGTTGATAAAAGGGATTCCACGAGAGTAAAGTTCTGCTATTTTTCTTTGAAAAGGAATTTCAAGTAATATTGGAATTTCTTTTCTTTTGCAGTAATCATATGTTTTTCTATCGCCGATTTCTGTTCGGTTTATGACAACTCCGAATGGAATTCCAATTTTCTCCAAAACTTCAACAGTTATTTTCAAGTCATGTAATCCAAAAGGTGTAGGTTCTGCTACGAGAATGCAATAATCACTGTTGTACACTGATTCAATCATAGGACAAGAGGTGCCTGGAGGTGAATCCACTATCACGATTTTGCGGTCTTTGACATGTCTCTTGACCTCCTTTATTACAGGTATGGGCATAGGCTCACTCACCGCAAGTTCACCATAAACCAATTCAATGTTTCCTGCAATTCCCATTTTAACCGTTCCAATCTTTCGCTTTCTCTCAGTAATCGCTTCCAAGGGACAAACGATCTTACAGCCACCACAACTGTGACAAAGCTCTGAAAATACCCTGATTTTTTCGAGACTAACAAAAAGAGCATTGTATTCACAGAATTTAGAGCATTTTCCGCAGTAGTCGCATAGTCCTTCATTAATCTGTGGAGTTAAAACATATACTGGTTTTACTTCGTTTATTTTGGGATGTAGAAACAGGTGGACATTGGGTTCTTCAACGTCACAGTCCAAAAGCACGGCGTTCTTAACTGAGAGAGCAAGATTTACAGCTACGGTTGTTTTTCCTGTTCCTCCTTTGCCGCTGGCAATTGAAACTATCATTCAAATATCCTATCCTCATTATCCGTTTTTTTGGACGCTCATCATAAGTTCTGATTATCAGAGTTCACCATTGTCATAGCATCTTTTTATTATATTCTGCAATTGCCTTGTGCAATGTTGTAATAGCAAGTTTTGGACAATCTAGCTTTGATTCAGGTAATCCCCCCAGCTCTCTTAGTATGTCTTGCTCCGTTATCTTCTTGGCTTCTTCAAGGGTTTTTCCTTTTACAAGTACAGTTACAATAGCTGTTGATGATGCTGAGCCAAGACAACCCCAGTTCTGAAACTTTGCGTCTTCTACTATACCATTACCGTTCATTTTCAAATAGAGTTTAATCGTATCTCCACATGGACCGGTATAAGCAAAGGCAATATCTGAGTTCTTTATAGTACCTACATTAATTTTATTCTCGTAGAGTTCTATAGCCTTAGCTGAATAACCAGTTTCTCTTAATAGTTTGAAGTCATCTTTTGTGAGCTTCCTTGACGCATCCATATATATCCCATCAAAGAATTGTGCTAACAACTAGGATTTGTTTATTTATGGAGAGCGTCCTTGCAGCCCTCTGTTAACTCGTCTAGTTCATCGTTATTATACGCTGTAATCACATCTCTAACGATGTTTGTGTTAGTTCTCAACACCGCTACTCTTGCAGCTTGAAAGATGTTTAAAGCTCTTGGACCCATTCCATACGTGATGAGCACGTCCGGTTTGAACTGTAAGATACGGTCAGGTGGTCGTCCTGATCCGCCAAAATGTTCACTTGTGTTAGGTATTGTCTGCTGGTTTGAGATTTGACCGTTTTCATCGATATCAATGACAGCAAAGTAGGGTGCCCTTCCAAAATGCTCTGACAATTGAGCATTTAAGCCGTTTTCACCTGAAACTGGAATTACTATTCTGCTTTTCATTTCTTCACCTCCAACATATCTCAAGTTCTGAATTGTTTTGGAAAAAAGTTAAGTACCTCATTGCTGTGCCAACCGACCATGTTTGCTATTCATACCTCTTCCGTGATGACCACGAACCGTTGGATTGTTTGTCTCTTTGAGGTCACCTCTTTTGTATTTTCCAATAACTTCTTTTGCAGTTCCAGAGGCATCAGTCAAAATTTTAATTCCAGCTGCAGATAGTGCTTCGAATGCATTTGGTCCTACGTTTCCGGTTATCAGCACTTTAGCTCCTGTACTTGCTACAGTCTGGGCTGCTCGAATTCCAGCACCACCTACTGCGCTGGACGCTCCGTTTGGAATTGCTTCGAACTTCATGGTTTCTGAGTCCACTATGATGAAGTATGGGCACCTACCAAACCTTGGATCTACCTGCGCATCCAAGTTGTCTGCAATTGCAGTTACACATATTTTCATCTGACCACCTCCTTTTTTGCTTTCAACGAATTAGGCAGAGGACCTTTGCCTCCATTAACGCCTTTTTTTAGAAATGCTTCAATCTTTTCAACGATGCTTCTAAACGCTTCTGCAGAATGAGACTGTGTGTGGTTAATTATGAAGGGCATCCCATCGTCAGAGTCTTGGCAAATCTCAGGGTCTATCGGTATGCTCCCGAGAAAAGGAACCACTAAGTCTTCGGCTATTTTCTGTCCACCTCCAACCTTGAAGATGTTAGTCTCCGCGCCGCATTTTGGGCAGACGAAACCACTCATGTTCTCGATGATGCCGATGACGGGGATGTTCAGTTTCCTAGAGAAGGTCACAGCCTTCTTAACTACGATCTGTGAAACCTCCGATGGAATGGTGACTATCACCACTCCATCCATCTCTGGGATGAGTTGCATAATACTCAAAGGCTCATCACCAGTACCTGGCGGGAGATCAATGAAGAGAAATTCGAGTTCTCCCCAGACGATGTCTGACAAAAACTGGCTAATCGCTTTCATCTTCAGGGGGCCGCGCCATATGACCGGCGACTCGTCGCTCGGAAGCAGGAAATCCATGGACACCACCTTGATTCCCAGAGGATCTATTGCAGGAAACACGCCTGGAGGACCAGTCTGAAGTCTCTGCCCGTGTAAGCCCATGAGCTTCGGCACACAGGGGCCTGTTATGTCTGCGTCAAGGATGCCTATGTCATATGGATAACCGTGCATGGCGAAGGCCATTGCTAGGTTTACGGTTATCGTGCTCTTACCTACTCCACCCTTACCGCTTATCACAGCTATTTTGTGCTTGATTTTACCCATTCTGGCTTTGAGTCTCTGTTGCTCTTCTTCGTAGGCCTGTTGATGTTTTTCGTTCATCCATCTTCTTCCTCACGGTTTTGGCAAAATGACTTTTTCTACACGGTTTGTATCTAGATGGTTTAATACATAAACTATATTTAACAGTTACGTTTATAAAATAAACAGGTGACCTGTTTGGACGAAGTTGATCGGAAGATAATTTCGCAACTCCAGTTAGACGGGCGAACAACCCTTGAAGAGCTAGCGAAAAACATTGGTTACACAAGTATGGGAGTAAAAAAGAGGTTGAAAAAGCTTCTTGAACGAGACATCATCAAAGTTTCAGCCTCAATCAACCTAGAATCATTAAAGCTCTATGCGGCCATCGTGTTACTCGAAATGGAAAGCGCTGAGGCGATGCAGAAACTTCTCGAACGCTTCAAGGACTGCCCAAGAGTGGTCCACATCTTCACCACACTAGGCGGATACAACCTCATCGCCCTCGTAGTGGCGGAGGATCAAGACACTCTTGAAAGCATATCAATGGAGAAGTGCTCTCTAAGAAGTGGCGGAGGAATTCGAAGGTCTGAGTTTTACCCAATCGGCAACATTTACTACTCTCCATTTCTACCTATACGGGAACATCTCACACATAAAGAAAAAACACCAACTCCATGCAATGTTGACTGTAGACCATGTAGTAGATATAAAGCGGAAAAATGCGTTGGATGCCCAGCAATGAGTTACTACAAGGGAACACTGTAGGAGTGTTGAGAAATGGGTAACCGAGCAGTTACACTTGGAGAAGTTGATGGTGTAGAAATAATAAGCGTCATGGATAACACTGTAGATTTCATATCCACAGCCAAAAGGAAAGGAATCCAAAAAGTTCGAAAGTGGACAAGAGATCGTATGGGTGAGAAGTGGGTGAAAAAACATTTTCGCCTTCCCTTTGCTGAACACGGTTTTTCAATGTTGATACGAGTTTTCTGTAACGGAAAATCTCACAACATCTTGTTTGACACGGGAGTAAGCCCCAAAGGAGTTGTAACCAACGCGAGGAGAATGGGATTAAACCTCCCAGAAATTGAGTCCATCGTTCTCTCTCATGGCCATTATGATCACTTTGGTGGATTGCTGAAAATCATAAGAACTATAAACAAAAAAGACATACCGATCATCGTACATGAAGACATGTTCCGAACCAGGGGCGCTACCAATGAAGACGGAACAATAAGAAAATATCCAGAGTTTCCTTCAGAAAACCAAATGAAACTTGCCCTATGTGTTAAAACAAGGCAACCCTACCTACTAGCTGATAATATGATGCTAGTTACCGGAGAAATTCCTCGCAAAACAGACTTCGAGAAAGGGTTCCCCCAACAACGAGTTCTAATTGACGATGAGTGGCAACCGGACCCACTGGTTCGAGACGACCGAGCGATCGTAGTTAACATAAAGAAAAAGGGCTTGTTGGTAATCTCAGGATGTGCCCACGCTGGTATCATCAATACCACACTTTACGCGCAGCAGATAACTGGGGTTAGTCACGTTCATGCAATAATGGGTGGCTTCCATTTAGCGGGGAAACAGTGTGAACCTAGAATTGATAGGACGGTTGAAGAGTTGAAGCTTCTGAAACCAGAATTGTTGGTTCCGTCCCATTGCACGGGTTGGAGAGGGATTTGTGCAATCGCTGAGGCATTGCCTCAGGCGTTTGTGAGGAGCAGTGTTGGAAACCTATATGAGTTTTGAAACTTAGTGCGTTCAAATTAATTCGGTGCGCCCAGCAAAGGGCTCCTTCAATCATCACGCAAAAAATTTTGTTAGCTGAAAATACAGAACTGTATTTTGTGTCTTTTTCGGGTTAGGTGTCTCAGAGGGCAGCTTATGATCTGAGTCTCGTTCGTGTGGTGTTTTTGGTTCCCCAAGTGTGGGAGAACGAGAGGAAATAAACTGACGTTAGCGACATGGATGGTGTTCAACTATACCGTGAAGTAAAGGTAGTTAACCCCTTGAAAAGTAGTGTTAATCTTCATTTTTGTTGTCTATGGAGACGTCCCCCGCAAACTCCTTTTTTTGGCAGTTGGTTCCATATTTCGAATTAGATGTGCACGAGGAGAAACGAAAAATACATCTAGTTTAAGAACACATCTACAAGATCACTACGTCACTTAATAGGAAGATGGGATGAATCTCGATGGATGCCATAACTGTGGAAAAATTGACCAAGAAGTATGGAGATAATGAAGTTCTTAAAGGAGTGAATTTGAAGATAGCAGAGGGAGAATTCTACGCTCTCATGGGACCTAATGGATCTGGAAAGACCACGCTTGCTTCTATCATCGTTTCAGTAAGGTTCCCTACCAGCGGAAAAATAGAAATCTACGGAAAAAAACCTGAAAATGCAAAGGAATTAATTGGATATGTTCCTCAGGAGAGCTTCTCATCTCCCATTCTTACAGGCAAAGAGAATCTAATGTACTTCGCTGGGCTCTTGGGCTATTCAAAGAACACATCGGAGAAAACAGTCAATGAGTTACTGAAAAAGATTGAATTGTCTGAAGATGCTAACAAGAGAGTTTCTGATTATTCAGGTGGCATGAGAAAAAGGTTGGAAGTGGCAACCGCACTTTTTCCCGGCATAAGAATTCTAATTTTGGATGAGCCAACCACAGGATTAGACCCATCAGCCAGAAGAAAGTTTCTTGGTTTGATTCAAGAATTAAGAAAAGAGAGGACAACAGTCCTACTAATCACTCACATCGGTGCGGATGCCGAGTTGGCTTCAAGAGTCGGCTTAATAGATGAAGGAAAAATCATCGCAGAAGATGAACCAGAAAGGCTCAAAAAAGTGAGTGGTCTCAGGGACGTGATAAATATAGAAACTGCGATCAAAAGTGAAAAAGTTGCCAAAATACTAGGTGAGTTCAGCGAAAAGAAGAAGGTTCTAGAAACCGATGTGGGATACAGGGTTTACTGTAAGGACGTTGAAGAGGCAACACCCGAAATAGTGAGATCCCTCGATGCAATTGGGTGTAAGGCAACGAAGATTGAAACCGAAAAGCCATCACTTGAAGATGTATTTTTTAAATTAACGGAAAAAATGGTTAGAGAGGTGAGCTGATTGGGTCAGATAACAGCCACATTGGGCAAAACTATTAAAGAATTTCTAAGACAAAAAACAATACTTTTCTGGACAATAGCTTGGCCAATCCTATGGGTTCTCATAGGCAGTTTCTCATTTGTGGAAAATGTTCCTAGTGAAGTAGTATCATACATTCGGGGGGCAATTGCCATCTCGATGAGCGTATTTGCATTAATGACCGCTGGGATGGCCAACCTCCCAGGGAATATAGCTCAGGATAGGGAAAGAGGGCTACTCTCAAAGTTAATGTCGATGCCCATAAACCCATGGAGGGATTTCGTTGGCAGGATACTAGCGTTATTAGCTTTTTCTTCTTTAGCTGCAATTCTAGTCACATTAGTTGGCTATGGTTGCGGAGCGAGATTTTCCTATTCACTAATCGGCCTTTTGCAGTCCATTGGCTTTATTCTCCTCATCTCTTTAGCCTCAGCTGGGATAGGAATGCTCATTGGAACTTTCATCAAACATGTGCATGGAGCCATCATGAGTGGGGTTGGGATCGCTGTAGTGACAGCGGCAATATCTGGCGTGATGACACCTTATTCATCGCTTCCATGGCTGCTTCAACAATTCGCCAGGATATATCCAATCTCTTCCTCCAGCTCTTCCATTACCTTTCTTCTAGTAGGAGAAGATTATGCGGGTTACAACCCATTGAGTGCAAATCAAACAACTCTCACTATAGTAATCTCATTGCTGCTTTTTATTGGAGGTTTGGTCGCCTATTCAAGATTTTGCTGGAGAAAAGAATGAAAAACTGCCTTGGATCATAAAGAGGCTGGTATGCGCATTGAATTCGATAGAATGACATGGGGTGGGATTTGAACCTCACCCACAATGGAGACATCCCCCGCAAATCCCCATTTTTTCAAGCGGGGACAGGCAGTTATTCCTTTATCCTCTTTAATTCGATCTTAACGGCATTTACTTTGTCTAGGCACTCCATTTCTACTACGTCTGGGGTTCCTCCCTCAACGGGGAATCCGCCCCCGAACTGAAGCATGATGATATACGGGAATAGATCGTGATAGAAGAACCCGCATAGCCCACCGGAAGAGTGACCGCTGATTTCGATTTTGTCTCCCACTTTGTGACCAGCACTGCATACCCCTTTCACTTTCTTTATTGTGCCGACCACTCGATATCCAAAAGATTTCTCCTTTGCCATATTTATTTAACCTCAGATATCCTGTTGCTGCACTTGCTATTTAAAAATGAAATCGCACCGCAAAACCCTCTTTTATCAGGTGTTATTCGGGTTTTCTTCTTTGTAGTCTAAGACCCCATTTTGGTACTTGTTTTTGGTAGTTGATGTATTCTTCACCAAGTATTCCGATCAGGTTTTTTTCTTCATATGTTGCCATCTTATCGTAGAAGATGAAGAATGCAATCCAGACTCCAAGGGAGAGGAGTGAGAGCATAACGAAGAAAAATGCTAGACAAAACATCAAAGTTCCAAGATACATGGGGTGGCGAACCAAAGAATATACACCTGAATCAATTAATTTAGGTTGACCTGTTGTTTTCCCGAAGACTGTCTCATGCGACTTTA
>Ga0209427_10003679_pt1 | contig 17911 bp, 14 predicted proteins | sample DeeMarSWOR136_30_FD_187465 | JGI IMG/M metagenome (GOLD analysis project Ga0209427, IMG submission 187465) | Marine sediment microbial communities from White Oak River estuary, North Carolina - WOR-1-36_30 (SPAdes) (version 2) | ecosystem: Environmental > Aquatic > Marine > Intertidal zone >...
TCCAGACCAGCCGCCATACCGAGGATATCGATACAATCCTAGTGAGCTGCAGGTTGCCAGAGACGCCCATCAGAGAGGCTTCTATATTTCAAACTCCCCGTTGCTGACCGAGAACGAGGTAGACCTCGTGGCATCCACATTAAGGAACGCTGCAGGCATCCAAAAATGAAATCAGATGAAGCAATCTCTTCGCGTGTTCTTTCTCTACTCAAAAACAGGGTTAAGCTGTTTTATCTTCTGACTTTGGCTCCCTTTCCGTTAATCTTCTATTATAATCCCCTCAGCGCAATAACACCCTTCTACAGCTTTCTGCTCCTCCTATTGAAGTCCAAGAAATTACGCCAGTTTAGAGGGACGAATGTTGTCCAGAGGATCTTGGGCTTACTCGCGGTGGTAGGCAGTTTTTTCGTCTACTATTTGGTGGTTTTAGTATATCCCGTGGAATCCTTTTACACGGTGGCAAACTACGCTGTTTATCTCCTCGGGCTTTTCTTGCTTTTCTTCGAGTTGTCCGCCCTAAAGGAGGCGATTGCACCTTTGTTTCTTGTTCTGGCGGCCCCCGCTAGCGCCCTCATAGCAGCATCGTTGAAGCCCTTTCTTTCACCATTTGCTGACGATTTTGCGCACATCATCGTGAACATCTTGAGAGCATTAGGCGTGGACGCAAATGTCTACCTATACAACATCCCTGTCATCAGGTTTCTGTCTCCTTCAGGGAGAATGATTTCAGGCGCCTTCGTTTATGAGTGTATGGGAGTCTATAGCACGCTTGTGTTTTCCATTATCCTTGTCGTTATTCTACTCGAGGATCCAAGCGGGTTGAAAACAAAACTAGCGTATTCGATGGTTGGCCTTCTAGGTGTTCTTGCGTTAAACATAGTCAGAGTGACAATGATTTTTCTGGTAGACTATTTCTATGGAGCAGAGGTGGGCGGCACTGTTCACTACATAGTAGGCTACGCTCTATTCACCACGTGGCTTGCATGCTTCCTCTACATCTATGCAAAGCGACAAACCATCCACGGAAAAATCAAATCATTTTGGAAGCAATTATTCCAGACACGTGAGCGCACGGAAGATTGCGCGTGCACATAAGCTGTAGCGAAGCTCGACTAGTTTTAATCGTATGATGCGCAGTCACTACGAGTTGATGTTCTTCCATGTGAAGTGATATTATATATCAATGTGAAGCAACCTTTAATAGACCTCTTTTTCAGAAAGTTATTAGCGTTTCGGATCGTCGTTCAGAGAGGTCTATTGAGAAGAATGAGAGGAGAAGTGGCAAATCTGCTGACTAGACAGGATCTTGTGAGAGTTAGGACCAACGCGTTGAGACAGAAGGTTTGGTTCAAGGTTGCGTCAACGTTAGAGCGAGGCATAGTTGACTTAACCATACGCTGTGTAGAGAAGATCAAAAGCCCCGTTCTTGCTAGAATCGTCTCGAAAATCATTAAAGATCTAGCGCAGGTCCTAGAGAGCAACTTTCTCACGACTGTGGAGAACGTAGGGCACAAGATCGTCGGCAGATTGTGCAAGATTGCTCTAAGTTGGGGAAACGCGCGAGCTTCAACTTGGAGGGACGACGTGGACTTCGTCAGGTTTCTAGGTGTGAACGCGCATAATATGCGCACTCAAGTTGATGGTCTAATTGGGTAGTCACAGATTAGGAATTGTGGGCGGATCAGGTTTCGTTGGGTCCTTCCTTGCAAGCCGTCTTTCCAACCGTTTCGAAATAGGAGTCTATGACAAAAATCCGATTTCTGAGAATTTAGAAGGTAAGGCTAGTTTCCACCAGTGCGACGTTACGAACTATGATGAAGTTAAAAAAAGCATTAAAGATGTGGATCTTGTAATTCATGCCGCTATTGTGCAGATTCCTTTGATAAACACTAAGAAGAGACTGGGCTATGACGTGAACGTGCTAGGTGCCCAGAACGTCTGTGAGGTCGTCAACAAGACTGACTCAATCAAAGGGCTCATCCTAACCAGCTCGTGGCACGTTTTTGGCGACGCCGGGTTTCAAAGCGTCAAAGATGAGGACTTCGGGTCCAGGTGCAACACAAGAGAAGATCGAAACAAATACTATACGCTGACCAAAATTGTCCAAGAGAACGTTGTGAGGATTTACGATGAATTGTCAGAGAAAATCTACGGAACAATCCGGATGGGTACAGTGCTCGGGGAGGGGATGCCCGAGAAAACTGCGGCAAGCATTTTCCTAACGAGAGGACTGAAGGGAGAAGCAATCACGCCGTACAAGCATAGTATGTATAGGCCTATGTTCTACGTAGACATTAGCGATGTATGTGAAGCGTTTGAATCTTTTGCTTGGAAAATACTTAATGACGAGGTTGAAAGAATAGGGGATAGCTCCTGTCATATTTTTAACCTAACGTATCCAATACCGATAACGATTCTCGATCTAGCGACAATTGTCAGAGACGCTATCATTAAGCAGTCTCTAGGCGAAATTAGACCAGAGATTCAGATTATTGACAAAGGTTTGCCGAATCTCTATGAAGCTAGCTGTGGAGAGCAAATAGCTATAGACATGAGAAAGGTCAGAGAATCTCTGGGGGTCAAGGAGATGACTAGTCCTAAGGATGCTGTAGAGCGAATTGTTGCTCAAAAGATACATTCGCACTAAAGTTGGAGGTCTACCTCCTGAAGGATGTTAGAAAAGCAAGCATTGTCATACCGGCCTATAATGAGGAGGAAAACATAGAGAGAGTCATACATGAGATGAGAGAAGCGCTAGAAAATGCAGGTGAATTCGAAATCTTGGTTGTTGATGATGGCAGCCGAGACTCTACTGCAGCAATTGCTGAGAAGAATGGAGTTCACGTTGTGCGGCACCCTCTCAATATGGGTTATGGAGCTGCGCTAAAAAGTGGAATCAGGGCAGCAAAACATAATCACGTCATCTTCTTTGATGCCGATGACAGCTTCTATCCCGAAGACATAATCAGACTATTAGAGTACGCACAAGAGTTCGATATGGTTATAGGGGCCAGAACCGACAAAGAGGGAGAACCACTGTCACGGACCTTCCTACGGTGGCTATTCACGAGATTCTCATCTTTCCTCGTTGGAAGGAAATTTCACGATGTGAATTCTGGGTTTAGACTCGTTAAGAGAGATATCGTCACAGGATTGCTGAGTATACTTCCCGAGAAATTCAGCATAACAACAACGATGTCCATTTTGTTGTATAAGGAAGGACGCAGCATAATCGAGGTTCCTGTTTCAGTGAAAAAACAAAGTAGGGGAAACAAGTTGAAGGTAATTCGAGACGGCTTAAGCTTTCCCTATATGGCTCTGAGATTATCCATGTATTACGATCCATTCAAGGTCTTTTCAACTCCAGCTGTATACCTTCTAACGCTTGGCTTTCTGAAGCTTGTTTACGACTTCGTAATGACGAGGAACATGACTGATTCAAGCATCTTAATTCTCCTTTCAGGGATCCAATTGCTGGTCCTCGCTTTACTGGGCGATGTGATAGTGAAAACAAGGACGATCCAGAGTACTGGTTAAATGGTAGACGTGTGATCTTCACAGAATCATCATCTATCCTATGGCAAACACAAGGATGTGTGTAGGTGCACTTGCTTTTCACGGCCAAACAATACTTTGGCAATCCTGATTTTGTCAGGCTTTCAGTAGAACTGGCCCACAAAGCGCATCACATTAGTGTAGTCACTTCTTTCAGGGAAGGTGACAGACAAATCCGTTTGGATGATGTGGATATTTATGAAGCTCCTTACTTGATAAGGGTTCACAGTCTTAGTTATCCGTTATCATTCCCAGTTTCGCAACTCTATAGGATCGTCCGCAGCAATGATGTTGATGTTATTCACGCGTTATCTGATTTCTCAACACATACAGCTTCTGCCGCGGCAGTTTCAGCGATGACAAACGTTCCATTCGTCTACACCATACAAAGTATCGGTTGGAAAACTAACAACCTAGTTTCAGACGCGTTGATGGAACTCTACGAATGGTCAATCGCGCGCGCGATTGCCAGAAAAGCAGATAAAGTCATTTTGCTTTCAGAACGCTTGATGCCACGAGCCAAGAAATTGAACGTCAAGGATAACAAAATCGTTGTCGTCCCCCCTGGTGTCGACTGCAACTATTTCGACCCTGAACGCCCGGAAACAAAGGACAGATCTGCTGAACTTCGGCGTAAGCTGGATCTTGGGGAAGACAAGATCATAGGTTATGTGGGAAGGTTGTTTCAAGGAAAGGGTATTCACTATTTAGTCTCAGCGATGAAAGAAATGAAGGACGAACATTCTGACGTCACCCTTTTGATCATAGGCGATGGACCTGAAAGGGGCAACCTAGAAAGGATGACTACGACCGCAGGTATTAAGACACTATTTGCAGGTTGGCAAAGTGACGTTTTGCCATACTACTCACTTATGGACGTTTTTGTTCTTCCTTCCCTGTTTGAGGGCGTACCTAACGTCTTGCTTGAGGCCATGGCGATGGGGAAACCAATAGTCGCTACAAACGTGGGAGGAAATGCCGATCTTGTTGAAGACGGGGCAAGTGGCTTTCTCGTATCAGCACGAGATTCTCAACAAATCGCTTGTGCTCTGCAAAAGCTAATCGAAAGTAGCGATCTTAGATTGCGATTTGGCAGAGTCAGCAGGGAAAAGATTGTTGAGTCTTTTTCGCTAGATGAAGCTGTGAGAAAAGTCGAAAGAGTTTATAATGAAATAGTATAAGCATGTTCGGTTTGATGAGCGAAGTCAGTGCTAGGAGGACTTGTAGGAAATGAAAGAAATCCCGCCAGCAAAACCGTATTTTCCTGAGAAAGATGTAACTAGAATAAAGATCGACGTCGGAAAAATACTGCGGTCAGGCATGTTAACCTTAGGAAATTACACAGGGAAATTTGAGACCGAATTTGCGAAATTATGCAAAGTGCAGCGTGCCATAGCGGTGGCTTCTGGAACGTCCGCTCTAGAAATAGCCCTTCGCGCTATTGAATTGAAAAGCGGGGACGAAGTGTTAGTACCGACAAATACATTTACTGCAACGGCCGCGGCTGCAGTTTTTGCTGGGGGAAAACCCATCTTGACAGATGTGAGTGCTGAATCAGCATGCATAGACGCAGAGAATGTGGAAAAATATCTAACCCCCAAAACAAAGGTCGTATTTGCCGTTCACGTTGGGGGCTTGATTTGCCCCGAAATTAAAGGAATCGAGGAAATCTGTAGAGATCATCATGTAGTTCTTATTGAAGATGCGGCGCATGCGCATGGTAGTACTGTTGATGGGCAGCCAGCTGGATCAATAGGTGATATTGGCTGTTTCAGCTTCTATCCCACGAAAGTGATGACAACAGGTGAGGGAGGGATGATCACGACCAATGACAAAGATGTGGCCAACAAGACAGTGATACTTAGGGACCAAGGGAAAGAGAGCTTCACAAGTAACGCTATCGTAGAGTTGGGCTACAACTGGAGAATGAGTGAAATCAACGCGGCAATAGGCTTAGTCCAACTTGAACGCCTTCCAAAGTTCCTGAAATCCAGAAATCGCGTAGCTGAATATTATAGCAAAGCTCTTGCTCAGAACGTTGCCATCAAACCGCTCAAAGTGCCATCTAATACACTGCACAACTACTATAAGTACGTGACTTTTCTCTCCCCTAGAATTGACCGAGGCGAGTTCAAACATCGACTATCTGAGCGCGGTGTCCGTTGTAGCGGTGAAGTGTATTGGCCTCCTCTTCATATGCAACCTCTATATCAACGTCTATTAGGGGTTAGCGAAGGGGATTTTCCAGTTGCGGAAGATATCTGCAAGAGGATGGTGTGCCTTCCCATCTACAGTAATATGACTTTGGATGAAGCAGAATATGTGGTAGACAATGTGCGGGAAGTTCTCTCGCAATTGAGAACGAGATCATGAAGAACGTCTCGAAACTTCACGATTTTGAAGTCGACACGCTTCTTGAAAAGATGACAATTCGTAGAATAAAATTTGGCGAGTTCAGGCAACTCTTTGAGCTTGTTGGCGAAGCGTTCAAAAGGGAAGAAGAAATTACGGGACTGAGTGTGCAAAGACTCCGTCGCCTCGGAAGGCTCTACCGTTTGATTGAAGTTCTGCTTCCGGTCTTCGATCTCTTTCACATCGACTTAGAAACGATTTTGGTTGCAGTGTCGGGCAACAAGCTGATCGGTGAGATTCATGTATCACCCGTAGGCAAGGGAATTTGGAGTCTCGATTCGGCTGCTGTCGACGGGATGTTTAGAGGACATGGCGTGTATAAGAGGTTGCTGAACAAATCTCTGGAATACATACACAGAAAAGGCGGAAGAAAGGCGGTGACATCTCTGTGGACAGATAATGTTGCTCCAGTGAAGATGACAAATAGACTAGGATTCAAAGTCTACGCTGAGGAAATCTTGCTGCAATCGGAGATAGACCAGCTTCCTAGTGATGTTGCAGCAGGAGCTGATGTTTCGATAAGAAAGATGAAGCAGACTGACGTTAAGAAGGTGTACCGAATGAGCAGAGTTCTTAATCGAGAGCGGATGGAAGCACTTGAAATCACCGAGAAAGACTTTGTTGATCCACTTGTGCGTCGTTTAAGACGTAGAATTTTATGGACACGCTCTGAGAGATGGGTGATGGAAAAGGGAAAGGAGATCGTTGGCTACGTTCATATCACCTACAGCTCCCATCAACAAGCAGCCGAAATAATGGCTTTCTGTGTGATCTCCACTAGTGGTTCTTCAGATCTCGCAGTGTCTATGCTGAGAGAAGTGCTCAGTTTTTTGAGGAAAGAAAACATCCGAAAAGTCACAACATTTCTGAATAAGAAGTGGAGTGAAACCATAGAGATATTTAAGCTGTTTGAGTTCAAGCCTATTGCTTCTGTGTACGAAATGGTGAAAAAGATAACTTGAGAAACCAATTGAGGCCAAGGGTGTTTACTTCCTTGATCAGAATCTGATTTGGTCAACTTCCGCGAGGGGAAAACGAAACGACGCGCATAATGTACATATCGCCAGTATATTATCCAACGAGTACGGCATCGATTACCACCCATGAGGTATTAAAGGGGTTGGCGGAAAAGGGGAATCAGATGGACCTCTTAGTTTCCTCTAGATGTTTCAACGGGTGTCTGAAAGGATGCTTGTTTGATTGCGGTGAGACTGAAGGGATTAATGTTCATAGGGTTTCTATATTGACATCAACAGTCATTGAGCAACATATGAGTTTGAGGTTGTTATTGTTCACGTTCTCCTTCGTGCCTTTAGCGCTTTATGCCTTCATGATCGCGAAGAAAAGGAAACACGAATTGATCATGGTTATGTATCATGCGACTCATTTAGCTCCTTTCTCAGCGTTCTTGGTTTCTCGGGTGTTGAAGATCCCGTTGATGATCAAAATACATGATGCGGTCTCAAGTGAAGCAAGGTGGGGTATGTGGGACAAGGTGTTTCGTATCATTTTGTCTCAATTGAATGCAATAGCTCTTAAGCGCGCCGATAGGATTCTGTCGCTGAGCAAAGAATTGGCATTTCTGGTCAGAAGAACCTACGGTGTGGACGAAGAGAGATTTGCGATATTGCCTAACAGTGTAGATACCCAAATGTTCGTTTGTGATTCTGACGGGGGGGTGTTTCGAGAGAAGCTGGGCGTCCAAGATATGAAAGTCATAATGCACATTGGAAGCTTAGTTCCTTCGTACAGGAGAAACGGCATTAATTTCCTCATACAAGCGTTGCCGCTAGTTCTGTCCAAGGAAGAAAAAGTAGCTATTCTGCTTGTAGGAGAAGTCGATGCACGAACTAGAAAGGAATTAGCAGGTTCGGTATCTGCCTTGAAAATCGAGAACCATCTGAAATTTGTGGGACAAGTTGCTTACAAGGATATGCCCAAATACATTTCGATTGCTGATGTGTGTATTGGGCCACTCTGTCCTTCCATGGATACCTATGGGTCAACCCCACGCAAAGTGTTGGAATATATGGCTTGTGCTAAACCGGTAATAGCGTGCAAAGGCTGCGTGGCGCGCGACCTCGTTGTGAACGGGTACAACGGACTACTAGTACACTATGGAGACATAGAAGAATTGGCATATTGCATTGCTAAATTTATCGGAGACGAGAAGCTTGCAGAAACGATAGGAACGAACGGGAGGTCCCTTGCCAAAACCTCTTATGCTCAACGTGTACTAGCGAATAGATTAGACAAGGAGATAAAGGAATTATTGTCGATACATTACTCAAAACCAACCTCATAACCTTACATTTGTCGAGGGTGGACATTAATTTCATGAGAAATCAAAATGCTTAACAGAATGGCCCTGTCGTGATATTGTTTCAAACGATGCAGTAAGGCGTATGCAAGGTGTTGTAGTGAATCCGGCAAATATTCCACAAATGAGGCAATGTGTATGCTAGGGCGTCAAATCAGATGGGCAAGAAGGTCCATCATGCCAGTGTTGCTCATGTTTGTTTGTTCAATTGTGTTGTTGTTGAACGGCTTGTCCATTCAGTCACCAATTATAGGGGCCATTGGATCTTTTGCTTACTTCTTTTGTGGTGGTTACCTGATAGCAGAAGTTCTTCAAGGTAAACGCAATTGGGTAACCGCATCAGTCGGAGCCTTCTTCCTTATAGTTCCAGTTACTTTGATCGGATGGTTCTTCACGGCCTTCTATAAGCTTGGTATGGTAGAAGTCTTCGTATCTCTATGTGCAACAGCGCTTCTCGTCTTGCTTGCTAGAAGATTGTTGGGAAGGCACCTAGCTTCTATGAAGCATTCGGAAGGGCAAAAAAACGAAGGTGTACCGCCATTTGTAAGACTTCTTGGAGGGCTCTACATTGTATTAGCAGTTGTGCAAATCCTGTTCTTGCTAGAATCTAGGACAGCAATACCGACAACTGTTTGGGACACAATGAACCCATACGTCATGCCTGTTTTGTTCTTCAGCATTCTAGTGCTGGCGACAATCTTGTTTTCGAAGGAGAAATGGCAAGTTAAGTTGTTGCTAGTCATCGCTCAGTCGATACTAGCGCACATGTTCTTTGTATCAATTTTCGAGAGCGGTTACGGTCTAGACCAGTGGGTGACGCTGGGATCGAGTCGTCGATTATTCGATGAATCTGATTACCCTCGGTTTGTGCTTTTCAGTTTCTACGGGTCTCATCCTACTAGATCTCTTCCTCTGATTTATAGAATCTATAAACCCGTAACTACTGCTTTTCTTCCAGCTCTCGAAACCGCTTTGTCTCGTATGTTTAGTGTTGATGTATACTGGGGTCATTTGTTGCTTGTACCTGTTTTGTGGGGTGTATTCATTCCCTTAATTGCATATCGATTGACTGAGATTGTTACGAAGAGACTGGAGTTAGCTCAGTTGTCCGCCTTGTTGACATTGGCAATTCCGTCTTTGATTCTTTGGGGGGCCGTCTCGGTAGGTAATAGTGTTGGGTTCCTTCTTTTCTTCTTGACAATTCTCCTTTTAGCGGACTACTTATCTTCGGATCGGCGCCTGCTGTGGGCTGTATTGAGCACTTCCGCGACTCTCATGACGCATCTAATGACGGGAGTAATGGCTTTTTCTCTGCTTGTCTCCGCCTACTTGTTCAAAAAGTATCTCGGTACAAAATCTCGAAGGTTGAGAACGTACTTCTTGCCCTGCATTTTTCTCGTCGGTGTTAGTCTTCTACCTTTTGCATTGTATGCTGGACGAGTTGCCTATCCGGCTTTGACCGGTTCTGACTTTTCGTTGAAGCCGCTGCAAGGTTTATCGTCTTTTGATGCGGTCATGATGTTCCTTCTGGGAGCTTATGCTGAGTACTCTGTGAAGGAGGCATTGGTTCATTTTCTCTTACCTCTGCTTGGTTTTTTCGGTTTAATATATGTGAATACTGCTGGAGACAGATCGGTGCCTAACAAGGGATTAAGTCAATTTCTGTTACTTGCTTTCGTTTTCATAATGGTCGATTATCGAATAATCAAGTGTTTCATGGTGAATGTTCCGTTTGGGGAGGAGCGGATATGGGTTTTGAGAGATATGTTATCTGTTCCATTTGCATCCATTCTTTTGTACAAGGCAGCGATAATTCTGTCAAAGTGGGGATCGTGGTCAACGATCACCATGAAGAAATATCTAAGTGTTTTCCAGACTAGCGACTTTGGAAGTAGTGTGTCAAAGGCAGTAGCTGTCATCTGTATCTCTGCGTTGATTACTTCGTCGGTCTATCTTGCGTATCCGCATACTGACCGTCCAGCCGAATATGCTTGGCCGACTGCTTACGAGATTGAAGCCGCAACTTTCATTGACGCTTATGCTAATGAACCCTATGTGGTAATAAGCTATGAACGTTTTAAACTTGCAGGGTATGCAGTTGTTGGGATCACTAATCCGAAAGCGTATTACTCTATGCCATACGATCTTGGATGGACGGATAGACTTTTCCATCAAATTTCTGGCGGCTTTTCGGCAACAGGCATGATTGAAGCCGCTGAAGTTAGCAGCGCATTGATAGGGTATTATGTAACGAGCAAGGTTCGAGTAGATGATGCAGCGGATGCAATCGAGATTCTCTCAGAAAGAGAGGATTTTGAACTGATCGGTGTGTTTGGAGATGACGATGTTTATGTCTACAAATACGATATCCCATCGCCACAGTTCATAGAAGGAATAGGCACAAGCGTCTACATTCTCAGCCATGATAAATATGTTAACGTCACCTATCGTTTGAACATCGCAACATATGATATCGAATATACACTCAAACTTGTTGGATCAAGCAATTACAGTCTTACAGAGTGGCCTCTCCTTTGGTCATTCGAATCCATCGGACCCGAGCCCGATACAAGGTCTATCGATGGAAACCAATGGATAAACTTCACAGGCGATGCTGGTGTGGAATACACCGTAGCTTGGTCCGCAAATATTCTGTATGAAGATGTAGGGTGGGAGGATGACAGCTTCGTGGCGGGATGGACGCCCAGAAGCCCTGGTGGCTTTCAAAAGTCTCCAGTAGTCACATATGATGGCGATATCTTAACGGTTTCAGCCAACTTTTCGTCAGGAGTCAGGGAATACTATTGGATTAGAAAGCCTATGAACATTTCCACAGATTTGTATAGATATGCTATCTTACGATGGAGGTCAACAAGTACTTGTACCATCTCATGGGTTTATTATGAGGACGGTACCGGCGAACCAATCTTAACGTATGGGTCTTACAGCCAATCTTGGACTACGACGGCGGTCAAGCTAGCCAAAGGAAGAACCATTAACTACATAATGATTGGGCTGGATGATTTTGGAGCTGATGTTGGTGGAAAGCAGTCGGCTCAATTCGATTTCATCATGCTCGCAAACATGTAGATGCACGCATCCAAATAAGTAGGCACCACAGATTCACAACTGAAGTGAGATGTATGAAATCACGTGCTGCCTTGCAAAACCACCCCTACTCTACTAGCAGAGAGACGGAGAGCACTCCTCCCAGTCTTCATGAAGTTCCTGCAGATCTTCTTCTTCGTGATTTCTACGAGACTTCTATCAACCTTGAATAAATCCGTAGTATTTTGTCGATTCTACGCTCTATATCGAAGTTTCTCTCCGCAGTTCTTCTTCCTTCTTCCCCTAGCTTCTCCCTCAAGCTTGGGTTTTCAAGCATGAACGCGATCTTATCGGCTAGGCTCTTCGGATCTTTTGGCTCAACTAGGTATCCATTTTGCCCATCCCTAATGATGTCCCGAATGCCCCCGACATTGGATCCCACAACAGGCTTACCGCACGCCATGGCCTCTACTGCGACCAATCCGAAGGCTTCGATGACAGAGGGAATTACGAAAATGTCTGAAGCTGCGTAATAGTAAGGAAGTTCATCGTAGGGTATATACCCGGTGAAAACAATGTTTCCAGAAATTCCCAGACCATCTGCTAGTTTTTCAAGCTCACGACGAAGGGGGCCGTCACCGCCTATTACAAAGTATACATTGGGGTTTTTCCTTAGCACTGTGTGAGCAGCTTTGATCAGATACTTGATGCCATTTTTGGGGACGTGTGCTCTCAGAGTAAAGACGATGAACTTGCCCATGATGCCCAGTTTTTTGCGAACACGACGCCCATCGATATTAAGGGTGAAGCGCTTTATGTCTACACCGTTCGGTACGAGCACAAGATTCCGTTGGTCACAACCAGCGTTGAGCGCTTCTTCGAAGGTAGATGTACTGGATGCTATAACAACGTCCGCTTCTCTGAGGACTTTCCTAATGATGATATCAAAGCCTTTGTTCAGTCTCAAGCCATAGCCTATTGTTCGTTCAGTCAATATATCGACCCCGTGCAAAGTGACTATCAATGGCCTTCCGGTCTCATGCTTCGCGATTAGCCCCGCGAACCCTTCTGGGTACGCAAAGTGCGCGTGAATCAGATCAAGTCTGTGCTTTCTGATAAGTTTCGTTATAAACCAGGAATATGGAAGGGTTGTAGCTATGATTTCGGGGTGAAAATTTGATATGGGCAGGAGTGCCAAAGCATTCTTAATGGTTGACAGTACGATTAAGGGGTCAATCTTTCTACCGAAATTATGGATGCTCATATTCTCTACAAACAGATCTCTCTCTTTGTTCCAAATGCTCTTCACACCTCTTGCCACATGTATGACGATGTCTCTTCGAGAAGATTTCGAAGCTTCATCAAAGACAAACGAGGCTGTCACCGTATGAATGTTTAGTGGAAACGAGCTTGAAACCACGAGTACCTTCATTTTAGCCCACTGTGAAAACCGAGATTTTTGTCTATTTCTTATTGTCTCTTCATAGAACAAATTTGTTCCGTTGCAGATATGTACCAACAAAGACTAACCTCGTGATTAAGACTTTTGCGTGTCCGTGAGAAGTCAAGATTTTCGAGAAATCGTTCCCCCCTTGAATAGCTAGTCAAACCTAACAGAATGCTGAAAGCAAGAACGGGGGCCATACATAACTCCCCTTCTCGTGATGTTTTTTGCCTGCTGCGATTTCAGCAATCCTTGCCAGTCGAATCATCGTCAACTCGCTTTACAGGAGCAATAGCTTCTTTGACTTTTTCTGTGGACTGAACTCTTCTGAGGTGGATCTCTTTTGAATGGAAGCTGTGACGAATTTTCGGTGAAGGAAAATTATATGTTTTCTACTATACAGTACACACGTTAGCGCGTGCGCATTGCGCCGGTGTCGATCACTTTCTTGATCGCCTTTGCGAACACCAAATGATAAGGAAGAGGTTCAATGAAGGCAAGCGTGTGTTACATAAGTCCCCTTTCAATTCACAGCTTAAGATACATGGAAGCATTTTTTCATAGAGGCTATAGCGTATTTCTAGTGACCGACTCACGAACTTGGATGGCACCAGACGTTCTATCAACACAGGTTCGCACTCTTCCAAGTCTGAACAAGAAGAGTCTCCTACAACGTATAGTTCCAAACACCCTCAGACTAGTAAGGATTCTAAAACAGGTTAAACCTGATATTGTGCACTTGCACGCGCAACATCTCTACGGTCCGGCCATCTTTCTCAGCGGTCTTCCCTTCATACTGACCTCATGGGGAACGGAAGTTCTAAATCTACCCTATACCAACGCGATTCGTCTGAGCTTGGCAAAAGTGATCGCTTCCAAAGCAAGTATGGTGACCGTCGACGCAAAGTGCCTGAAAGAAACGTGGACAAGTATGTCCATCTCTGAGAACAAGATTAGAGTAATTCCCTTTGGGGTCGACACAAGAAAGTTCAATCCAAACATCAACGGACGCGCCATCCAAAAAAACCTTCTCTTGCGCGAAGAAAACGTGGTAGCCATAAGCACCAGGCCCTTCTATGAAGAGAATCACTACAACATCAGCTGCCTCATTAAGGCCATTCCCCTAGTTTTGCGGCGCGCGCGAGATGTGAGATTTGTAATCAAAGGCAGTGGGCCGCTCGAAAATCATTTGAAAAACCTTGCCAAAAGACTCAACGTTCTAAAAGAGGTCCGGTTTGTCGGGATAGTGTCACGTAGCGAAGTTCCGAAATATCTTTCAGCCGCAGACATATACGTGTCCACATGCATTGTAGATTCCACCTCAGTCTCTCTTCTTGAAGCAATGGCCTGCGGATTAGCACCAGTAGTGACGGATATACCAGGCAACCGAGAATGGATAGAAGACGGGGTTAACGGGTTTCTTTTTCCCCCAAGAGATTCTGAGGCCTTAGCGGAGAAACTTGTCCAACTCGTGGAGGATAGGAGCCTGAGGGAAAGTTTTGGGAGAAAATGCTTCCAGATCATAAAGGAAAGAGCGGAATGGAAGGATTGTGTTTCAAAAATGGAAGCTATCTACCGGTCACTGCTGTAACATCTAGGTGTGCAGGTGCTTGGCGATAGAGCCTTGTTTGGCCAAGACTGTGATATCGTCAATGCCAACTTTTCCCAACACAAATTGTATTTCATCAAAAAAGACTTTGTTCTCTTTTTGTAGCCTCGATAGAGCATCTCGCCGTGTTATCAAACCTTCTCTCACCAATTTGGCATAAAAGCCATCTTTTTCTGTTAGCTTCAAAGTCTTCAAGTACATGAAGTTTTTCAGAAAGTCTACTTTACAGTCAAATCGCCACGTCGAATCAAATTCGCGAGGATAGTCCCAGTCAAGTTCGTTTTCTATCCTTGATAGGACTTCTTGTTCATCCCACTTAATAAAGTGAAACAGATCTAGTCTTGTGATTTTGTGTCCGACGAGTCTTGAACCGATTGCATTGGGGTCTCCAAATAGGTAGCCTTTAACCATTGTCGGAATGCAACTGGGATCAAAATATGCTGGATTCTTGATAACTTCCTGCAGAAGACCGTAGAAGGTTTTGATGAAAGCTAGTTCGACATTCTCATCCCTTGAAACGTGAAGCAGTTCCCTTTTGAAAGAGGAATATTCAAGTGGATTCCCACCGCTAACAATGCAACGAATTTTGTACTTATTCGCAATACTCAAGATATTCCACCAAATATTCTTGCAACCAATACACATCATGGGTACCAATGCTGGTGATGGTCTTTGAAACCAAGCTAACACGTTGTTCCTGAAAGTTCTTTCATGGATATTGTTCTGCAGCTTGAACCTGATTATGTCAACATTCAGTGATTTGATTGCATTTTCGATGTTCTTCTCTGCTTGAGTGTGTGTGAATGGGTTCCGGTAGTTAACTGCCAAAACTCTCATATCATAGTCTTTTACAAGTTTCAACAAGACATAGCTACTATCTCTACCACCGCTCAAAGTTACAATACAGTCATATTCGCCATCCGCTTTTCGTTGGGAGTCCAATAGCCTTAGTAGTTCAGCTTCACCCTTGTATTCGAATTTTCGGTACGTATGGCAATAGTTGCAGATTCCTTCTTCATCAAAAACGAGGTTAGGGGTATGTTCGGGTAGAACGCATCTACTGCATCTTCTAATCTTTTCTGTGTACATTAACCCATTGACTCCGGTTGTTCGAATGTGATTTGGCAGATTCTTCAGGTCGTGTTTCATGGACTAAGCGTTTTCGTCTTTGCTTCTCGGCGAGTATTCTTTTGGCCGCAGATAAACGTAGCGATGCTGGTCTGAGAATCAATGACTGGCTGAAATAGGAGGAAAATGGCGCCTTCAATCGGACGCAGTTACCTGCAAATTACGCGCGCAGGGTAACAGACTGTTTCAAACCTTGGACAATTTTCGCCGCGGCTCGCCCATCCCCAAAAGGATTTGGTAGCTTCCGCAATGATTCTTTCAAGTTTTCGGCGACCAAGAATCCTCTCGTTCTTTGAAGTATAGTTTTCTCGTCTTCAGCAAGAGTATTCGCTCCTAATTCCACGGTTTCAACCCACTCGGTTGTCTCTCTAATTGTAACGCAAGGTGTGTGAAGCCAAAATGCCTCTTTCTGCAATCCACCCGAGTCAGTGAAAACGATTTTCGCATTTTTTGTCAAACTGAGCATGCTGTGATAGCTGACAGGATCTACGAGTCTAAGATGCCTTGTTTTCCTCAACAACGTCATTAGTCCCGCGATCCTTAACATCTTCTTTGTTCTAGGGTGAATTGAGAAAACTATGTTTAGGTCCTCCGTTTTCATCATAGCCTGCACAATATTCTTCAGTCTTCTCATGTCATCCACATTCTCCGGTCGATGAAGAGTTAGCACTCCGAAAGCCTCAATTTCTAAGTCAAGCTTGTCTAAAATATCGCTTTTCAGAGCTTTTGGTAGATGATACAACAAAGCGTCATACATTGTGTCTCCACTGAGGAAAACATGGTCCTTTGGTATTCCTTCTTCAGACAAGTTATGCATGCAGTTTTCTGTAGGTGCAAACAGGAGCTGAGAGCAGTGATCAGTCAGCCGCCTGTTTACCTCCTCAGGCATTCTTATGTCGTAGCTTCGTGCTCCTGCTTCAATATGGGCCACGGGCAGATTGAGCTTAACTGCAGCTAAAGCTCCTGCCAACGTGGAATTCGTGTCACCCGGGACAACAACCACTTCTGGTCTCTGCTTCGACATAGTTTTCTCCAAACCGATCATCATCTTGCCTGTCTGCCGAGCATGGCTCCCAGAACCTACTCCCAAATTTATCAGAGGGCTTGGTAGGTCCAGCTCGTCAAAAAACGTCTTCGACATTTCATAAGCATAATGCTGTCCAGTATGTACTATTTGAAGCTCTATCTCAGAGTCTCTTAAAACCTCGTGAATCAACGGCGCCGACTTGATAATCTGTGGCCTAGCCCCCAGAACGAGCATCAGTTTCATGAAATATCACATCAACTTGACGATCCTTCTTGTGTAGAGGATGTATACGAAGGTACAAAGCCTTTACTACAAGCACAAGCATGCGGAACGATATGAGAACCTTAGGATGACTACTCCGCTTTCTCGCTGGACGATTCGGAGGAGCGCTTCTTTCTTCGACGAATGAAAAATCCTGCTCCGATGGCAGCTCCTCCGCCAGCTACCCCCGCAATAATCAGGAACATTATGAATCTCTGTTCTGCCTCGTAGGCTCGATCAATACGAGCTGAACAGCTGCTCAAGCGCGTAGATGCACTTTGCCACATTCTTTGATCTGCGTAAGAGTGAGCATCAGACAAATATTCTTTGGCTTCTCGAACGAGCGACTGTGCCTCTGGGCTGATGAATCCAGCCCCTTCTGCTTGCGCGACTCTAGCCTCGACAGAGGCTACGAAGGCCTTGTACGTACCCTCGTACAAGCTATGGATCATTAGCGCCGCATATGGATCTCTTTCACGAGGGTTCCACGGCTCTTCTAGATTGTTGCTGTGAAAAACCTTGAAGTAGAACACATGTTCGCCTTCGCTCACGGATGATGGAACGGAAAAGGCTATGCGGAAGGTGTAATCTTCAGCTGGGTCAAGCTCCTTTCCTAAGTCATAGGGTTCACCGCTTGCTTCACTTCCCACCATAAAGGATTCGTTCGACGCCTGCCAGTCAAAATGCACGAATGCTCCATGTACAATAATGGAACTATTGCCATCGTTTGCGATTTTCAAGTCAACATAAACATTAGAATGACCTTGGTAGACTTCTGAGGATGAGAACTGATAGCCCTTGAATTCAATGCTACTAGCGGCATAAACTGAGGGCCCTAGGAACACACTGCCGAATAGCATTGCGAACACAAGTAACAATAGCGATCGCTTCAGACTCTCTCACCTATCCGAACGATATGCGCGCACATGAATTACATGATACATCTCATATTAAAAGATACTTTCGCAGTTTTACATATTTCAATGAATTAACCGTCGGTGTCCCTGAAAACCATTGGACAAAGCGTTATTTACATGTCAGAATTACAGTGTAAATGGAAGGTTCTTAATGAATAAGACGTACATCCATCCCACAGCGATTGTTGAA
>Ga0209427_10003680_pt1 | contig 17910 bp, 19 predicted proteins | sample DeeMarSWOR136_30_FD_187465 | JGI IMG/M metagenome (GOLD analysis project Ga0209427, IMG submission 187465) | Marine sediment microbial communities from White Oak River estuary, North Carolina - WOR-1-36_30 (SPAdes) (version 2) | ecosystem: Environmental > Aquatic > Marine > Intertidal zone >...
GAACTAGAAGAAATGCTACGGCAGCAAAAAGAGAAAATGATGGAAGAAACTCAACCCTATGACCGAACAAACTATTACATATAGGGTGAATTAAATCTTATCGTTAGTTCTTTCATCAACATAAGATAACGTAGTATGATTCTTACCGTTCCTTTCATAATAGACATCTATTACAGCGAATAGTGTCTATCCACCCACGATACGAACGTGAGTAGAGTCCCCGCTAGGACGGTTGAGCGGGATACCTGCCGCCATATAGGGTGCAGGCCTTGTGTGAAGGAAACGATAGCTGGCTGTCAGCCTTCCCGCAGGATCGAAAATGTACGGGAGTGCCGGACTGTAGGCCTTGAAGTGCTCCCAGGGTGAGTTTTTAAACCGCTGGGATGCTCAGCGTATGATCGATTCTTACTCCTATAGACGAGATCCTGCCTTATAAACACCACACTTCGTGACACCACAATAGTAACCGTACCGCGTAAGATTTGAATACAGTTGAGTATATTTGTCTATAAAATCAATAACTGTTGACTACCCTTCAACACTATGAAATTCTGCAAAGATATAGTAAGTGAACGAGAACTGTTTATTCCACCTTTGTGGTGGTATTTATATTTTTTTGATAGTTCACTAGATTAGTGTACATGCCGATCGTTAACTCCTCGTTCTTCGATTAAAGGGCTTCTCAGCGACAAAATATTTAAGTATCGGAATGGATTAATGTAAGTATCGGATGTATGGATCGCCCCGCTCTAGGAAGCTCGCTCTATGGCAAAGAAAAAGAACAAAGAATCAAAAGCAAGCCAAGAACAAAAAATTAAGGCACTCCTTGATGAATTGATCGATGGTGAAGAGATCACGGATGGTGCCGTTGTCAGTACTGTTGGATTACCTATAGTCAATAGCTTATCTGAAGATATGCCTGAAATTACTATAAGTGCTATGGCCTCCTCAGTGTTAGCAATAGCAACAGAGGGACATGGGACTCCTGATCTTGGCGAAATGAAGGCAGCAATTTTAGACTTCAATAATGGTAGTATCATCTTAAAAAAGATCTATGGACCTAATTATCTAGGTATTCTTATTCTCTATACAACTTTGCAGACGTCTAATCAAATTAGTTCTTTATTAGATAGAATTGAAATATCTGCCGCTAAATTAGCAACAATCATGTTAAATTCCAAATAACATACAATGAACGGTTTGCCATTAACCAATACTAAAAACTAGATCAACTATTCTTCTTCTTTTTCAAAATATTGATTTTCTTAATGAATGATGGAGTAATTAGCTGTTTTTTTTAATGATTGTGATTTTTCCTGATAGTAATTAAAGCGCTTACATATATCCTAAGCCTTTTAATCGTTCCATGATTTCTAATTCTTCCTCTTTAGTAAGTATTTCTCGTTCATCTTCTTCTATTTCTTCATTCTTTCTTGTTTCTTCATCGATTTTTTCTAATCTGTTGTAAAGAACTGAATTAGTATCAAATATGTTTCTAAGAACGTTTCCATCCATCATTTGAGGAATTGGTGTATCCAATATGTGCAAAATTGTTGGTGCGATATCCATAACATTTGCCTCTACTTGGACAGAGTGTATATCTTTTCCAAATGACATGAAAACTCCGTTAATATCATGTGCAGCCTTCCAAATATGTCCATTTGGTTCATTCGTTGATTTTTGCGCCAGATCTTTTTTATTGCTAAATATATCATTTCCGAAACCACCAAATATGGCAAATCCATCATTTAATTGAATTAATAGATCTGGTGCATCCTTTAAATATGGGCCAGCATAGATTTCTTCACGTTTGTAGATTTTTGATACTATTTTTCTGCCCGTTTCTGGTTCAGTGAGTTTAGAGAGTTTAAATGCAATCGAATCTCGCAAATCATTATATTCTTCTGGATTAACTATTCCATTCTGTTCTCTGCCCTTTAAATTAATTCTTAAACCTTGACCAGTAAGAGAGTAAGAAAAAGCTTTAGTTTTCTGCCAATCACAATATTTACGAATATTACTTAAATTTAGTGCAAAAAATGAAATGAGACGTTTTGGAATCACCTTATGAATTATCTTGTACCATTTCGAGTGAGCATGTCTCATTAGTACAGCATTACTACTTTCGGTAGTAAAACCATGCTTAATTAACCATGCTGAGAAGGAGCCTTGGCTTTTAAGATAAAGCAATCCTATGCTTTTTAGCCAATTGTTAATATAGAAGTCTCGTTTTACTTGTTTAAACCCGTGATCCGATACAATAAAATTAATTGTGTTCTCATCAAGTTTTTGAAGAATTTCACTAATAATCGAATCTATCAACTCATAATATTTGAGAATGACATTATACCTTATTGTTCCTTTTGATGTGTTCATCTGAAGATGAGTGTCCCAAAGAAAGTGTTGTAGACGGTCTGAACCGACAAATATAACCATAAAAAAGTCCCAATCTTTTTCTTCCATTAAATATAAAACTGCGCGTTTTCTTGCTTCTGTTAGCTGGTAAATGTCATTTACAAAGACTGATTTATGATTTAAATAAAATTCTTCTACATCCACATCTATACGATAATCAGGCACGTTGGCAAGTAATTCCTGCTTTAAAGAATTTGGATAGGTAAAATTACTGTCCATTCCAGGTGATCCCAATCCTGAGATCATTAATCCATTAACCTTTTCAGGTGGATAGGTAAACGGAAAATTCACTATGACTGTCTTTTTACCATTTTCATTCAATATATGCCATATTGCTTTACTCTTCCGCTTTTTTAAGTAACTTAATTTGAGATCATAACCATCAGAAGTTTCTGCAAAGAAATCAAAAATCCCATGTCTTCCAGGATTCGTTCCTGTGACAATTGAGGTCCACGCCGCCGGACTAAGCGGTGGAATTGTGCTCTTAAGAAATCCGCTTGCGCCTTGTTTAACTAGTTTAGAAAAGGTAGGAAGCTTATGTAAATTGGGTTTAATTATTTTAAAAGTTGCACCATCAATTCCTATTACAAAAACCTTCCTTTCAGCCATATGTTTCACCGATTATCATCATCATCATCATCATCATCAGGGCAGGGACTGTCCATCGAGCCTGTTTGACATATCCCGCTGGGAATGGATGATTCAGGAAGTCCCCCTACAAGTATGGGTGGTAGTTCACGTTTCGAGTATTTTAGAGTTTCCTGAAGGCAGAATCCTTGTAATTTCATCCACAGGTAGTTTTTTAATCTTATTTTTGTCATTATCCTTTGCATGTCTTAAAAGAATTTCCTTAATGTGTCGTGCCAATTTGCCGCTAGAAATCTCTCCTGGAACTACAGTGATATAGTTTTCCGTTTGATTTGATATTGCAGGAAGGGGGCCGCTAAGTGGTAGTGCAAAATCATTCTCTATTTTAACACCTATAGCTATTTTTAGTGGATTATTTTTTATAAATGTCTTCTCACCACGAACTATAACGCCTCCTTTTGGAATATATTCACCAGAAGGCGCGGTTTCCGAAACTTGAGTAGCTTTGACATAATACACATCTCCTGCGCCTAATCCACTTTTCCATGCTCTTGAATATGAAACAGCAAATTGTGCAGCTTCTCTTAACGTAGTTTCAGGTACATCGTTTCCTTCAGTTTTTATTACTACGTATGGAGCGCCTGCCATTTCAGCGTGCATAAAGACATCCTCTGTATCCATATATCGTTTGAAGAGGCTCTTATTAGACGTTATATCACGCCCGCCTAGAACTAAGAGCTCATCTGACGAAATGAAGAATCGAAATTTTTCATACCATTTTCTTTTTCGTTTCTTTTTTAGAGAGACTTCTTCTTCGATCTTGTCATGTCCTTTTTCCTTTAACTTCTCGATTTTTTGTGACGTTTTTTTCAATGCCTTTTTTGCGCCTTCAATTTTCAATGCAATTTTCTTTGCTGAATCATAAAAATTAGAGGCTACTTCTTCAATGGATTGATGAAGACGAAAAACTATTTCCTTTTCATTTAAAGCAATTATAATCGCTTTATTTGCAGTATCTATGTTTTTAATCATTTCTGCTGATCTTATCCCCTTAGTTTTTCCTTCTTCTATCCTTTTTTGTATTTCGTCCCATGTAACTCTCTTTTCATATGCAGAGGAAATTGTATGCAAGATTTCGCGAAGATCAGCACTGTATACATAGATTTCCTCGGCAATTTGTTTCTTTTCGATTTCTGATTTTTTCAGTTCTTCTATTGTCTTTGCTTGTTGATCACGTATTCTTTCCAGTTTTGCTAGTTTGTCATCTGCTGGACTAGTAATTGCTTCTACTTTTTCTGATTTTTCGATCTCACCGAAGTAAAAATCCAGTCCTTCGTTGAAAGATGATATTTTCTTAGTTTTGAAATTTGAATACGTCATCAAATGAATAGGTATGACATCAAAAGGAGTAGAATTTTCGTAAACTATTTCAGGGCTAAGATCTCCCTCATTTAAGGGTTGAAAAATTGATTTAATCGCTAGGCTTAAAAGATTGATCTCATTGTCGGTAATATCCGATGCAGGTTTAGTTTTTTCAATTTCTGCTCTGAGGCATATCTCTTCCGCAAATATCTTCTTGATGTTGAAAAAATGTGTTAGAGTTCGCACAATATTCCCTGAAGATGATTCCATAATTTCCCTCAACTTATTCTCAGTAATTTGGAATATGTCAATTCCTCGGCTTGGTGGATATTGATAATTTCTTTTTGGGAGAACATCTCTATCTTTCATTTTCCTATAACGTTGAGCAATTAGAATGTGTCCATTAGGATCAAGAAGTAATATATTCCCATTACCAAAAAATTCAAATACAATCGAATGATAATCCGTCTCTTGCCCTACTTCGAGAAGTATTATTCGATCGAAATTATATTGCCGAATGTCAATTACACGTCTATTCCTCAAATATTTCCGTAACGTGTGACAAAAATTAGGCGGTATCTTTGGTGGGGTTCTCACATACTCAGTGAGATGAAACCTTTGAAGGGGTGAAGTCTGAACTAGGACATTAAAACTGCCCTCATCGGTCTTTCGAAATTTCCAAATAAACATAGAATCAATTTGATAAATATTATCAATCCATGAATCTTTGATTCTATCTTTGCATTCCATCAAAACTGCAAATATATCAACATTCGACATGTCTTTCTTCATTATCTCTTACCTCAACTTGGAGGGATTAGTATGCTGAGCGATATTTCAAGTAGAATTTATTGGATGAAGGTTTTCTTAGGTGTAGTAATAGGTCTTATAAACGGTTTAACTGGCATAATCCATTGGCCAGGAGTTGTGATAGGTGTAGTCGCCCTTTTTGGCACATATCCACTTTCTCTCTTATTGATACGTTACACTGGAAGTCAATCTCCTGAGGCAGCTCAGTTAACACCATTTAAAATCTTGACAAATGGCTTACCTGCCTATTTATTCGTATGGGTTGTATGTTGGACAGTAATTTTTAATTTGCTAAATCCAGGTGCTTTTTTCTAAAAGAAGCAACCTTCAATTCTATCTATTAGATAATGTCAAATGCCTTACATCTTAAAAGATATTTGTCAAGTTAAACTTTTCAATTACCCTCTTTTATTTTCAATAAGTAAATAACAATGAAATCTCAGTTTTATTGAGATTTCGCAATGTAGTATTTCTAGAAAAATGCTTTATTGAAAGAAATGTCAAATGTCCATAGAATATTTTCTTCGTTTTCTGTTAAAATAACATGTTAACTATAAATAAAGACTATAAAAATAAAGATTAGATCAATAGACTTATCTTACGTAAACTTTAGCTTTGTTAGCCTTGTTAAGGCTCTTTTAATTCGCAGAACTTTTAGCTAAAAAATTCTATGGAATTTGAGAATTTCGCAAAACGTTTAAATAGTGGAACGTCTCTATGTAAGAGAATGTGAACCATTCAAATAAGATTGAGAAATATGAACTATCCAAATATAATTGAGTTGAGATTTAAATATAATTGAGGGAAAAGATTTGCAATCTGACGAATGGGAACTCGATGATTTAGATAAACAAATTCTGTCAATATTGCAAGGCAATGCCCGCATTGCTTTTACTGATATTGCCAGACAACTAGATTCACCAGATACTACTATTCATTTCAGAGTTCGACGAATGAAAGATAAAGGGATTATTAAGAACTTTACCGTTCTAATTTCTCCTGAAAGTCTAGGATTAAATCAATATGCATTTTTCCGTCTGAAAGTTTCTGGACACATACTTCCAGATATTTCTAAGGAACGTGCCCAACAAATTGCTGAGAAGCAGAAACAAAGACCAGAAATACGTTTTGTTGGCATTGAAGATGATGAAACTACTATCATTGGTCTGGCATTAGTCCATGATTTTAAAGAACTTGAACAGCTGCGAAACCTATTCGAAAAAAATACAGATATTACTGAGATTCAAATGTGGCCTTTAACAAAAGTTCTAAAAGGTGAAGATTATACAGATCAACTTGTATAATGAGGGGAAAGAATGGCAACTACATCTAAATTAATTGAAAGGGTAAAAACAGGCATCCCTGGACTTGATGGGATCTTACACGGTGGTTTCATAAGAGGTACAAATATTGTCATTTCAGGGGGCGTTGGTACAGGAAAATCAATTTTTAGTATGCAGTTCCTTGTTGCTGGCGCAGAAAAATATAATGAATCTGGAGTCCTTGTAACTCTAGAAGAAAAACCCGCAGAACTTAGAAGAGAGTCTGCTCAGTTTGGATGGAACCTTGAACAACTAGAGAATGAAAAAAAACTCATTATTATTGATGCTGCTTCAAGCAAAGCAGGTCTCCCATCAAGTGAAGAATGGGCGCTCCGCAGAGGCTTTGATTTAAATACATTAGCGCAAGAGATCTATAAGGCTACAAAAACTATTGCAGCTCAAAGAATAGCAGTTGATTCTCTTTCAGGACTTGGTCTTAGGATAGAATCGTCTGCTGAAGTGCGTGGGTCTATTTTTAAACTAAGTGCACTATTACGTGAACTTGGAGTGACGAGTATAATGACCTCGGAGATTCTAAGCAATAGCCCAGGACTTAGCCGTTATGGTGTTGAAGAATTTGTTGCACAAGGTCTAATAATCCTTTCCTTAGAAGAAGAGCAAAGCGAATTGAGACGAAGCATGGTTATCAGAAAAATGCGTGCTACAGCACATAGCTTAAAACGTTTTCCGTTCGAAATCTCTACTAAAGGAATTGTCGTCATGCCAAGCGGAGAGATGTAGAACATCTTTTATATCTGTGAACATAAATCCTGTTTCTTATCTTTTTAAACCAAAGACCTCTTTTTTAAGTATCCTACAATACCTCCATTATCTAAAATCTCCACAAAGAATTCAGGCAATGGTTCGATGGCTATTTTTTCTCCATTAGTAAGATTCTTTACCTCACCAGTAGTAGGGATAATAACCAATTCGTCTTGATTCATTCCAAATTCTGATACGCTTGGTGCTATAAACACGGGAAGTCCAATATTTATCGCATTGCGAAAGAATATACGAGCAAAACTCTCCGCTAGTATCGCTTTCACACCCGAGTGCTTTAAAACATAAGGCGCCTGCTCTCTTGAACTACCTGATCCGAAGTTACGACCTGCAACAATGATTGTCTGACCGTTTTCGACTTTTTCTAAAAACTGTGGATCAAAATTTTCAAATGTATATTTAACTAACTTCTCATAGTCTGAACCTAAAGTAAGTCTATGAGCAGCTATTATTAAGTCTGTATCGATATTGTCCCCGAATTTTATGATTTTCCCTCTAATTTCATTCAATTTACATCCCTCGGATCAGTAATGTCCCCAGTCAATGCAGAAGCGGCAACTGTGGCACTAGAAGCTAAAAACACTTCACTTGTTCGGTCTCCCATCCTACCAATAAAATTGCGATTAGTTGTTGAAATGCACTTTTCTCCAGGACCCAACACACCCATATGTCCACCTAAGCACGGTCCGCATGTTGGGGTAGAAACAACACCACCTGCTTCTGCAAAGATCTCTAAAAGTCCTTCTCTTAATGCTTGTAACCAAATTTGCTGTGTACCAGGAATCACAATCAACCTGACATTTGGTTTAACTTGCTTTCCTTTTAGTATTTTTGCCGCCACTCTCAAATCTGTAAGCCTTCCACCAGTACATGAACCAATAAATGCTTGATTAATTTCCTGTCCTTCTAACTCCCTAGCAGTAGCAACATTTGATGGCAAATGAGGTTTTGCGACCACAGGTTCAAGGTTGTCTGCTTCTATTTCGATTTTTTCTAAGTATTCGGCATCTTTATCACTAGTTAATGGAGTAAATGCTTTCTTAGTTCTTTGCTCGATATATTCTGCCGTTTTTTCGTCTGGACAGATTATTCCTGTCTTAGCACCTGCCTCTATGCTCATGTTACAAATCGTAAAGCGTTCATCAAAAGGAAGTACTCGTAATGCTTCTCCATCAAATTCCATTGCTCTATAAGTAGCTCCATCGACACCAATTTGTCCTATAATCGATAAAATCACATCTTTGCCTGATATATACCCATGTTCAGGTAAATTTCCTGAAATATTGAAATACATTGTTTCAGGAACTCTAAACCATAATTCGCCCGTAGCAAACACTACTGCCATTTCAGTTGTACCAATTCCAACTGCAAAGGCGCCTACGGCTCCTGAGGTGCAAGTATGTGAGTCGGTTCCGACAACAAGATCTCCTGGAACAACATGTCCCTCTTGTGAGATCATTATATGACAAATTCCATGCCTACCAAGCTGATAATAATTTGCAATATTTTGCTCTTTCACGAATTTCTCCATTGATAAACATAACTTGGCAGCCGCAATGTCTTTATTTGGTACAAAATGGTCTGGGGTAACAATTATTTTAGAAGAATCCCAGACTTTTCCGCCCAATTGTTCCAAGATTTCAGCGGCAGGTCCACATAATACGTCGTGAGTTAAGGCAAGGTCTATTTTTGCAGTCACTATTTGACCGCTTGTTACATGTTTTTCTCCGGACGCCCTTGCCAATATCTTTTCTGAAATAGTATAGCCCATTTCTATCACGGTTAAACTTGATTTTTTCCTCAAAATCTCACAGATTTATTTAATCTTTCTGGAGAAAAAAAGTTGCCCATCTTTAATAAGATATAATTCATACTGACAACGGGATTTCTTAGCTTTTCTAAAAGTTAAAATTTAAAATCCACAATCACTATTAAAAATGAAGGTTGATTACAAGCCCCCTTAAAAGAGTAATTTTCCTTTGAGGTGTTTCTTTGAGGTATTTAACGATTGATGAAGCTTTGAATAGGGGTTCTGGAGCAGTAAATTTAAGAGGCTGGATTTATAGAGAACGAAAATCGAACAAATTTGTATTCATCGTCCTAAGAGACGAATCTGACATAATACAATGCGTTATATCAAAGGAAAAAAATCCAGAACTCTTTGAAGAAGCTACAAACTTAACGATTGAATCTTCAATCAAAGTATCAGGTGAACTAAAGAAGGATGAGAGGGCTCCCACAGGCTATGAAATTTCTGTATCTGATTTGGAGATTATACAAATTGCCGAACCGTTTCCAATAACTGCGGAGCAGTCTCTTGAACTTTTATATGATAATCGCCATTTATGGCTCAGATCACGAAAATTAAATGCGGTATTAAAAGTTCGGCATACTGTTGTTGGAGCCATTCATGAGTTCTTCAGAAGCCGTGGATATTATTTATTTGACGCTCCAATTTTTCAACCCATTCAATCTGAAGGTGGCGCTACGCTTTTTGAAGTTAAATATTTTGAAGATGAGAAGATTTACTTAAGCCAAACATGGCAACTGTATGCTGAAGCAGCGATTTTTTCATTGGGCAAAATCTACAATATGGGACCGACATTCAGAGCAGAAAAATCAAAATCTTCAAGACATTTGGCAGAATTTTGGATGGCTGAAATGGAAGTAGCATGGATGAAACTTGATGAGGTCACGGAAGTTGCAAAAGATGAAGTCCGATTTATCATACAACAAGTTTTAAAATATAATAGGAAAGAACTTGAAATTTTACAGAGAGATATTGACTTGTTAGAACGTTATACAAAAGAAAACTATCCTACAATTAAATACGCAGAAGCTTTAGATATCCTAAATAAAGAATATCAAATGCATATTCCCTGGGGTAAAGATTTAAGAACTATCGAAGAAGGAAAGATCGGCGAATACTTTAACGTACCTGTAGTTGTTACACATTATCCCACTAAAATCATGGGGTTTTACAAACCTCCGAGTGAGGATAATCCTGAGGAAGCGTCATGTTTTGACATGTTAGCACCAGAGGGATATTGTGAAATTATTGGTGGGTCGGAAAGAAGTTTGTTAGTTGACGATATGATAAAAAGATTAGAAGCAGAAGGTGAAGATCCCACAAAATATGAATGGTATTTTGACCTGCGAAAGTACGGCAGTGTGCCTCACAGCGGTTACGGCCTAGGAGTTGAAAGAGTAGTTAGTTGGATCTGTGGACTGGATAATATTAAAGATGCCATCCCGTTTCCACGAACTATGACGCGAAAGAATCCATAATTCTAATGTCAGAATTGATTTGACTTGCTTTTTGCTTACAGGAAGACTTGAGGGAGATTAGACTTGAAAATCATTCTCGGATTTAATTTTTTTTAGAACATAAAAAACTATTATCCCTAAAGCAAACCCTACAGCCATATTTGTTAATATCGATAAAATAGCAGTTACAAGCATTATACCTATTTCCCTAAGATCGCGTTTAATGTCTTTAACGAAACTAACTAACTGAACACTCACAAAAAGTAACATTGCCGCTACTATGCCGATCGGGAATGCTGAAAATAAGGCAACAATTGATCCTGCAAACAATAAACCTAAAATTAGCTCAATTGACCCTTCCATGATATTTGCTCCCCCTGTCCGAGCACCGAAAGAGTACTGAGCGACTAATCCTCCTCCTCCGTGACACATAGGAAATCCACCAAAAAATGGGGCAACAACGTTCATTACCCCCATATTTTGCATAATTCGTTTTTCACTGACTGCTCTTTCTGGGAAATAATCTTTAATTAAGGCTGCTACCACAATTACCGCATTTGTAATACTTAGAGGAATCTGGGCGATCCCTGCTAAAAGCATTCCTTGATACATGCTTTGCAATGTCGGTGCTGTAAGAGGCGGTAATGTGAAATTAAAGATGAACACTCCTAATAACTGGCCTTGAAACGCTATAATCACAATCCCAAGAAGTACCAACACAAGTGCTGCTGGGGCGTTCTTGTTATTTCTTAATACAACTATCAGAATAATGGCGATAAGACCGAAAAGCAATCCTGACAGCAGCATTTCAAAACCAATAATTGCTAGACTTATTCCTAGTGCTAAAAGAATGCCCCTGATTACACATTGCGGGGTATATTTCGACATTTTTTCGATTAAAGGTTCTCCTTTGATCTTAGTAAAGGAAAGTCCAAGCCACGCTAAGCCTAGAGAAAAACCTGTGCCATAAACCAAACTTGGAGACCACTTTTGCGCTATGGCAGCAGTCGCGACTACTTTTTTTGGTTGAAGAGGCATTGGAATCTTGTAAACTAAACCTAGAAAGATATTGGTTAAACCCAACATCACTAGAAAACCTGCCGGATTTAATCCAACTATCACGATGTAACCTATAGCTAAGGGGACTAATGTCCCAAAATCTCCCATTGAACCTGCTAACTCCCTTAAATTAAACTCAAAATCTCGGTGTGAGTCTTTAACTGGAGCGATGGTAGAAGGTTCTGCCTCTGCTTTCGCCTCTATGCTCGGTTTTTGTTGAAGATTTTCCTCGTCATCTATCAATTTCGTCGATCCTCTTAAGCGACTTCAAGATGCACACAATCCTTCCCTAGAATTATGACGCGAAAGCCTCCATATTCCAAATATGCCAGAATGCTGTTAAATATCCATTGTTCAACTTTTTTCTGCTCTAAAATCTTTTTAATATAAGTTTTTTGTGAAATACTTGTTGGTATGCAATATTCCTATTATAATGGGCAACTTTTTTTCTCCAGAGAATGAGGCATGTATCTCTAGCGTAAAGTTGAAAGTCAATTAAATTATCCTTAAACGCTAAAAAATTCCTTTATGATTCTCTACAAAAGAAAAAAAAGGAATGTGATGAAGAATTCAATGTGCGTGACAACATTCATGTGCTTCACAGAGTGCAGCTGTACTTGTTCCAAAGTTGCCGCTTATCGGTCCCCAGTGCGCGAGTTCTGCAGATTGCGTTGGACATCCGGTTATACTTGCACACTTACCATACAAGGGCTTAAACAAAACTTCGCCACCTACAGTATAACTGGCGATTTTGGCCTGGCCTGCTTCTGAAATCATGAACGCTACGAGATTTTGAGCCATTTCATGATTAAGATCTGGATACATCGCTGGATTAATCTGTATCATTCCATAGGGGTTCAGCAGGATTTGATCCCCCTCTGATAAGACAACAAGCCCCAGTGTGTTCTTTTTTGCCAACCAAGTCCCACGATCCACAAGGCAATACGCTTGTTGTTGATCTGTTACTGTTAATGTATCACCCATTCCTTGCCCCGTTTCTACGTACCATGACTCACCCACAGGATCTATGCCGGCCTGATCCCAAATAGCCATCTCCTTGTTATGCGTGCCTGAGTTGTCGCCTCTGCTGATAAATATGGCGTTGCCAGCATCCCCAGCAGCCGCTATTTTTTTGAACGAAGTTGATGCACTGGTTTGACCAAGTATACCCGCAGGATCGCTTGACGGTCCAATTATTATGAAATCATTGTACATCACGCATACACGATGCACTCCGTATCCATCATGAACAAATTGATCTTCCGCGGCTCGAGAATGGACCAACAACACATCTGCATCACCCGATTGCGCCGTAGCTATAGCTTGACCTGTCCCGACAGATACTATGTCGACTTTCACGAGATATCTGTTTTCAAACTCTGGTAGGAGATAATCAAGTAAGCCAGAATCGTAGGTTGAAGTTGTTGTAGCTAAGATCAGCCTTGGTCGTCCATATTCCCATGCAGCAAGGCCTACAGTAACGCCAAGTACAGCGACAATGACAACCGCAATCGCAATTCTCGTTCTCCTTTGACTCCACCTTGACATTTCCATATTCTCCTCAATATCGTTATGTATTTGAATTCATATTGTATTCGATAGGAATATATATACATAACGGATAAATAATTGACCGCGCTAGAAGGAAACCATCTTTTTATATTTACAGAAATACCTTTATGCGTAAGATTGCATAATGATTATAAAATGCATAACGGTTGTTGATCAGGTTAGTTGATAGCGGTAGGAGTGTGATATAATGGCTATCGGGGAGTCTTTATTAGAAGCGTTTTCAGCTGGCGAGTTATGGCAAATCATGTTTCTTTCGTTGCGTGTTTCTGGCACAGCGACATTTTTAGCGGCCTGTTGTGGAATCCCTCTAGGGATGATTCTTGGCTTACGCGTTTATGTAGGTCGTAGGATGATCAATAATTTGGTAAACACAGCAATGGGACTTCCTCCAGTCGTTATTGGATTATTTGTGTTTCTCTTAGTTTCAAGAACCGGGCCATTAGGTTTTTTAGAACTTTTATATACCCCAACTGCTATGATTGTTGCACAGTGGGTATTGGCCACACCAATTGTTACAGGTATCACCATGGCTGCGGTTCGCAGTGTTCAAAACAAATATAGAGATACCGCCTTATCGCTGGGTGCAACAGAGACACAACTATGGATCACAATTCTCAAAGAGGCGCGAATATCGATCTTAGCGGGTATATGCGTTGCATTCGGACAGGCGATTTCTGAAGTCGGTGCTATTATGATAGTGGGCGGTAATATTCGTTTTACTACGCGTGCAATGACAACAGCAATCGTCCTACAGACCAGAATGGGTCTATTTGGCATGGCAATCGCATTGGGTCTGATTCTCATTGTACTTGCCTTCCTTGTTAATCTGATTTTCACAACGCTGCAGGAAGGAACTGAGGTTGTAAGATGACTCTTCTCAAAGTTAGTAATCTGTCTAAAAAATACGCTGAAAAATATGCAATAAAGGATATCTCCTTTGAACTTGAACAAAGAAAATTTTTTACACTCATAGGACCTTCTGGCGCCGGAAAAACTACACTTTTACGCCTGATTAACCTTTTAGAGCCACCTACATCTGGAGAAATTGAGTATAATGGATGGTCACTTAGCATTTTGCCTAAGAAAAAAATGGTAAAAGCAAGGCGCGAGATGGGCTTCGTATTTCAGCGCCCTGTAGTTTTTTCCGCTACAGTCAACGCAAATGTGGCTTATGGCCTTAATTTTCGAAATCTACCTTCTGATGAAATTGAAAAACGAGTTCATCGCGCTCTTGACATGGTGGGCCTCCAGGGATTTGAGGAAAGAAAAGCGTTGACTCTAAGCGGCGGTGAGATCCAACGAGTGGCCCTTGCTAGGACGCTTGCAACCGAGCCAAAAATGTTGTTGTTAGACGAAGCCACAGCAGATTTAGATCCTACAAATGTAGCATTGGTTGAAAATGTGCTTAAAAAATTCAATAAGGAAAAAAGTGTCACAATTATTATGGCCACACACAATTTCTTCCAAGCCAAACGTCTCGGGGACATTGTAGGTTTTGTAATGGGCGGCGAAATGATCGAGATGGGTACTGCTGATCAAATCTTCAATCACCCTCAAGATGAGCGTACAGAGGCATTCATTTCGGGAGAAATGATCTATTAAAATAGTCTGTGTTTGATTAAAATGTCTACCAAAGTTCAAAGTGACAAAGAAAAGCATGATAAAGAGAATGAAGAAGTAGAAAATCACAATCGCACCTTACTTGAAATCTCGCCGAAATTTCGATTGTGGTTAGAACTAGATGATAAATCACTTAGTGAGGAAGATAAAGCGTTACTTGGAAAAGGTGGCGCTTTACTTTTGAAAAAAATATCAGAAACAGGCAGCATTAGCGAAGCTATCCGTGATGTCCCCTCTAAACATGGTGCACATAAAAAAACTGGTCTATCCTATCGATATGCTTGGGGTCTTCTAAAGAAGATAAGTAATCGTCTTAAGAAACCAATTATTAAAAAATTCCGAGGTGGGCGAAAGGGTGGAGGATCTGAACTGACTCACGCTGGCGAAGAGTTATTACGCTATTATACACGCTTAGAAAACCTCATTCAGGCAACTTTAGCCGATAAGGAATTGTGGGAGGCGATAAGCCTTAAATTAATCGATAAAAATCGCTTAGAAGGCGAAGTTGTTAGTGTTATGAGAGACCCTATTGCTGCAAAGGTGAAAATTGAATTAAAAGTACCCACTGTAATACATTCTTTAATTACGACTGAAGCGGTGGATGATTTAAACCTAAAGGAAGGCGATACAGTCAAAGCGATAATTAAAGCGCCCCATCTTTATCTTAACGTTGTGTAATCGAATTTAGTTCACAAAAAGGATTTATTCAGATAATTAAATAGAATACAAACCTTGAGAGGTTGTAGGTTGAAAATAAGCGCTAGGAATCAAATTGTGGGTAAAGTCATCAGTATTGAGAAAAAGCAAGTAGCAGCTTCGGTCAAGATTGAAGTAACCGAACCCGCAATTTTGACCACAGTTATTACTGTTGAGGCAGTCGATGAGTTGAATATAAAGCCAGGGGACACTATCGAGGTGGTCGTGAAAGCTACCGAGGTAATGGTGGCTAAGGAATCGTCACTTTAGCTTCTTATTACAGTACCTACATTTTCCCCGTTGAGAGCCCTGGTTAGCACGCCAGGTTTATGTCCGTTAGCTATTTTTATTTCCTTTAAATGTTTAGAGGAAAGAAGTAACTCCACTGCTCTTCTCTCAAGAACCATGTCCTCCATATCTCTTTCAAGAAGTTCTTCTGCAGTAATTTCACGGATGAGTTCAGCATCTGGATTCACGAATGGGTTTTCAGTATAGAGCCCATCCACATTTTTCAGCATGATACAATTCTTAGCTCCAAGCACCTCAGCAACGAGAACGGCGCCTGTATCGGTTCTGTTTGGCGGAATAGACCCCACCTTTGGGGGGGATTCATAGAGTCCATATGTGGGAGTTCCATGAATCACCGGTAAGAGTCCAATGGTAAGCAAACTGGATATCTGCAACAGATCTGCAGTATGTATCCTTACACCATCGTATTTAGAGAGGAGAATAGATATCATAATGGCATTTTGTTCACTGATCTTCCCAGCTAATTCCGCCAGCACTCCAGTAGGCATACCTAATTCAATTCCGATGTCCATGATGTGGCGGACTCTTACACCTCCACCAGTGACTACCAAAAGTTTGTTCTTCTCGGAAAGCTTTCCAATCTCCTCAACTAAAGGTATGACCACTTCTCTACCATAATCGATGATTCCGTGACCTCCTATCTTTATAACATTCAAATCTGGGACAATTCTGACTTGAGGGATGACATCAATTTTGTCGAACAATCCCTTCCGAACTAGTGATTCTCCCTTTAAACCCGATTCAAGTTCACGGCGCTTTGTCATTTTGATCAACTCAAGATGAGACATTTTATTAAAACTTATACGGTTAAGTCTTCGCTTGTTATATTAGGTTTTGTGAACTACCTCACGCTCAAGCGTTGGTGCTTTCTGGCGTATTCATAGTAACACCTAATATAATAGTTTTATTTTGATTTAAAATGATTTGATGTTAACGTTAACTTTATATGTTTGGCTTGCGTATTGTATTATGTATTATACCAATTGGTATCCAATTGTAGAGAGGTGATATAAATGCCAATTAAAATCTATGTGCGCGAAAGAATGAAAGTGAAGGCTGGAGTAAAAGCACCGAGATTTCGAGTTCTTGCAGTCACTAATGGTTCATCAGGATCAGAAAGTCTGACATTTCCTTCAAGGATGCATCTTAGGAAAGTAGAACTTGAACGGATTGCCAAGGACGTGGGCGCTGAAGTCGTCTATCTTGAGCCAATTGCAGAGGATGAACGTGGAAAAATGAAATAAAATGAAGGCACGTATATGACGATACTTACTGTCGATGTTATCTTTGAGACGGCTATAAAGTTAATGCTTCTCGAAGATCGCTCTATTACAGTACACTTTAGCAAAGACTCTATTTATATAAGGTTTCCTACAACGCGAAAACTAGCAGATCATTTAGAAACTCCTCATTATTATGTACTTCCATACTTCGCTACGATGGAGAAGGAAGGGTTAATCAATCGAGTTGAGCGAGTAGGTATCTCTACCACAAATGCTGGTAGCAGAAAATTGATCGAGTTAATGGTCTCCAAATACAAAAAAGAGATGGAAGAAATTATCGGAACTGCACTTTTCGAAGAAATTCAAAAACGGGTAATGAAGGAAGATTGAGCAGAATCAACTCTCCCCCTTCCTGAATCAAAGAGTCGAATAAATCTCACTAAAATGGATATGATTACAAAAAGAATTTTTTTATTATTTTTAAAATAGAAAACAGATCTAATAACTCAAAAAAATGTTATTCTGACTTTAAGCGCTTAATAATTGGTGGCCTTCCTTTGTACAAAATTCGCTGACCACAGTGAGGGCATTTTACGCCAGGCAATGCTTCTGTAAGGTTAATATCAACCTCTTGCTTGCACTTGTAACAAGTGTACACCATATAAGTTCACCATCAATTTTTCTTTACTAACTCATTATAAAGATTTCCTTAGGTTCAAGTTTATCAAAATGCTGTTTTTCCCTTTCGATTTGAACTGAATTTTTTTCTGGCATCCGATACGTTATTTAAGAAGTTTTCAATTTTATATCATGAGATTCATTAAACGCAATCTAGAGGCAATTATATGACCATACACGGATTTTTTGTAGTTGAAAGGATGAGAGAA
>Ga0209427_10003681_pt1 | contig 17910 bp, 12 predicted proteins | sample DeeMarSWOR136_30_FD_187465 | JGI IMG/M metagenome (GOLD analysis project Ga0209427, IMG submission 187465) | Marine sediment microbial communities from White Oak River estuary, North Carolina - WOR-1-36_30 (SPAdes) (version 2) | ecosystem: Environmental > Aquatic > Marine > Intertidal zone >...
CTGCTCGGGCAGCCTGAACTGCAGGATAAGATCAAGGACATGCAACAGCTTAACCAGAGGATACCCATAAAGTACCACTTGGCGCCTTTTGATTTGAATGATTCAGCCCGTTACATCGATTTTAGGCAGAAAAAGGCCGGCAGGCGTGAAAACGCGTTCACCCAGGAAGCGGTGAAGCGGATCTACGAGAGCACCCAAGGAGTGCCAAGAAAAATCAACAATCTCTGTGACTTGTCTTTGCTGATCGGATTCAGCAAGAAGGAAAAGAAGATTGAGCCTGACATGATAGAAAGCATTATCAGCGATGGTGCGCTTCTCTGACATTAGCGGCATAACGGAAAAGACCGTAGGCCAGGAGAAAAGTTCGGATCGCAAATCCGAAGCGGATGAATTTCGCTTTGGTGACATGCAAGCGGACGCAGAAACATCCGCTACCGAGGGGCTTTACGCAAACGGAACCAGCCCGGAAGTCGCGAGCCTCTATGAAAAATTCGTCGGGAAAGCACTGGAAATCAGGAACAGCGTCCTCAGTGGCCAGGATTTGAATCCCTCGCCCATGCTCACTGATCTGAATCACGCGATCAAGAACGATTTCATTGATGTGCTTTACGAATACGCCATGTCCGATGAGGCCGACTATGATGAGGTCGTGGTTCAGAATGTGGACGTTACTTTTGCTTCCCTCAAGATCGGCACGGGCATGGGCTACGATACACGGAAGCTCCTGGAGCTGAGCCTTGCAGCTTTTCTCCAAAATGTGGGGATGTACGAGGTTCCCGAACATATTCTCAAAAAACAGGGAAAGCTTGATAAGTCCGAATTGGAGATGATTAGAGGGCATCCTGAGGCGAGTGCCAAGATTTTATCCAGACTGGGGAGCAGGTATGATTGGCTTGCACAGGTGGCCTCCCAGGTGCATGAAAGATCTGATGGGTCAGGTTATCCGAGGGGCTTGAAGGGACCCGAGATTTCCGAGCTGGCCTCGATCATCGGTCTTATGGATACCTATGTGGCCATGATCAAGAAAAGGCCTTACAGGGACAGGATGTTGCGGCCCAACGCGGTTAAGTACATCATTAAAGAAGCGAAGGGGCAGTACCCCCCTAAGGTCCTGAAGGTTTTCCTGAATCAGATTTCCCTTTTCCCTGTAAGTACCTATGTAAGGCTGAACAATAAATCCATTGGGCGGGTGATATCCACTGATAAGAACCAGCCCCTCAGGCCCACGATCATGCTTCTCTATGACGGGTTGGGCGAGAAGGTAGAAAAGAGAGAGATTGTGAGGCTTGCGGACAATCCCCTCTTGTACATCGTGGATTGTGTTGACGAGAGGGAGCTGGATTAAGGGACTGAGGCGGTGTTCATGAGATCGCTCGTCCTCGCGACAAAAGGGATTGACGGATATGGATATCGTTGAACGAGATAGACAGATTGGACACTCCGGGATGAAGATGGCGGCATTTTCGAAGAAACCTCAGGATTCTTTCCCAGACATCTTAGGCCCAAGGCTGGGAAAGGGTCTGATCACTCTGCTTTCTATCCTGTGCATGGGGCTATGGGGTATTTGCTCTTGTGAATCCACAGCTGTAAAGGGGACGCCTGTCAACGAGGTGCCGCTTACCGTGGAGGAGAGAGCGAAGAGGTTTCAGACCGAAGAGGATCGACAGGATCTTGCGCGGATGAGTTCGGTGAAGGAGAACGACGTTTTTGAGGAGATTAACGGTATACCTGAATATCGTATCGGTCCCCTCGATGAGTTGGAAATCATTTCCCACATTGGCGAGACGGTGAATACAACCCAAGTCACCGTCAACAGCAGGGGCAAAATCTCTTACTCTTTCATTGACGACCTGGACGTCGCAGGGCTGACACCCAGTCAGTTGGATGGGCTGCTCACAAAAGAACTGTCCAACTATGTGAGAAGGCCGCGGGTGGACATTCTCGTCAAGGAATTCAACAGCAAGAGCGCAACGGTGATCGGAGAGCTTTCCTTTCTGAGGGCAAGCAGCTATGCGGGGAAAGGCGCCTCGGGAAGAATCAACCTGAAGGGGAAGACGCACTTGACAGATCTGATCGCCCAAGCAGGTGGGTACACCGTTGACGCGGACATCAGAAATGTGAGGCTGGTGAGGGGGGGGAGAAGTTACCTGATTAACCTCTATGATGTTCTCGAAAAGGGAGATGAGAACCAGAATGTGGTCATCGAGAGTGGCGATGTGGTGACTATTCCAGAGCTGCCTGTTTTTGGGGAACGGGTATATGTCATGGGTGAGGTGAACAAGCAAGGCATATATCCCCTTGACGATGCCCAGGATCTGCTGGCGGCTCTCGCCCTGGCAGGAAGCTTCACGAAACTGGCCAAAGAAGAGTACACCCTGATTGTGCGGGGATATGAGCCGGGAAAGGAACCACTGGTGATGATGGCTGATGTCAACGCCCTCTTTAGACAAGCTGATCTGTCCCAGAACGTCCGACTCAGGGACGGTGACCTCGTCTATGTGCCGCGCATGCAGATCGGCGATGTCAATGATTGGATTGCCAATGCAACACCTCTTCTCGAGCTTATTCTCTATCCAGGGGAATTTGCCGCGAAATACCTCGAAGGATACAGAGTCAACGTTAATGTTGATTAGTGAGGTCAGCGGAGGCAGGGGGCGGATTTGGCACAGTATGATATAAACCTCAGAGAATACTGGCGGATTCTCAAGAAGAGAAAGCTTGTTGTTGCGCTGACTGCCATTATCCTGGGCATTTTCAGCACGGCTTTCGCCGTCTTCAAAGCTCCCGCCCCTATCTACACCGCCGTCTGCAGCATTAAATTCGAGCGAGAAACCACGGTAGAAGGTCTTTATACCAAGACGCTGACATGGTCAAGCGGCGACGACATAGAGACCCAAGTCTCCATCATTACCAGTTATTCGGTTTTCGAGAAGGTGGCTGAAAGGCTGGGGCTTGTTCCAAGAGCGGCCATTCCGGCGGACAGCCGTATCAAAGGGAATGTCATCAGGGTCATTGATGAACTGCAGTCCAAAGTGGAGGTGTCCAGACAAGAATTCACCAACCTTTTACATATCAAAGTCCAGGATGGGAACCCTGTTTTCGCACAGAAGCTGGCCAATAGCCTCGCCCAAACATACAAGGAACTGCACTCCCAGAACCAGATGAAGCGAACGACAGAAGCGATCAAATATATCGAAAATCAACTGGTTAGCGCGCGAAAAAAGCTGAGGAGCGCGGAAGAAGAATTTAACTGGTTCAGCCAAGACAACCAGCTTCTCTCTATTGATCTGCAGAGCGAAAATCTTTTGGCAAGGAACCAAGAGATCCAGGATAAGATTCGGGAACTCCAAGAGGCCAAGATAGACCTTCAGGCCCTCATCGGTCGTTTGGACAAATTTGTGGGGGGTCCGCTGGGTTCGGGGCAAAGCTTCTACTCCACAAAAGCGGACAATCACTACCAGAGTGTCAATAATTTTCTGGTGGAGCTTCAGCTCAAGAGGGACACCCTCCTTGAAGACTTCACAACCCAGCATCCCGAGGTCGTCGCCATCAATCGCAAGATTTTGGAAAACGCCCGTAAGATGAAGCTTCTTCTTCAAATGCAGATGAGAGAGATCGAGAAGCGGGAAAGGGATTCCGAAAGTGAACTGGCGGAATTGGACAGGAAAACCAATGCGCTGATGGAAAAAAAGCTGGAATATGACCGTCTCAAGAGGAAAGTGGACTTGTATCATGACATGACGGCCCTTCTAGAGAGAAAACATCAGGAGGCATTGATTAAGAAAGCTGAGAAACCCGAAGAGATCACCATCGTAAAGCCTGCTCTTCTGCCGACCCAGCCGGTCAATCCTCCGAAGACGGCGACCACCGGAATTATGGGGATTGTGATTGGTCTTGTGCTGGGGATGGTTTTTGCCTTCATAGTAGAGACGTTTGACACATCCTTGGGAGCGATCGAGGACGTAGAGCACACATTGAACACCCCGGTCCTTGGCGTCATAGCTCAAGCTGAAGGGAAGGAGGTCCAGGAAAGCCTAAAGGGGAAGCTTCCAGAGGGAATCAAGGATGTCTCCAGTCTTCAGGCGGTCAATCTCATATCCCATTTTGCGCCCAAATCGATGGTTTCGGAGAGCTTTAGGGCACTGCGAACCAACATTCAATTCAAGGACGCTGAAAACAACGTCAAGGCGATCGCCGTCACCAGCGCCTCACCTCAGGAAGGGAAAACCTTCGTCTCTATCAACATGGCGGTCACCATGGCCCAGGCCGGCGTAAGAACCCTTCTCATTGGATCGGATATGAGAAAGCCCATGATTGATCGGGCCTTTGGCATTGATATGACACCGGGTCTGTCGGACATTTTGCTTGGAAATTTGCCTTGGCGTGAGACGGTTAAGACGATCTCGGATATCATTGTGGGAAAGATGAGCCTTGATGAAATCACGTTCACACCGGGCTTGGATAACCTACACATCATAACCAGCGGAACCATGCCGCCGAATCCAGCGGAGCTTGTCGAGTCCAAGCGGCTCAGGAAATTCATTGAAGAAGCCAAAGAAGACTACGATCTTATCATTTTCGACTCGCCACCCATTCTATCGACAGCCGATGCCGCGATCTTGAGTTCCAAAGTGGACGGTGTCCTTCTGGTCTATCGTGTAGGCACGGTATCAAGGGGTCTCTTGAAGAGGGCGACCTCCCAATTGGATCAGGTGAAGTGCAATATTCTTGGTGTCATTCTCAATGGTTTGAAACCGGAAATCAGCCCGGACTTCCAGGATTTTAAGTATTACAAACATTACTATTCCTATGGTCATCGAGAGACGGAGAGCAAAGGGGAAAAGAAGGGTTTCTCCTTGTTTGGAGCGAAAAAAATCGGCATCAGCGGGGGAGAGCTGAGAATGCCTTTGGGTTCAGAAAAGAGAAAAAACAGGTCCAAGCGGGTCAGTGCGTCTGGCTCCGTGCTCATTGTGGCAGCCTTGGCGCTTTTGGCTGCGGGGCTTCTGTGGCAAAACGGCGTCCTAGACCCCTCCAAGCTTTTCGGGTCGGGAGAAAAAGCGGATAAGGACCTGGGGAAACCAGTGATCAAAAGAAAGCTTCAGACTCAAACAAACCGAAAGGCAGACGCAGGGCCGAGAGTGCAGGCCGCGATGCCGCAAAAAGTCCATGAGACGAAGCACAACAGCAAGTCGCCAGGTTCGTTTGCAGATCATGGATCGGTTAAAAGCATTGCCCCGTCTGAAGTGCCGATCGTGGCCAAGGAAAGGGCAAGCGCAAGCGGACGCAAATCCGAGGCCGAGCCCGCTGTAGTTGAGCCGCAAACCAGCCGGATAGCGACATCCCAGCGGATAGCCCGGGCGAAGGAGGGCGTCAGAGAAGAGAAGAAAGCGCCGCCGGCCGGGGCTCCAGCGCCGGCGTCTCAGCCCAGCATTGACGTTGTTGCGAATGCCATTGGGTCCTATCTAGCGGGGGAGAGATTGAGCACGACAAAAGCCGATTCCGCCACCGGAACGGCTGCCCCAGAACAGATGGAAAACAGGGAGGACAGGAGCATGCCTCCCGATCTGACTGCGCTTCCAGCGGAGGTTAAACCCCCTTTGGCTGTACCCCAAACCGGCCGGATAGCGACACCCCAGGCGACGGGCCAAACGAAGAAACAGGGGGAGAGAAAAGAGACCAAAGTGCAGGTGGCGGAGGCTCCATCGCCGTCGTCTCCCCCCAAGGAACAGGTTGTTGCGGATGCTGTGCGGTCTTTCTTGACGATGGGGGACTTGGGCCCGGCAAAAGCCACTGCCGCTGTGGATGCTGCTGTTACACAACCGCAAAACGTGACCGGCAAACCCAAGGTCCCCCCGGCGACCAAAGCACCCACACCTTCAGGCCTTGTTCATTATCCCTATTCGCTGTACTTGGGTTCCTTTCAGAGCTTGGCGCGGGCCAAGAAAGCGATTGCCACATATTCAGAAAAGGGTTTTTCCCCGTACTGGGTTCGCGTTGATTTTAAAAACAAGGGCCTCTGGTTCAGGGTCTTTCATGGGCATTTCAGGAATCGTGAAGATGCGAAAAAATTTGCGCGACAGCGTGGCCTGGAAGAGACTGATGTGAAAAAAACGGAATATGCTAACCTCATCGGCACTTACGCGCAGGGCCCGGAACTCCGGGAAGAGATGAGAAAACTCTCGGCGCTCGGCTTTTCCCCGTATGTGGTTACCCAACCGGACGGCACATCGCGGCTCCTTGTAGGGGCCTATATTACTGAGGCGGGTGCCGAAAGCCAGCATGATATCTTGATGTCGAGTGGCATCAGAGGTCAGGTGGTGAAACGATGAAAGAAGATGCTGAGGAGAGGCTCGAATAGTTTGCACCGGAAGATCTCAAACCTCACCCCCGCCCAACCCTCCCTTTCCAGGGGGAGCGTTCCGCTCAACACTCGGGGCCAGACCACCCTGCAGCTGATTGTCCCTCTCGTCATTTTGCTTTTCATCCTTGTTGCCATTGCCATGGTCATGCCTTCCCTCTCGCCGACAAAGACCCTCGCCCTGGCAGGGGGTGTGGTGATCTTTGTGGTAAGCTTCGTGAGCACTGACATCGCCCTGTATATTCTCATCTTTTCCATGCTTCTCAGTCCGGAATTTGTGGTGGGAACCACGGCTGGCGCCGCCTTGGGCCGCGGCGTTACCTTGAGGGTGGACGATTTTGTCCTCGTCATCATCGGTTTTAGCTGGGTTGCGAAAATGGCGATAAACAAGGAACTGGGATTCTTTTTAAGAACGCCTCTCAACAAGCCCATTGGCTATTACATTACCATCTGTCTGATTTCCACCTTGTTCGGTGCGATTTTTGGGAGGGTGGACTTGAAGACAGGATTCTTTTTTGTGCTTAAGTACTTTGAGTACATGATCGTCTATTTCATGGTGGCCAACCATCTCCAGAGTAAGAAGCAGTTACAGTATTTTCTTTGGGCCATACTTCTTGCCTGTGCCATTGTGTCCATCATCGGCATGACGCAGATACCCGGTGGTGGCAGGGTTTCCGCACCCTTCGAAGGCGAGGTGGGAGAGCCCAACACCTTCGGGGGGTATTTGGTCTTTATGATGGCCATCATTACAGGTCTGTTGGTGAGCAGCCCCTTTCTTTATCAGAGGGTCGCTTACGGCTTGCTCCTTATTCTTTGCGCCATACCTCTCTTTTACACCCAATCGAGGAGCTCCTATCTTGCTGCAATTCCTGCCTTTCTAAGCTTCATTTGGATATTTGAGAGAAAGTATTGGATCATTCCCGCGCTCCTTTTGCTCGCTCTCTCGCTACCCTTCATTGCCCCCAGGCCTACCAAAGACAGGATCAGTTACACCTTCACGCAGGGTCGAGATCGAAGGGATGTGGTTTCCATAGCAGGAATTAAGCTGGATACCTCAACCTCCGAGAGGCTGAGAAGCTGGAAAGATGCCTCAAAAGACTGGATCAAACACCCCATCATAGGGTTTGGGGTGACAGGGTATCGATTTGTGGACGCCCAGTACGTCAGGGTTATAACCGAGACCGGGTTTCTGGGTGCGATTGTGTTCTTTATCCTGATGGCGACGATATTCAGAGAGGCCCTGCAGGCAAAACGCCTTGCCGCGGATCCCCTTCACAAAGGTCTGGCTGGGGGGTTCCTGGCCGGTTTCGTGGGCCTTCTGTTTCATGCGATCGGAGCGAACACCTTTATCATCGTGAGAATCATGGAACCCTTCTGGTTCACCGCGGCGATGGTGGTCATGATTCCGGAAATAGAAAAGAACGAAGATCAGCTTCCCGGCATGAGTACGACCAGCGCATCAACCGCAACCGGCTTGCTTTCCTGAAGAATCAAAGGGTTCACATCGATTTCCTTTATGGCTTCGTTTTCAAGGCCGATCTGACCGATATTGATGAGGATCTCGGAGAGGATTTCCAGATCCGCAGCGGGCATGCCTCGGATGTCATCGAGGATTTTGTGAGCTTTGATCTCCCGCATCATCTCGAGGGCATCTCTTTTCGTGATTGGCGCCACCCGAAAGGAGACATCTTTGAGTATCTCCGTGAAAATACCCCCCAATCCGAACATAACGCAAGGGCCGAACTGAGCATCGCGTGTCATACCCACCATGAGTTCCCGGCTCCCTTTGACCATCTCTTGAACAAGAAGAGCCTTTTCCCCGCTCTGTAGCGCCGACATGATTTGTTGGTAGGCTCCTTCCGCTTCCTCATCATTGCGGACATCGACAGCGACGAGGCCTTGTTCTGTCTTGTGGGCCAAGCCGGGGGAACAGCCTTTGATCACCAGGGGATAGCCTATCTCGTGCACAGCATCCAAAAACGCCTGGTGCCCGTCGACCATAATCTCCCTGGTCACCGGAATGTCGTAGGCCCTGAGAATGGTTTTGGATTCGTATTCGGAGAGTGTGGTCCGACCCTCTTCCATCGCTTTTTTGATGATCTTTTGTTCTTTACCCATTTTTTCCGCCATCCATTAGTTTTCTGCTCTGCCAGAGATTGGCCATGACCCTGGCCGCTCTTTCCGGCGTTGGAACGTTGACCAAAGCGCTTCCCTTTTCCAGCGCAACGACCTGCTCATCCCAGATACCAGGGGGTGAAATGAGACAAGCGATGATCGGCTTTCTTTGCTTCCACTCAAGGAGTAAATCCGAAATCCCTGCCACCGCCTCCCTGTTGGCAGAAGCGAACATCATAAGGAGAAGAATAGCATCCACATTCTCGTCATCCATAACGGCTTTTACGATGCCCGCGATGGCAGAGGCATTATACCATGCTGGACCCATGTCGACAGGGTTGGTCCGAAGGGCGAGAGGCGGCAAAAGCTCGTTGATGACCTCTTGCGTCCGAGGTCGGAACGTTGCGATATTCAGACCTTCCGCTTCGCAGACATCGGATGCAGCCATCCCCGGGCCTGCTTGACCGGAAAGAATGGCAACCCTGCCGCCCCTTGGTAAGGGGCACATCGACATTGCCCTGGCTGTATCCAACAAGATCTCCGTATTGTCAATGCACAAAATCCCAGACTGTTTCAAAGCGCCTTCATAAATCTCGTGTTTTCCTGCCATGGAGCCCGTGTGGGACAAGGAGGCGCGATCGCCAACCTCCGCGTTTCCCGTCTTGTAAGCCACAATCGGCTTTCTGTTCCGGTTCTGAGCCGCCACCTGGATCAAACGGCGGGGCTCGTCAAGCCCTTCAAGGTAAAGAATGATGACCTGGGTATCTGGATCATCCACCAGATAGGCCAACATCTCTGCAAAGTCAACATTTAAGCGGTTTCCCAACCCGACGATCTTACTCATACCAATGTCTTGTTTCATGGCCATGAAGGCAATGAGGTGAGAGATCCCCCCGCTTTGACTGACCAGCGAAATGTTCCCTTTCTGAAGCCACGAGAACTGGGGCGTGAAAGAAGCATTCAAATTATGATGAAGGTTGACCATGCCGAAGGTGTTTGGCCCGACGACCGGTATGCCGGCTTCACCGGCCATTTGGGCTAATGCCTTCTGGAGTTCCGCACCCTTGGGATCATCAATTTCTTTGAATCCTGCCGTGATGAGCACAATGCCTTTGACCTCTTTTTCGATACATTCCTCAAAGGTGTTCGGCACCAGCTTGGCGGGGAGCACGACAATAGCCAAGTCTACAGGTTCTTCAAAGGCTGTCACAGAGGGGTATGCATTGATTCCCATGATGGTATCCGAACCCGGATTGATGGGGACGATGGTTCCAGCGAAATGGCCTGTTGTCAGGCTTTGCATCACGTGGAAGCCTAGTTTGCCGGGATTGTCAGAAGCCCCGATCACAGCGACTGTGTCTGGGAGAAAAAGCGATCTCAGGTTCTTGAGTAAACGGGAGTCGATCATGGCAGCATGACCTCTTGCTGTCTCCTCCGGGTAAGGCGAAGTTCGGTTTGTCATGGGCGCTGAAAGCGACAATGTTCCGGAATCGTGCTCGTGCTCAGCGCAGCGGTGCTCGTCATCGCACTCGAAAAATCCAACGCTTTTGAGTTTGTTGCCAGGTCGATTACGATTACGATTACGCGCACGACCACGACTCCCGTCCGGTCAAATTCTATTCGACTTTCCGATGCACCCCTATTAACAACCTTTTGCCTTGTAATCAACATCTTAATGCTCTACTATTCCCAGAAAATTTGGGTGTTCCGGCAAATGAGTGCGAGTCATTAAAGGGGAAAGCCGCTGACCACATAAGAAGGCCGTGAAGGGTTTCTTGAGTGACTGGCGGGAGGCCTTCGTCATTTCAGGGCGTTACGGAATGGGGGACCCCCTGGCCCGGTCCGCACCAATGGGAGCAGGAGAGCAATTGCAAAGTCTCTGCACAGGCCGCCGTTGCTCCCATCAATTTGATTCCTTCGAGTGAGGACCGGGAACAGTGGAGGGGGGAGGCTAGCCCGCCTTGATTTTTGGCGGGCTTCACCCGTCCGTAACTCCTTGAAATGACCAGGCCGTGAGCCTTGGAATCGAAAAAAACCCTTCATGGCCTTCTATATCCGTCATTCGTGAAAAGGCCCTCAAGCCATGGGTACTCATTTGCCGGAAGAGCCGAAAATTTGTTACGAGCAATGCTCACTCGTTTTCAACCAAGGAGGGAATAGAATGGGAACCATAGAAATCGTTGCGGCCAGGGAGATTCTGGATTCCAGAGGGAACCCCACTGTGGAGGTGGAAATCGGTCTCAGCGACGGCGCTTACGGCCGTGCCGCCGTGCCCTCAGGAGCTTCCACCGGTGAGCACGAGGCCGTGGAGCTCCGGGACAAAACCAAGAAGCGCTATCTTGGAAGAGGCGTCGAAAGGGCGGTTAAGAATGTGAATGAGATTATGGCACCGGCCATTTTGGATATGGACGCCACTGACCAGAAACTCATTGACAAAACACTCATCGAGCTTGATGGAACTCCGAACAAAGGAAAATTAGGCGCAAACGGCATCCTGGGAGTCTCTCTGGCTGTGGCCAGAGCAGCGGCGGACTCCCTTGCCCTGCCTCTTTATAAATACATTGGCGGAACGAATGCATGCCGGTTGCCCATGCCTATGATGAATATCCTCAATGGAGGGCTTCATGCCGCAAATAACGTTGATCTTCAGGAGTTTATGATCATGCCGATAGGCGGCAAGACGTTTAAGGAGGCCCTTCGCATCGGGGCCGAGGTCTTTCACGCACTGGCAAAGGTATTGAAAGAGAAAGGCTTTTCCAACGCTGTGGGAGATGAAGGGGGATTTGCCCCGGACCTCAAGTCCAACGAACAGGCTGTGGAAATGGTCCTTGCCGGAATCAAGAAAGCAGGGTACCGAGCCGGCAAAGACGTGGTCCTTGCCTTAGATCCGGCATCATCTTCATTTTTCAAAGAAGGAAAATATGTTTTCTCCAAATCCGATCACTCTGAGCGAAGTACAGCTGACATGATCGCCTTCTACGAGGACTGGGTGAAGCGATTTCCCATATTTTCAATTGAGGATGGTCTCGATGAGAATGACTGGCGAGGCTGGACGGTCATGACCGAGAAGCTCGGGGAGCGCATTCAAATTGTTGGAGACGACCTTTTTGTGACGAATACAAAACGCATTGAGAAAGGCATCCGGGAAAAAGCGGCCAACGCTGTTCTCATCAAACTCAATCAGATCGGTACGCTCACAGAAACCCTTGAAGCAATTCAGATGGCGCACAGGGTGGGATGGCGGGCTGTCGTTTCCCATCGATCCGGTGAGACGGAGGATCCCTTTATTGCCGACCTGGCTGTCGCCACGGGGACAGGACAGATAAAAACCGGTTCCCTTTGTCGTTCGGAAAGGGTCTGCAAATACAACCAGCTTCTTAGGATCGAAGAGGAGTTGGGCGAGGCAGCCGAGTTTGGGTGGCCGCAGTAGAAGAATGGAGTAATGGAGTGATGGAGTACTGGAGTAATGGGTAAAAGAAAGGGAGGTCGGCCAAGCAGACGACGCTTTAATGTCAAATTCCAAAGCCCAAATGTCAAATCAAATCCTAATGTCAAATGACAAAAAGGTGAGTTGTGCTTGTTTTGGATTTGGGATTTTGACATTCATTTGGCATTTGGATTTTGTCATTTGACATTTTTTCCCTTATGCCTTGAGCCTTCCGCCTTAAGCCTTTAGGCTCAAATCTCCCCATTCATACTGGATTATGGCGACGAGGGTGACGGCAGCCGTCTCCGCTCTCAACACCCTGCGGCCGAGGGAGGCTGAAAGGAAGCCGGCTTCGGAGGCGATTTTAATTTCCTTTGGGCTGAAGCCGCCCTCGGGACCGATAAGACCTACCACCCTTTCGGGGGGGCTCGAACTTCGAATGAAGGTTTTCAAATCTCTGGCCGCCTCCTCTTCCCACAGGATGATTTTGATAGCCTCTTCGTCTTTCCATCGGGCCAGGAGGTCGCCGAAAGCGAACAGAGGGCCCACGGTTGCAGGTCTGGCTCGGTCCGACTGTTTGGCCGCATTTTGGGCGACCTCTTGCCAGTGTCTCAATTTCTTGGTACCGCGGTCACTTCCAGGTCCGACTACGGTCCTCTCAGAGAAGAAGGGGATTATTGAATCAGCCCCGAGTTCCGATGTTTTCTGGATCACGTAATCCATAGCGTGCGGCCTTAGCAGGGCTTGGCAAAGGGTGATCTCCACGGGAGAAGGGGGCGGTTGGGGGAGGGATTTTTCCAGAATGACAGAGACTTCCGAACCTCCGGTAGACGTGATCATCGCCTGAAAGCGAGCCCCCTTTCGATCCATAAGAATGAGCCGATCCCCCCGTCCCATTCGCAGGACTCGTGTGATGTGTTTTGCCTCCAAGCCCCTGATGACCAGCGTTTTGCCTTGTGATGGGATCTGTTCAACAAAAAAACGACGCATTGGAAATGCCTCACTTCCGTGCCCTGAGGCACGCCCACTCATCCTGAAGTCTAACGTCCATGTTCTCGAAAGCATGGAGGGCCAACAGGCCTTTGACCACATCAACCTGTTCCCTTAGAATTCCTGAAAGAATGAGACATCCTCCAGGCTCAACCAGCTTACAAAAGAGAGGCATGAGTTCCAGGATCTCATTGAAGATGAGATTGGCGACCGCAATCGTGAATTGCTCTTCGATGTCACGGAGAGGCAGGGAAGAGAGATGAATGGAATTCGAAAGCTCGTTGAGGGCGATGTTCCTTTTAGCCCAGGCCAGTGCCTCGGGGTCTGTATCGAGGGCAAGAATGCGTTTGCTGCCCAGCTTCGCGCCATAGATGGCGAGAATACCACTGCCGGTGCCTACGTCAAGCATACTCCATAATTTCGGCTTGGGGAATCGACCAATCGCCCGAAGGCACATTTGAGTCGTGGCATGCTGGCCCGTGCCGAAGGCGGGGCCTGGATCCATCCGGATGATATGTCCCCGACCAATGGAGGGGACAGCTTCCCAAGCCGGGAGGATGGTGAGATTGGGCGTGACCTTGAGGGCCCGAAAGAACTGGCGCCAGGTGCAACCCCAATCTTGATCCTGGATTTCTTGAAAACTCAGTTTGGGGGCTTCGACCTCGTCAAAAATCGACTCCAGTTCACGGAGAAATACTTGGATTCGGCCTTTGACTTTTTCCAGGTCCTTCTGGAAGGGCAAGTATCCTTTTAGGGTGAACCCCTGAAGATTCTCCGACACGAGGCCTTCGCATCCGAGATCAAAAAGGAAAGCACTGAGGGCTTCATGGGCTACCGGATGAATTTGGACTGATATTTCGAGCCAGCCGGAACCGAAGCATGGAGTACTGGCGTTTTGGAGTGTTGGAATGCTGGTTTTTCCGGGATCTTCCATTATTCCATTACTCCAACCCTCCAAAGACGCGATATATGCTGAGATTGAACTCTTCGTCTTTAAATTTCAATTCCCCGCTGCTTGCAGCGCGGGATGAATTCAAATTAGAAGTTAAGATCCTTTCTAAGGCGAAGGTGCCGTGCTGAAGCCCCTAAGGGCTGAAGCAAAAATTTCGAAATGCCCTGTAGCTTGTTACAGGGATAGAAATTTTAGCCTTTCGCCATGGGAGCGATGATGTCGAGTTAGATAAAATCGTGTAACGATTTTATTGTATCGTTATGGCTTTCGGAAAACGTAGTTTAGCTGGCCATTGGGCAACTGGTTCATCACCGTCTTCATCTCCATACCCACAGTGATTTCATCATCCGCGAGCTCACCGGCGATTCTGCCAAAGACCTTGTAATCCCCGTAGTCCAAAACGGCGATACAATAAGGAAGATCGCCTTCGAAACCGACCGGTCCGTATTGCAGTTTGCTGTATGTCAAGAGCGTGCCGGTTCCGGAGATCTCGAACCATTCCATATCACTGGACAGGCATTGATAACAATCGGCTCTCGGGGGGAAGAAGACGAGACCACAGCCTTTGCATTTGGTCCCCATGACCTTGCCCTGTTCCAGGTATTGCACAAAGTCATTGGTCTTCGAGATACCCGTGAAGCTCACAGTCCCAAACTTCTTGAATCGATCGTCAACTTCTTTTTTCGCCATGTTATGACCTCCCGAGAATGGTGACGTTTCCGTAAAGGCCCACACCACCGATGTTATGGACTAGACCTATTTCCGGATCTTTGACCTGCATCTCGCCTGCTTCTCCCCTGAGCTGAAGCACGATGGTCCGGATCTGCGACCCGCCGGTGGCACCGATGGGGTGCCCTTTAGAAAGGAGGCCTCCATCCACATTCACGGGGATGCTCCCTTCCTTATAGGTCTCCTTGCTCTTGATGAGATCTTTGCCTTCGCCGGGCTTTGCAAAGCCCAAATTTTCGTAAGCCATCATTTCGGCTATGGTGAAGCAGTCGTGCACCTCGGCGACATCGATTTGCTTCGGAGTAACCCCCGCCATCTCAAAAGCCTGTTTTCCGGCCTCCTCCCCGACCGCCAATCCCGTGAAAAGGTCTCTACCGGCCATGTTTACAGGGGACGACGCGGCGCCGACACCCATGATCCACACCGGTTTCTTGCTCAGCGCTTTCGCTTTTTCTTCACTGGCAAGGATGATGCAAGAACTGCCGTCGGCATTTGCGCAACAGTCTCCCACGCGAAGGGGGCTTGCAACGGGGCCGGACATGGGGCTCTGAGGGTCGGAAAACATCTCGAGGGCGACCGGTTTCCGATAAACGGCCTTTTCATTGATCTGACCGTAAGTGGAGGCCTTAACCCTGATGAGGGCCAAATCCTCTAACGTGGTGCCGTACTTCTCCATATGGGCCCTGGCGTACATGGCATAGTAGGCGGGCATCATCGTGCCAAAGGGGCTCTCCCACTGGATGTCCGCACCTCGCCCCATTCTCTCTTGAGATTCTGCAGATGAGATCTCAGACATTTTTTGAAAGCCTATAACCGTCACCACGTCATGAAGGCCCGACTTGATAAGGGAATAGGCGAGTTTTACGCCCGTGCTGCTCGAGGAGCAAAGGCTTTCAACGTAGAAGGTCGGCTGCGGTGTGAGGCCGAGATATTCGGCAAATACGCCGGCCGGTGATCGCTGTTTGTCGTATTCAGGCGCTGAGCAGATGATCGATGCGTCGATGTCCTTTACGGATATCTGGGCATCGGCCATGCATTCTTTGAATCCTTCAAAGGCCAGCTCTCTAATCGAACCGGGATACCCTCGAACAAAGGCGCTCTGTCCAACTCCTATTATCGCTACTCTTCCCATGAATTCCCTCCTCATCTAGATTTCTCGATATCGTTTAAGGGTTTCGCGTGGCTGAAGTCTGATTTCTCTGCTCACTGCCTGGCCAGGGTAGGCCGTGAACTTCTTCGAAAGGGGATATCAGAAGACGGCCGAAGGCTAAAGACGTAAGCTGCAGGAAAGTTTCATTTGGATGATCGCTTTGCCGTGAGCCTTAAGCCTTACGCCTTGTACCTCACATATGGTCAGGGCCGACCGAAGTTCCCGCGAGCAGAGGCGGGCCATGCGAACACTTTTGGACGATAGCGATGTTTTTCTTATGCATTCCCAAGAGGCTCTCGCTTCAAAGCTCTGGATTTTACCAGCCGCCCTCACCCCACTGGCGCTTCGTTTCCCAAAATCAAAAACCCATTCTGTTAAGGCATTCGGGGCTTGGAGGAATGGAGTATAGGAAAAGATATACAGGGGGTCAAGATAAAACAGCCTACTCAAATTCCTCAGATTCCTCCGAGGGATAGAACAGATAGGTGTCCTCACCGTGGAGCGATTTCTCACCTTCAAGAACGAGGTATTTCTCCGCCTCCTCTCTGAATTGCTGAGCCTCTTGTTCCATGGCGCGGAGCTTCTCTGTGATGCCCCGTTCTTTCAGCATAGCTTTGATTTGGCGAAAAATCTTTTCACTGCCGTAGAGCAAGGTGCCTTCTTCCATGATTTTGCATGCCACCATGTGCCTGTAGGTATCGAAACCGAACTGTTCTCTGACACGTTCCATGTTTTTCACAACATAGTCGATCTCCTCTCTGATGTGGGGCGTAATCAGGAGTCGATATTTCTCTCCATAAATGGCCTCATCCAGTCGGCGCGTGAGTGCCTGAGGAAAGCGGTCATCCACGACAACCACCAGGTCCATATCCGATCCTTTGACCAGTTTGCCCGTGCTCCGTTCAGGCCGGGGAACATCGTGGGCCATGTTGTAGACAATGTCTCCGGCAATGATGAAGGAGACTTCCTCTTTGATGGGAAGTTCCGTTTCCAACTGGTTTGCTAAGGCTGAGACGACACTGTAAGCGAGTTGGGACTTGGTCCGGCTCACCTCCTCAATGCTAAGAGAAATTTGCTGCGCCCTCATAGCGACGGCTTTCAGATCTTCGGCGGGTCCGATCACAGAATAGGTCAAGAACTCTCGTAAAATCGAAGGGGATAGCCGGGCAAATCCTTTAACCCGGCGATCAAGTCTCAGATATCGCGTGCCGATTCTATGGATGGATAGGTCCTTGGAAAGCATGCAGGCCCGCCACAGGGCAAACTGATCTCCTCCGATGCCGTCCCACATCTCCGAACCGGTGAGGGGTCCTTTTTCCTTTAGAAGTTGGACAATTTCTTTTTCCAAGGTCATCAGCGCAGACCTCGTCCGAATTGCTCACACTGCTCATCCACCATCTCTTTCAGGGCGATAGCCTCTTTAAGCCCGGTTTTCGTGATGGAAAGGGACAGCCTCAGAAAATCCAGAAAATCTCTGTCCATATTGAGACGATGAACGGGGGAGCCTTCTTCTCGGTTTGTGACTTTGCGACTCAAGCGAACTGAAAGGCCGGCCGAAAACTGTTCAAAGGCATCCTTGAAGCGCTTACTTGTAATAAGATGGATGTTTTCGAGATGTACAAGGCGATTGATCAAATACGCGTTATTTCGCGGCAAGGCCTTTGTTTCAAAAAAAGGATAGGCCTCGAGGAAGGATTCCCACGTGAAGCGCCTGTCACCTTCTACTACTGGAATGAGTCTCAGGAGGTGACATCCCCATGGCATGAGATTGAAGAGAGGATTAGCCTTTCGACTCGAGTAAAAGAAGGCGTCGAAACCGTCTACCAATTGAAGCCAGAATGTCTTTTGAGTGATAGTCAGAGCATCGAAAAACTTCGACGCCGGACAGGTTTCTCTGGCACACTTGTTCCCGTAGTCTACCCTGTATCGAAGGTCCACACCCCCGTGCCGGCAAGGGTGGAGCAGACAGCCAATACGTTTGTAAGCCTCATCCAGATAGCCTAGAGCCCAACAGCTGAAGCCCGTAATGGGTACAATCCGGTCATCTCCTTTGTCAAAGGAATTGGTATTTTCTCTCAGAATTCGTTTTACCATGTTTTTGTACAAGCTATGGTCGTAACCCGCAGGACGAATAGGCGGACAGCAGGCAAAGCAGCTTTTTTCGCTGTCAGGGTTGCAAAGGGTGATGG
>Ga0209427_10003682_pt1 | contig 17908 bp, 14 predicted proteins | sample DeeMarSWOR136_30_FD_187465 | JGI IMG/M metagenome (GOLD analysis project Ga0209427, IMG submission 187465) | Marine sediment microbial communities from White Oak River estuary, North Carolina - WOR-1-36_30 (SPAdes) (version 2) | ecosystem: Environmental > Aquatic > Marine > Intertidal zone >...
TTAGAATATATGTCGAGCGATCCCATCCACAGGAAGTATCATCACAACCAGCTTACCTTTCGAATGCTTTATGCCTTTCATGAGAACTTCGTCTTGCCCCTCTCGCACGATGAGGTCGTGCATGGAAAGGGGTCGCTCTTGGGAAAGATGCCAGGAGACGACTGGCAGAAGTTCGCAAACCTAAGGCTTCTTTTCAGTTATCAGGCCAGTGTGCTGAGCCTGATCCGAAAAGGGCGCACCACTGAGGAGGTTTTGCTGATAGTATGCAATTTCACTCCAGTTCCCCGCCTTAACTACAGGGTGGGTGTTCCACGCAGTGGGTACTGGAGAGAGGTCCTCAATAGTGACTCCAAGCAATATGGGGGAAGCGGCCATGGAAACCTGGGTGGGGTTGAGGCATCTGTCGTCCCCTTCCACGGCCGGCCCTATTCACTCAATCTTACGCTGCCACCCCTGGGGGCTCTCTTCTTCAAGAGTGAGGGGCCAAGCAATCGGCTTAAAATCGGCCTGCGAGCTCAAAAAAACATAGCCTCGGGAAGAGATTTGTAGAGGGCGTACTGTGTCTAGCAGAGACAATAGCAACTCTGATACCGTGGCGTACTTCTCAATGGAGATCGCCCTTGACCCTGCCATGCCCACCTACAGCGGTGGTTTAGGCGTGTTAGCAGGGGATACCTTGAGGGCCGCAGCCGATTTAGGTATTTCCATGGTGGGGGTGACCCTCTTGCACCGCAAAGGCTACTTCAGTCAGCATCTGGATGCTGAGGGGAACCAGTCTGAAAGTCCTGCACTCTGGTCTCAGGACCAATACCTTGAACCCATGGAGGCCCGCGTCTCTGTTACCATAGAGAGGCGGCCTGTAGTGATCAGTGCCTGGCGCTTCATTGTTCATGGCATATCCGGCCATACGGTACCGGTGTATTTTCTGGATACAGCCGTGCCGGGAAACACTCCCTTCGACCAGACGCTCACCGATCATCTCTACGGTGGTGATGAGTGGTACCGTCTGTGCCAGGAAATTGTGCTCGGCTTCGGTGGTGTGGCTATGCTGCGAGCCCTTGGATATGAAAAAGTGCAAGTCTACCATATGAATGAGGGGCACTCAGCCCTGCTCACCTTGGCCTTGATCGAGGAACAGATAGGAAATGGGGGTCACAGCACTGTGACTCAGGCAGACAGAGATGCTGTACGCCAGCAGTGCGTGTTTACAACTCACACACCGGTGCCTACTGCCCACGACCGGTTCGCCATGGATCAAGTCACACAAGCCCTCAGCCAGGAGCGCAGCACTGCCCTGGGTGTAGCTGACTGCTGTCTTGATGGGACCCTGAACATGACCCACTTGGCCCTGCTCTTCTCGCGGTACATTAATGGGGTCTCAATGCGCCACGAGCAGATCTCTCGCGATATGTTTCCCAACTATCCCATCAACTCCATTACCAACGGTGTACACGCCCCGACATGGACAGCCCCCTCCTTTCAACGCCTCTACGACCGCTACATTCCCGAATGGCGTCAGGATAATCGATACCTCCGTTATGCTATCAGTATTCCCCTTGAGGCAATTCAGCAGGCCCATGCCGAGGCCAAGCGGGAACTGCTCGCGGAGGTCGAACGGCGCACGGGCATGCGGCTCGACCCCTCCGTTATGACACTGGGTTTTGCTCGGCGCGCCACCGCTTACAAACGAGCGGATTTGCTATTCTCTGATATAGACCGCCTAAGGAGTATAAGTGACCAGGTTGGCCTCCTGCAGGTCGTTTATGCAGGTAAGGCCCATCCCAAGGACGAAGGCGGCAAGTCCCTCATTCGGCAAGTTTTTAAAAGTGCTGCTGCCCTGGGGGCTAATGTACGTGTGGTTTACCTGGAGGAGTATGACATGGCCTTGGCAAAGTACTTCTGCTCGGGTGTTGACATATGGCTGAACACTCCCCAAAAACCACACGAGGCCTCGGGCACGAGCGGCATGAAGGCAGCGCTCAATGGGGTGCCCAGCCTGAGCGTGCTAGATGGCTGGTGGATTGAAGGTTGTGTGGAAGGGGTGACTGGTTGGGCCATTGGGGATTCTTGGGAGGCGGAGAGCAGCCCCTCCAAAGAGACTGACTCCCTCTATGAAAAATTGAGGCACCTGATAGTTCCCATGTTTTATGGACGGCCGAGCCAGTTTGCCTCCATCATGCGCTCGGCCATTGCCCTCAATGCCTCATTTTATACTGCCCAGCGCATGATGTCCCAGTACATGCACAATGCCTACTTCGCCACCTGATAAGGGTAACCTAGAGAAGGGGACGGGAGGCACGGTTGTGAGCCTTGAGGTCAGCCTTGGCAGCAGGTATTTGGGGGATGGTCGCTGCAGATTTCGGGTATGGGCGCCACTGGCAAAAAAGGTTGAGGTGCACCTCATATCTCCCCAGGATTTGGTTACCCCCTTGCAAGACACTGAGGGAGGCTACCATCATGGGCTCGTAGAGGGCGTTGAGCCGGGGGCCTTATATTTGTACCGCCTTGACAACGAGAAGGAGTGCCCTGATCCTGCCTCCCGATTTCAGCCACAAGGGGTTCACGGTCCCTCGCAGGTAGTTGATTCCCGTTTCCCATGGGAAGATGACTCCTGGTGTGGTATCCTTATCTGGGACTATGTCATTTACGAATTACACGTAGGTCTCTTCACCCCAGAAGGGACCTTCGAGGCTATCATTCCACATCTCGATGAGCTGAAAGACCTCGGCATCACGGCCATTGAGCTCATGCCTGTTGCCCAGTTTCCCGGAGCCCGGAACTGGGGTTACGATGGCGTCTACCCTTTCGCTGTGCAGAACTCTTATGGCGGACCCGAGGGCCTGAAAAGGCTGATAAATGCCTGCCACCAGAAACAGTTCGTCGTTATCCTCGATGTAGTCTTCAATCACCTTGGGCCCGAGGGTAACTACCTTGCGGATTTTGGACCCTACTTCACAGATCGCTACAGGACACCCTGGGGTCCTGCCATCAACTTCGACGGGGCTTATAGCGATGAGGTTCGCCGACTTTTCATGGAGAACGCCCTCTACTGGATCAGGGAGTTTCACATCGATGCCCTTCGAATAGATGCGGTCCATGCCATAATGGATTTTTCGGCCCGGCCATTCTTGGAAGAACTTGCCCTTGTGGTACATGAGGAAGCAGATAGGCTTAGCCGGCGTGTCTACATTATCGCTGAAAGTGCGCTCAACGACCCGCGGATTATCCGTTCTCGAGAACGGGGAGGATACGGCCTCGACGCCCAGTGGAACGATGACTTCCACCATGCCCTGCACACCCTGTTGACTGGTGAAAAAGCCGGTTACTATCAGGATTTTGGCAGGCTTGAGCACCTGGTTAAGGCCTTCCACGAGGGGTTCGTGTATTCGGGCGAATACTCTGCCTATCGTGCACGCCGCCACGGGAACTCCTCCCTGCGCATCCCGGCGCACCGGTTTGTGGTCTTTGCGCAGAACCACGATCAAGTCGGGAACCGTATCCTCGGAGAGCGTTTGTCGGCCTTAGTGTCCTTTGACGCCCTGAAGCTTTTAGCTGGTGCCGTGGTGTTTTCACCATATATCCCCCTCATCTTTATGGGCGAGGAATACGGCGAAGAATCACCGTTCCTCTACTTCGTCAATCACACCGATCCGGATCTGATAACAGCTGTGCGGGAAGGGAGGAAAGAGGAGTTCCGGGCCTTTCAGTGGAAGGGGGACCCTCCGGACCCACAGAGCCACGAAACGTTTTTGCGCTGTAAGCTAAAATGGGGGAAGAGGGCACAGAATAAGCATAAGGTGCTTCTCGATTTCTATCGACGATTGATTCAACTACGGAAAGGAATACCCGCCCTACAACATCTGGATAAGAAGTGCTTCGAGGTATGCGGCATGAATGAAGAACGGCTCCTCTGGCTGCACAGGTGGTATAACCAGAGCCACATAGCGTGCATTATGAATTTCAGTAAGGGCGATATAAATGTTCGTATCACGCTTCCAATGGGAAAATGGAGGAAGGTTCTTGATTCCTCCGAAAAGGCATGGATGGGTACAGGCTCCTTAATGCCTAACATATGCCAGAATGAACAGACAATCCATATCAAACAACTGAGCTTGGCTCTATTTGAAAGGGAGAGATCGGAATGAATCGCTATGTGTGTATCCACTGCCACTTTTACCAGCCCCCCAGGGAAAACCCATGGCTGGAAGAAGTTGAACTACAGGATTCGGCATACCCCTTCCACGACTGGAATGAGAGGATAACGGCAGAGTGTTATGCGCCAAATACGGCCTCCCGTATCCTGGATGCTGAAAGAAGGATCATAGACATCGTCAACAACTACGCGAAGATAAGCTTCAACTTCGGCCCCACGCTGCTTTCCTGGATGGAAAGGCAAAGGCCAGAGGTGTACGAGGCGATCATCGAGGCCGACCGGCTCAGCCGGGATCACTTCTCAGGCCACGGGTCTGCTCTAGCTCAGGTCTATAACCATATGATCATGCCCCTTGCCAACACAAGAGACAGACGCACACAGGTAATCTGGGGAATCAGGGACTTTGATCATCGTTTTGGAAGGAGACCGGAGGGGATGTGGCTTGCTGAAACGGCGGTTGATTTGGAAACGCTCGATATTCTCGCAGAACATGGAATAGCCTTTACTATCCTCGCGCCTCATCAAGCCAGGAGGATCAGGAAATTGGGCGAAGCCACGTGGAGTGATGTCAGTGGCGGCAAGCTAGATCCCAAGATGCCCTACCAATGCAAGCTCCCCTCTGGAAGAACAATTACGCTTTTTTTCTATGATGGGCCGGTAACTCGAGACGTGGCATTCGGGGATCTGTTGAAAAGCGGTGAGAACCTTGCATCGAGGTTGCTGGGTGTCTTCTCCAAAGGGGAAGAACATCAACTTGCACACATTGCCACAGATGGGGAATCATACGGTCACCACCACCGCTTCGGAGACATGGCCCTCGCCTATGCCTTGCACCATATTGAGGCAAATAATCTGGCAAAAATAACGAACTATGGAGAATACCTGGAGAGATTTCCTCCGACCCATGAGGTGGAGATTTCTGAGAATACCTCGTGGAGTTGTGCCCATGGAATCGAAAGGTGGAAGAGTAATTGTGGGTGCAACACGGGGGCAGATCCCAGATGGAGCCAAGCGTGGCGCGCTCCCCTCCGTGAAGCAATGAACTGGTTGCGGGATGCACTCATAACCATTTATGAAAAGGAAATGGCATCATACGTTCACGATCCTTGGGAGGCGAGGGATGATTACATCGGGGTTATCCTGGACAGATCTGCTGGGAATGTAGACGCCTTCCTCTCTAAGCAGCTCACCAGGGAACCTTCGAGGGATGAGAAGGTGAGACTCTTAAAGCTTCTTGAGATGCAGCGCCATGCCATGCTCATGTTCACGAGCTGTGCCTGGTTCTTTGACGAGATTTCCGGTATTGAAACAGTACAGGTAATGCAGTACGCTTCCAGGGCTTTACAGTTGGCCAAGGAGGTGAGCGGCGAGGATCTGGAACCCGACTACGTCAAGATCCTTGAAGGTGCTCCAAGCAATGTATCGGAGTTGGGAAACGGTGTGAAGGTCTGGCAGGCTCTTGTTGAGCAAGCTACCGTCGATCTTCTCAGGGCCGGGGCTCACTATGCCGTTTCATCACTATTTGAGGAATACCCGGAAACAATACGAATCGCCTCTTATACAGCCAGGAGCGACATGTATGACCTGAGCGAAGCGGGGATACAACGGCTTGCGGTAGGCAAGGCCAGGGTAGGTTCCGACATCACAGCGGAAGAACGCGCGATAGGTTTCGCGGTCCTGCACCTTGGGGATCATAATATCATAGGAGGTATCCGCGAATACATGGGCGATGTACCCTTTTCACTAATGCGAGAGGAAATAAAGAAGGCATTTGGGAAAAGCGATGTTCCTGAGGTTATCCGATTAATGGACAAGCACTTTGAAACTCACAACTACTCCTTGTGGCATCTGTTCAAAGACGAACAGCGAAAGGTCTTAAACCAGATCCTTGACTCTACATTGAAAGAGGTAGAGGCTTCCTTCCGTCAGATTTACGAACGGCATTACCCGGTTATGCAGGTGATGAGGGAGATGCGGATCCCCTTACCGGAGGCCTTTGCGAGCACCACGGAACTTATCGTTGGCACGGATATCCGGCAGGAGTTCCAAAAGGAAGAACTTGACTTTGAACGGATTGAGAAGTTGGTTGAAGAGACCAAGAGGTGGTCCTTGGAATTCGAGGGGAAAGATCTTGGTTTTGTCGCGAGCCAGAAGATCAACGACCTTATGAAAAAGCTCTCTACGGCACCAGATCAGGCCGCACTCCTCGAGACAATAGAGAATATATTCAAGGTCTTGAGCGATCTCAATCTGCAACTTGACCTGTGGGAGGCGCAAAACACCTACTTCTCCATAGGCAAGGAACATTATGATGTAATGGAGGAGAGGGCAGCAAAGGCAGATCAGGCTGCCCAAAGCTGGCTTGAGCAGTTTAACAGGCTGGGGGACTATCTGCACGTCGAGAGCTCATGATGCGTATTCCGATCGCCACTTATAGAGTTCAGTTTAACCCATCCTTCACCTTTGGGAATGCTCAGGAGATTGTGCCCTACCTCAGCGAGCTAGGGATCTCAGATATCTACGCATCGCCTGTTTTCAGGGCGAGAAAAGGAAGTATCCACGGCTACGATGTGGTTGACATGAATCAGCTGAACCCGGAGCTCGGGGGAATGGAGGGATTTGAGGAGCTAAATACATTGGTGAGAGACCATGGGATGGGCTGGATCCAAGATATCATTCCAAACCATATGGCATATACGTATGAGAATCAGATGCTGATGGACGTGCTCGAAAACGGCGAGAGTTCACCGCACTTCGATTTCTTCGACATACAGTGGGATCATTCATATGAGGGTATCAGGGGAAGGCTGCTTGCCCCTTTCTTAGGGGGATTCTATGGAGAGGCGTTGGAGAATGGGGAGATCGAGCTGCAGTACGATCAAAATGGAATGGCAGTCAAATACCATACGTTACGCCTTCCTCTTAAGGTCGAGTCATACGTAGATGTCCTGACCCATCAATTAGATAGTCTTGAAAGCAGCCTTGGAGAAGATAATCCCGATTTCATAAAGTTCCTCGGCATTCTCTATGTATTGAGGAACCTTCCATCAGGGAGACAGATGGATGCCCGGTATGATCAGATACGATTTGCCAAGAGGATGCTCTGGGAGTTGTACACAAAAAACCGAGAGATCAAAAGATACATTGATGGAAATATCAGGGCCTTCTGTGGGGAAAAGGGCAACCCTGAGAGTTTTAATCTTCTCGATAATCTCCTTTCAGCGCAGTTCTTCAGATTATCCTTCTGGAAGGTTGCCACCGAGGAGATTAACTACAGGAGGTTTTTCAATATCAATGAGCTCATATCCCTGAGGATTGAAGACGGTACTGTTTTTAACCACACCCATTGCTTAATCTTCAAGCTCATTGCAGAGGGAAAGGTGACAGGACTGAGAATCGACCATATTGACGGGCTCTACGATCCAACAGCCTACCTGGAAAAAGTGAGGGAGAAAGCAGGGCAACTCTACATTGTCGTTGAAAAGATCCTCCATCTCAAAGAAGAATTGCCATCTTTCTGGCCAGTGCAGGGAACAACTGGTTATGACTTTTTAGACTATGCAAATGGCGTTTTTTGTAAAGGGCAACATCAAGGTAGCTTTAATCGAATATACTCCCAGTTTACTGGCCACCACACATCTTACGAGGATCTCGTAGCCGATAAGAAAAGGCTTATAATAGGAAAGCACATGGCTGCAGATGTAGACAACCTTGCCCTCCTCATGAAGAGGATATCCGGTCGATACAGGCACGGTGGTGATATTACCCTCTATGGCCTCAAGAGGACACTCGTTGAGGTCATGGCGCAATTCCCAATTTACCGAACATATGTAAGTCACGATATCTTTCGGGAGGCTGACCGGGGATATATAAAACAGGCCATCAGAACGGCGGCACAAAGTAATCCGGGTCTTTTAAATGAACTTGCCTTTATTGAGAAGTTTCTGCTCCTTCACTTCGATGACTACCTCAGTGATCAAGAGAAAAAAGAGTGGGTCAACTTCGTGATGAGGTTCCAGCAATTTACCGGACCGCTCATGGCAAAGGGATTTGAGGATACGGTTCTCTATGTTTACAATAGGCTTCTGTCCCTCAATGAGGTTGGCGGAAGTCCGGATGACTTTGGCATCCCCTTGGAGAGATTCCATGAATTCAATAAGAAGAGGGCGGCTCTTTGGCCACACACACTGAATACCACTTCAACCCATGACACCAAGAGGGGTGAGGATGTAAGGGCACGGATCAATGTACTGTCGGAGATACCTCGACAATGGAATCAGGCCCTCAAAAGGTGGAGCGCGCTGAACAAGGGAAAAAGGAAAAAGGTCAACAACGTCACCGTCCCGGACCGCAACGACGAATATTTTCTCTATCAAACCCTCATTGGTGCCCTTCCTTTTGAAGAAAGAGAGTATCCTGCGTTTATTGTGAGAGTAAAAGAATACATTATAAAGGCTGTGAGGGAGGCCAAGGTCCATACGGCGTGGCTAAGACCTGATGCAGACTACGAGGATGCCTATATGACATTTGTAGAGGAGATCCTAACCCCATCAGAACATAATCAATTCCTGAGGGAATTCCTGCCCTTTCAGAAGAAGGTGGCTTTCTATGGAATATTCAACTCCCTCTCTCAGACGCTCATTAAGATCACCTCCCCTGGGGTAGCGGATTTCTACCAGGGGACAGAGCTGTGGGACTTTAACCTTGTAGACCCCGATAACCGTCGTCCCGTTGATTTTGAAACGAGAAGGTTATTTTTGCGGGACATCAAGGCCAGATCGCAGGGAGATATCTCGAAGCTCATCGATGAGTTGCTTTCAAACAAGGAGGACGGGAGGATTAAGCTATTCGTGATATACCGGGCGCTTCAGGGGAGAAGGCAAAATCGCCCCGTTTTTCAGGACGGCCGTTATATCCCGCTGAAAGCCTCCGGGAGGCTCAAAGCCCATATCATCGCCTTTGCGAGAAACCATGAAGAGTATTGGGCCATTACCATTGCGCCCAGATTCTTTAGCTCTCTCATAGGCGAAGGAGAAGCTCCACTTGGCCAAGATATTTGGGGCGATACTCACGTTGTGCTTCCAGAGGGCACTCCCGCTTTGTGGGGGGATGCAATGAGTCTACTGGTAATAGAGGGTGAAAAGACCTTGCCTGTAGGCGAAGTGCTCAAGTATTTCCCTGTTGCGCTGCTCATGAGTAAGGAGGACAGATGAGGAGACGAGGCAGCGGTATCCTTCTCCATATCACATCCCTGCCCTCGCCGTATGGTATTGGGGATCTGGGGCCAGAGGCATATAGGTTTGCGGATCTCCTCGCTGAAACCAAACAAAGCTTCTGGCAAATCCTTCCGTTAAACCCAACAGACCCGGCTTATGGAAATTCACCTTACCACAGCATATCTGCCTTTGCGAGTAATCCGCTGCTGATTAGCCCGGAGCTCATGGTGAGGGATGGTCTGCTCACCAAATCAGATGTAGCCACTGTACCCGATTATCCAAAGGGGCGTGTTGACTATCCGGGGGCTATTGCCTTTAAGGAGAGGCTCTTTTATCTTGCCCATGAGCGCTTTAGAAATGACCCACAAACGCACGATTATGAAAGGTTCTGCTCGGAAAACAGCCCCTGGCTCGATAATTTTGCACTCTTTGCGGCCCTGAAAACACACTTTCATGGGGCGGTTTGGACAGAATGGCCTGAAGCGGTAAGGGAAAGACAACCAGAGGCCCTAGAGGCTTTGAAGGGCCAGCTTCATGAAAGAATTGAGCTGCACAAGTTCCTTGAATACGCTTTTCTTCAGCAATGGAACTCACTCAAAAGCTATTGTAATCAACAGGGAATCCAGGTCTTCGGCGACATGCCTATCTACGTTGAGCATGACGGTGTAGATGTGTGGACGAATCCAGAGATGTTCAAGCTGGACAGTGACAAGAGACCTCTGGTCGTGGCTGGTGTACCTCCTGACTACTTTAGTGAGACTGGACAGCTCTGGGGTAATCCGGTTTACCGGTGGGAGGCTTTGAAAGAGACAGGGTATGCCTGGTGGATTCGAAGGTTGCAGCATAATCTCAAACTCTTCGATCTGGTCAGGATTGACCATTTCCGCGGGTTGATCGGATACTGGGAGGTTCCCGCAGGAAAGAAAAACGCCATCAACGGAAAATGGGTTGAAGCACCCGGGGAAGACCTACTCAACGAATTGCTCAAGAAATTTCCCTTTCTTGCCATAGTTGCCGAGGATCTTGGGGTAATAACCCCTGATGTGAGGGAGGTCATGCACCGCTTCGAGCTTCCAGGTATGAAGGTACTCCTCTTTGCCTTTGGTGAGGACCTTCCCACAAACCCTTATATCCCCCACAATCTTCCAAGAAACTGTGTGCTGTACACAGGGACCCATGACAACAACACGGCAAGGGGATGGTTCGAAGGGGAAGCAAGCCCGGAGATCAAGCAGAGGCTCTTCCGCTACCTCGGAAGAAAAGTGCCTGCAGAGGAGATCCACCGGGAGTTGATCCGGGTCGCCATGATGTCGGTAGCGAACATGGTCATAGTCCCCATGCAGGATGTCCTCGGCCTTGGCAGGGAGGCACGGATGAATCGGCCTGCCACTTTGGAAGGCAATTGGCAGTGGCAACTCTTGCCGGAGCAATTGAAACCCTCTGGAGCCGAAGGGCTTCTCGAGATGACGGAGCTCTACGGAAGGGCCTAAATTGCAGCTCCCAGCTCGGGTTCCTTCTATAAGGGTTAGCAGCAACTGTGAGTGGACGCGTGTCTGTCAGTGACCCTTTCTTTTTTCCCGCCGGGCCGCTATAGCCCGCTGAAATACGGCCAGATACTCCTTGGCAGAGTGCTCCCAGGAGAAATTCTGGGCCATGGCCTGGCGCATCATGGCTTGCCAGACCGCGCGATTGTGGAAAGCTTTGATGGCTCTCCGGACCGCGATGATCATCTCATCGGGATGGAATCGATCGAACTTGAACCCCGTGCCCGGCGAGCGGGCCTCATTGGGATCGATGACCGTATCCTGGAGGCCACCCGTGGCTCGCACGATAGGAATGGTCCCGTACTTCAGGCTAAACATTTGGGTCAAACCACAGGGTTCGTAGAGGGAGGGCATGAGGAACATGTCGCAGCCAGCAATGATCTTGTGTGAGAGGACTGAATCAAAACCCAGCATCAGCCCAAATCGACGCGGGTGCCGGGCCTGAAGCTCCATAAAGAGTCGCTGGTAGCCTACCTCGCCTGCCGCGAGAAGAACGAGGCCGAGATCAAGGGCAAACAGTTCCTCTGCGGCCTCGGCCACGAGCCTGCAGCCCTTCTGGTCGAACAGACGGGTTACCATACCCACCAGCGGCCTCTCCATTAGCTCTCCCGGTAGTCCCATCACCTTCAAGAGTTCCTGCTTGCAACGGGATTTACCAGCAAAGTCCTGGGGCGAATAGTTGGAAGCAATATTCTTGTCTGTAGCCGGATTCCATATCGTGTAGTCCACTCCATTCAAGATTCCATGAAGGCGAGCCCTGACCGAATGAATCAGTCCAGCCATTCCAAGACCAAACTCAGGGGTCTGGATCTCTCTTGCATAGGTCGGGCTCACTGTGATAACTTCCCCTGCATACAGGATGCCTGCCTTAAGGAGGCTCATCTGGCCGAAGAACTCGAGTCCTTGAGTAGCATAGTATCTCTCTGGTAAGCCGATATTTTCCACTCGTTCCGGAGGAACAAGGCCCAGGTAGCCAAGGTTGTGGATGACAAAGACACCAGCGGTTCGAGGCATGAATCCTTCTGCCAAGAGGGCCATAACAAGCCCTGTCTGCCAGTCATTTCCTAGAATAACATCAGGCAGAAAGCCCACAGCCTCGCAGATGGCAGGGATGCTTCGTGAAAAGAAGATGAACCTTTCCCGGTTATCAAAGTATTCCCCCTGGCTGCTGCCATAGAGTTCGGTTCGGTCAAAAAATTCGTCTCGTCTGACCAGGTAGGCTGGCACACCCGGGCTTAGCTCTCCCACGAGCACGTCTGCGGTAAGATTCAGTCTACCCAGGTGCACAGGCAGGCCCTTAGTAGCGAGTTCAAAGTTATGGTTCTTTGCCAGTATCTGCCGGTAAGCAGGCAGCACCACAGCGACCCGATGACCCAGGTCTCTGAAAACCAGGGGAAGGCTTCCAGCCACATCGCCCAAACCGCCGGCCTGTGCCAGGGGTGCAGCCTCTGAAGCAGCTACCAGTATACTCAACTTATGCTTCTTCATCATACCCTTACTAAGAATGCCAGAATGCCCCTGCTGCGGCCGGGGACAAATGCCATTTTTCCCTGAGGTGCACCTGAACACCAAACGCCAAAACTGGTTATGCTTATGGGTTGTAGGAGGAATTAACCCGTTTATTAAAGGGAAGCCCCGGCCTCTGCGCGGGGAGCTTTACTCTAAAGGAAACCGAGGAAATACTTCTTCTTGTGCCCTGAATTAAATTCGGTCGAGTGCAGGGGAAGACCTGTTTTTTCTATTGCACCATAAACAATCTACAGATTGAATACAACCACCATTAATGGCAAAAACGGTTGAGGCATGGATTTCTTTGGCATATCGTCATGCAAATGGAATGGTGAAGGTTGACGTGCGAGGGGCAAATCTGCTGACCCTGCCCGATATGCGCTCCGGAAGGCGGGTGGCCGATGTCATCTCAGCCGTGATTGGAGCCCTGGCCGCTCCCTTGGGCACCGCGCCACTCAACCTAGCGAATTGAAGGAGGCTCTCATATTGATTTAAGCTCAGCAATCTTCAGGCAATCATCCCGCCAAAGGCATCCTTCCTCCCCACAGTATTCCACTCGTTCTGTGCCAAAGCAGGGAATGTTGTCCTCAGCGCTCTGGATGGACCGGATCAGATCCACCTTCTTCATCCCGAAAACCTTTATACCCAGGTCCTTTGCCCTTTTTCTTATGTCTGCTATGTTCATTTTCTCAACCTCCCATTTTCACATATATAACGTAATGTCCAGAATCCCAGCTACTCGGTTTATCCCATGATCTCCGGGGAGGGACGAGGATTGAGTGGTAGCCTTCCCTTTAAGGTTTTGATTCGATCGTTGCGGATGCAGGAGCCACCGATTCCCGGATTTCTGCTCGAACCTTGGGCAACCCATCAGGATAATTCTTCTGGATATACTCTATAAGTTTTTCCCTTACCTCACAGCGTAGATTCCAGGCGGTAGGAGCGTCCGGGGCACTCATGAGGGCCCTTAATTCCACCGTGCGCTCTGTGGCATTGGTGACCTGCAGTACATAGACCTTGCCATCCCAAAGGTCTGTACTTTTCAGGATACGGTGTAGTTCCTCTCTTATGGCTTGAACGGGTACCGTATAGTCCACGAATATGTAAATGACTCCCAATAAATCGGCGGTTACCCGTGTCCAATTCTGGAACGGCTTTTCGATAAAGTACGTTATCGGCAAAACCAGGCGCCTCAAGTCCCAAATCCGGACAACCACATAGGTAAAGGTTATTTCTTCGATTCGTCCCCATTCATTTTCCACGATGACGACATCGTCAATACGAATGGGCTGAGTGATGGCGATCTGAAGGCCAGCCAACAGCGTGGCAATCGTGCGCTGAGCAGCCAGTCCTACGATAATGCCGATAATCCCCGCCGAGGCCAAAATGGTAGTGCCAAGCTGACGAACCTTTTCAAATGTCATGAGCATGGTTGCCAGCGCTAAAACGCTCACGACAACAAGCACTATTCTCTTGAAGATCTCGAGCTGGGTTTGGATTTTCCGCGCTTGAAGATTGTCCCTGGTATCGATTCTAAATCGCGTAAGAATGAAGTCATCCAGCACAAAGGTCATTCGAATGAGTAACCAGGCAAAGGATCCGATAAAACATAAGCTGAGAAAATGCTTCATAAAATCAAGCAAAGCTGGCGGCATCTCAAGCAACGGCAACACAAAGCGAACCACGAAGAGGGGAATGATCAACCTGAAAGGCCCGCGTGAATGTTTGACTAAGGATGTATCGAGGACGCTCTTGGTACGACTCGTAATGCCTTCAGCTGTCTTAAAGATGATATAATGCCCCAAGAGACCTATGATTACCGCTCCCCCCAAGAGGCCGAAAGCTTGAGCTAGCGCCCCCCAGCTCTGTAAGATCTCCTTCATAGGATTCTCCTCACCGCTGTTACGGCAATGGGAAGTCGAATTCAAATCCGATTCTTGAGCAGGATCGTCCGGCTACTCCTCGCTCTCCTCTTTCTCGATCTGCTCTCTTTCGCCTTCCTCCTTCTTGGCCCCCTCTTTCTTGATTTCTATTCCAACTTTCTTGAGTGCTTTGCTTGTCTCCTGGCGCACCTTATCTACCTTCTCAGAGGTCTCCGCTCTCAGCGTTTTCATCTTTGCCTGGAGCTCGCTGATCTGCGCCCTGAGATTTGCCTCACCACCTGTTCGATTGAAGGCCATAATGGCCACAACGAGAGCTATGATCGAGACGATCAAGGCGAGAGTCGCCCTAAAACCTCCCTTGACGATTTTCTTCTCATTATTCATCCCTACACCTCCTCAAAAATTAATTATTAAGTGACTGTAAGATCTTAGGCCCCTTTTTGCCTCAGTCTTCTCGACAGCCAACCCACAGCAATTCCCATGAAAAAAGTGCCCAAGAACATTAATGCCCTGGACATGGACACCTTCCAGGCGAGAAACCGGAATTCGACGACCTGCGTATTTTGAATCACAAAAACAATTACAAGCGCAATGAGAATAAAAAAAATAATTGTTTTAGCCATTTATGCCTCCTTTCTTTTGTCCTTGCTCTAAGACAAGCTCCTTCAGGTTTTCCAATTTCCCATAGCAGATAAGCCGATCCCCACCATATATCTTGCTTTGAGCCTTTGGAACAGCGTTTACGCTTTCACCTGTTTGCCTGCAAGATCTCCTGACTGCGAGCCTTTTCAAAATGCGGGAGCTGAAAAGAGCAGACGTAACCCTCAGTTTGACCTATTATCAGGTTCATTATTCGAGAAGTCAAGGAGATCGAAGGTGAGGCTTGTGAATTAATTTTGTGCTGTTTTTGTTATGAAATGGGGCATTATACTGGATGGTATACAGGGATTTAGCTGTATAGATATCTGTCTTGAATTTCGGAACTAGCGACAAAATGTCCTTTTTTCAACTTGAACATTCACACAAGCTGTTTTATTGATATGGCAAAAGGTCACCGGAAATTTCACCGGCCTTAAAGGCAATGATAGAAAATGCTGGATTAGGTAATGTGGAATAGAGAACCCCAAACGCCATAGGAGGTGGTGAAGCTTAATGAGTGGTTTATATTTGCTATTGCCGACTTTGTTGGTGGTATTTGTTTCCTTTCTCGTCATAAGAGCTGCCGCTATCGCCCTGATGATGACCGGGCTCGATGAGAAAAGGGCGAAGTTTCAGGCGCTCTCGGCTTTTTCAGGGACGGGATTCACCACAAAGGAAGCGGAATCTGTCATCAGCCATCCCAAGAGGAGGAGGATTGTCACGTGGTTGATGATACTCGGTAATGCAGGGATTGTTACGGTTATTGTAACTGCTACTTCTTCACTCGTTACGAGCAAAGGATATCAGCTGTCCCTTAATGCATTGATCCTTATCGGAGGGGTATTTGTGATTTACAGGATCGCAACGCACAGGGGATTTATAAGAAGGTGGGAGAGTTTCATTGAGGACAAGTTCATACAATCGCATGCTTTCGAAGAGGTTATGACAGAAGACCTATTGCATCTCATGAAGGGCTACGGGCTGGTGCGAGTATTAGTAAAGGAAAACTCACCGCTCATTGGCAGTACCCTTGCCGAACAAGAACTACCTAAGAAAGAACTCTTGGTTTTAGGCATCGAACGAGGCAAGACATGGATACCTATTCCAAAATCAACGGCAACTTTCGAAGGTGGAGACAAGCTTGTCGTGTATGGTTCTCTCAATGTTCTGAAGCGCCTATTCGGTGAGCAACAATGATGACCTGCTACGGCGGGAGCAAATAAGGGCAATCTGGGCGAATTCCCATATAGAATTTTCAAATCGATTGAACGAAAGGAGGTGAGGGAGAATGGCCGAGATTAAGATGCCGCATGCAGAACATGAGAAACATCTGTGCCTTTTGCAGAACATCGGTTACCTAAACACGAACTTGGAGGACTATAAAAAGCTCGTGCGAAATCCGAATTATGTCTGCAAGAATTGCGGCCGGACTGCAGCGAGCGACAAAAATCTCTGTGCACCGGAGAAACTGTAAGTAGGTACTGTAAGGTTTTGACCCCTCTGAAAGTATTAGAGAGGGTAGCTGCTGCGCTGCGCAACTGTTATTTCATAAGTCGATAATTAATGACGCCAAGAATAGTGTGTCCGTGCGCTCAAAATCCGGGGATGGTGGTCTATGTTGGTAGGCAATACTATAGGTTAGACCAAGCGATATAATTCGGTTAACTTCTACTTCGAGGGCAGTTTCCGAGTTTATGAAATAGGTATCCGTGTCCTCGAACGAAACGAGGTAGTCCGCATTCTCTTTGAATCTCACACTCTCTGAAATCTGCCACGCATAGTATATTGCAGCTTTTCCTGATATATAGGACTCTGAGCCTCTACCAGCTTCTGAAAATTTATCCTGGGAATAAAGAGTAGAGATCAGGCCTTTTACGTGATGCTGTTTTGTCTTGATAAGGTCATAGCCCAAACCGAGGCCACCGTTTGCCCTGTAATCATAGCCAGAGAATTTGTCCCTCAGGTAACTTGCGGTTAAGAATCCAAATAAGTCCTCTCTCAGCACTCTTTCCCACCTGCCATCCAGGAGCCATTTGTTTGCAGTCTCCTCACCTTCATCTTCTCCATGCAGTGCGTTACCTTTGAGGATGTATCTATGAATTTCTCCTTCTTTCTTGGCTTCCAATTTGCCCGACAGAGTTTCAGTATCCGTGTTGCCAGATGTCCTCACATGGGAGAGCTCAAGGCGTATTTTCCAGGGAGCTTGATCTCCTTGTTCTTCGGCTTTACCAGCAGTCGCTCCAGCTAACACCGCCCCAACACTCAAACCTACTATTAAAGCTGTTCTCAACATGTCCTGTCTCCGGGTTTAAGCTCTTTCAGAGACTTTTTGACTTCATAACATAGCTCTTTTTCGAAAAGGTGTAAGGCCAAAGACGTGAGAGCTTAGAATCAGCTACTATCCCCTCGTTTGGCCGTTCTCTTGTTCGTGTGTTTTTTTATCCTGCCTTTCTGTGACAGGTCGGGTGAATCGGTAATCTTACCGCTCTCTGGTTGTCTTTTGAGCTCTTCTGCTGATTTGGCCGCCTCATCAGCCTCTAGCCTGGCCTTTTCCGCTTTCCGAGCAGCCTTTTTTGCGAGCCTCTCTGCCTCCTGGAACGCCGTCTTAATCTCCGATAGCTTATCCTTGCTGACAGCGGTTACACTAGCATCCTGCATCTCGCGGAGCCTGTCTTCGGCCACCTCAGCGGTCTTGGCAGCTTCCTTTTCCTTCTCTTTGGCTAATTTCTCTGCATCGGAAGCAGCATCTAACGCGGCAGCGACTTCCCCGGGCCTTCCTTCTTCTGGCTCCGCTTCAAGGTCAATGTCCTCGGCAGCGATAACAAGGGCAGCAAGGGGCAAGCGAGGTAGTAGTTTGTAAAAGGAGGCACCAAGGTTGCTTACCAATTGGTATCTTTGAACCCGGAGCGGAAAAAATACGAATGCTGCCTCGGATGATTGTTCAGCTACTGTGTCCAGGCTCGG
>Ga0209427_10003683_pt1 | contig 17905 bp, 19 predicted proteins | sample DeeMarSWOR136_30_FD_187465 | JGI IMG/M metagenome (GOLD analysis project Ga0209427, IMG submission 187465) | Marine sediment microbial communities from White Oak River estuary, North Carolina - WOR-1-36_30 (SPAdes) (version 2) | ecosystem: Environmental > Aquatic > Marine > Intertidal zone >...
AATTTTCAACTTTTCCATCTTTTGAAATACTAAGGTTTAAGGCTCCTCGACCTTCTACCCGTGCTAGATAGTTAACATCTACATTTATCTTAGATTCAGGAGTGAATTTTATTTCTACTGTCTTTTTAACCATTAGTGTCCAGCCTCCTTTCGAAAATCAGATGACATACCAGCATATTTTCTAAACTTTCTAACAATATCCTTATCACTAAGACCAATATCTCTAAAAATACTAGCTAATGCATAGGCATTTGGATTGCTCATTGGTCCAAAACAACCTTCACATTCCCTATTTAAAGTTGGACATATTGCACCACACCCAGCACTTGTAACTGGACCCATGCATGCAATTTTTTTACTTGTTATAAGACAGAGGTTATCATTAAATTTACATTCAACACATACAGGATGTTGATGAAGTCGCGGTTTAATTTTTAATAATGCCGATTTTAATAATTCTAATATGTCGTTTCTATGAGGTGGACATCCTTTCAATATAGCATCTACTTTTACATATTCACCGATGCCTAACACTTTAGTAGAATGTATTGTAGAAGTGTCAGGGTAAACCAAATTCTCTGCTTCCATTTGCGGTATCCAATTTCTTATAGAAGGAATACATCCACCTATTGCACAGTCTCCAAAAGCTACAAGAAATTTTGTTTTTTTCCGGATTTGTTTAATTTCTGCAATTTCCTCTGGTGTTGAAATTCCTCCTTCAACAAGACTTATATCCCACTCCTTTTCATCATTTTCTCGTTTGACCATAATCCAATAATTTATATCAAATAGCTCAAGCAAATTCAGAAAAATATCTTCTAAATGAAGTAATTCCAGTTGACAACCTGCACATCCGGTAAATTTGAATACTGCAATCTTTGGTTTTTCATTCATATTTTTTTCACCCTGTTTATAAAGGATGGATAAATGGTTTTATATCTCTGTAACTAAAGATTGGCCCATCTTTACAAACAAATTTTAAACCCACTTGGCAGTGTCCACATTTTCCTATTCCACACTTCATTCTTCTCTCTAGTGATAGATAAATTTGATTGTCTTTGAACCCAATTGTTTCTAAACATTTAGCTGCATATCTTATCATAATTTCAGGTCCACACAACAATGCTACAGAGTTTCGAGGTTTACTTTTCATCCTGGGAAAACATGATGTAACAAGACCCAGTTGGCATTCGAATTGAGATTTAACCGGCATGGAATCTACAGTTAATTCAAGTCTGGTCTTTCTTATTTTTCTCCATTTATCAAATTCGTAAGTAAATATCATATCATCAGGTGTCCGAGCTCCATAAAGAATCTCTAAATAACCAAACTCTTTTCTATTATTTTTAATATAATTAATTACACCTCTAAGAGGAGCAATTCCCATTCCACCAGAGACAATCAATATATCCTTTCCTTTTATTTTATCAAGTGGCCAACCATTACCATATGGCCCTCTAATTCCGATATAATCTCCCTCTTTTAAAGAGATAATCGAGTTTGTTACACTTCCCACGTCACGAATAGTGGTAATAATTGAACCATTTTTACATATTTCAGATAGAGAAATTGCAGATTCACCAACCCCAAAAATACTCAGCATTATGAATTGACCTGGTGCAGGTGAGAAATCTTTTTGCAGTTTTTGATCAGAATATGCAAGTGTATAAGTGTTTGTGTTAGTTGTTTCAAATTTTACTTTCTTTATTACTCCTTGATTTGGATAAAATGAATTCATAAAGATATTAACCTCCTCTAATTACTTTTGCAACTTCTGTGATATCAATTTTAGATGGACAGACTCGGATACATCGACCGCAACCAACACAACTAGAACTTTCCCCACCCGCAGCAGCTCCAAATTTACACATCATCCAATGGCGTATCCTATCTTTTCTGTCTCTTCTAAAGTTACCATCAAGAGCTACTGCAGCATATTCAAGTAGCTGACAAGAATCTAATTCTCTATTACGTGTTCCACTTTTTAATGAAATATCCATTGTATCATATACATCATAACAATAGCACGTAGGGCAAACAAATGTACAAGATCCACAGGATAAACATGGAAATGAACCAGCAACTCCTCCCCGTTCCGCAAGATCTATCCAAACTTTATGATCAGTGTTTTCTCTAGCAATTCTAGGTAGCAAAGATATATTTAAAAATTTCTTAAATTTTTTTTCCATTAATTTTAATCTTTTATTTTTTTCGTTAATGTCTACTTTATTTGCTTTCTTAAGATTTAACCTTTCAATTAAAAATCTGCCAGTTTTTGTCCCTATCTCCAATAGATATTTTGTGCCGATATCGGTCAATAAAAGATCATATCCATCTTTTAAAAAGGGACCGGTCTTTGTTGAGGTACAAAATGAATTTTCACATGGTTCAATACAATTGAGAGCAATAATAATTGAATTTTTTCTTCGATTTTGATAATATAAATCTTTAAAATCTCCTGAAAAAAATTTATCTAATTTAAGAATAGCATGTACATCACAAGGATGAATACCGAAAAGAAGTATTTTATCATCTTTTATTATCTCATTAGATGAAAATTTTCTATTTTTAATTTCAAAAGAAAATAATGTTTCTTTTGGTGGATGAAAAAATTTCTTAGGCGGTAAAATAGTTGATATGTAATCCAGATGAAGATCTTTAATAAAATGAATCTCATCAAATGTCGAATCCATACCAGGTTTAGTTGGACCATATACTTTATATTCATTTAAAAATCTATCAAGAAGAACATTCAAGGAGCCCTTATCAATTACATAAGCATTCATAATACCATTTTTTAATAATTGAATAGATATATCACATTATTTAATACTTGCAATTTCTTTTTTTGAATATTTTAGAAAAGCTGTTATTACAATTATTATTAATATAATAATTATTCCAACTGCTGCAGTATATGCAATTTGAGTTTCTACTCCATAAATTGGATCGTCTGTAATTCTTTTTAGATATATACCAAATAAAGCCCAGATGATTACAACACAATAAGCATAGTCTTTTCTTGTAATAATTATCAATATCGTAATTAATGTTGCAACTATAATTACAAAAATTGTCCATATCTGTTCACTTAAACCAAATCCGTCCCAATTAATTGTTACTAATACTGCTGTTACATTTGCGATAGTTGCTACAGTAATCCATCCAATATACACACTGATTGGTACATTAATAAATAATTTTTCTTTTGTAGATAACCTTTCTATTCCAATATTTAATTTTAAATAAATTGCAAGTAATGAGGCAAATAATAAAACCATTGCTAGTAATGATAATAAAACATGTTCGTAATGCCATAAAAATATCCATAATATATTTGCTAAACATGAAAGAATAAAAAAATAACTTATTTTTTCTAAATATGATTTTGTTGTTTTTTCCTTTTTAAAAAAATCTCTTGCAAGATATAGTGAAAATATTATAATCAGAATATAAATGACTCCCCATATTGAAAATGTTAAACCTATTGGTACGAATAAGTTTGGAATATTATCTGATAATTCACTAGTATATTTACCACCTATAGGAATCACATTTGAAAGAATATTAATAATTACAGTTAAAAAGACAGCTATGATATTTCCCATTTGTAATAGATTTAACGTTTTATTTTCCATTAATACACCAACCTTGTATGAGACTAAATCAATTATTTTTTAAAATAACTTTTGATAATAATTTCTTACCAATTTATTTTATATAAAAAATCTAGATTCTTTCAAAGATCAATAGAAAAATAGTAAATCGGTCTTATTTATAATAGAAGATATAAAAAATAAACTAGTATTAAAATTGATACCGCAGTAATAATCCAGAAATTTATATATTTAGTATACCAACCAGTTAAAGCAAGTACAAGAAAATATATTGATGAAATCCAAAAAATAATGTTTATAAGGAAAAAACTTTTTTGTCTACCACGGGTAACTATTAAATTTTTTTTATCTCCGTGGAAATCTGCTTCTTTATCAGGAAGTTCAAAAATTAAAATCACATTCAATAGATGAAGAGAAAGAGGAATTGCTAAAATTAATAATGATATATCAATGGTCCCTGTTTAAACATATATCCCCATCCTGCATTCATTAAACCTGCGATAAAATGGGGAAATTCACTCATCACTCTATAAGAAAATCTTATAGGTGGTGCTGATTAAAACCAAGAAAAAAATGCCCCAAGAGTGATAAATCCTATTGACCAAAAAGGAATAAAGGTTGTCCATGCCAATATTGCTGTTAGAATAAGAGAAAGCATAATAAATCCGGCAACCAACCATTTTGTAACTATTTTTAATTGAGGATATTGTTGTAGTACACCGCTACCACCAGAAAAACCAAATTGTCTATTGTACTGGTCGGCCTCATAATCATAATAATCGTTGATATATGATGCAGAAGTATAAATAAGAAAAATTATCAAAAAGCCCAATAGAAAAATTAAAATATCAAATTTATAACCTAAAATAAGTGCAAATAAAGATCCAAGCCAAAACGAGGGTAGAACTGCGATACCAATATGAGCTCTTGTAAGCTTTATCATTTGTTTTATATATGTAAGAATAATGTTTGAAACCTCCCCCCCCCAAAGTATATAAAAATATACAACAGGCATATATATGTGTTTTATTATTTTAATACATCCATTAGATATTATTAAGCAATATTTTCTTAAACAGGTAAATAATAAAATGTTTCAATAGGTGAGATAAATGGTTGAAAAAGCACCTTATGAAATTGTAAAAAAAATTATGGATATTGAAATTCGTAAATATCCAAAAATGATTTTAGCAGTTGTTGAAGGATATGTGGGTGATTCAGGTTTTAGTTTGCTTTTTAACTATATATCTGGTAAAAATAGAACTCAAGAAAAAATATTAATGACAGCACCAGTTATTACATCAGAAAAAATTCCTATGACTGCTCCGGTGATTACAAAAGAAAATTACATGGCTTTTATCCTTCCTTCATATTATAAAAAAGAAACAGTTCCTATTCCATTAGATAATGAGGTAAAAATTAAGTTTCAAGAAGAAAAAAAATTTGCAGTTTTAAGATTCAGTGGAAAAACCTCTAAAAAACGTGTGGAAAAACAAATTGAAAAATTATTTGTAACTTTAAATAATCAAAAAATCAAAATAAAGAGTGACCCTATTTTAATGAGATATAATAGTCCTTTTGCACCTGGTTTTATGCGAAGAAATGAAGTTGCAGTAGAAATCAATAATTTTTAAAATTATTTAATTTTTATAAATAAAATAGAAATTTATATCAAATTTTTAAATCAAGTATTTATTGTATATTTTTTACTTGCAAAAAGAAATCCAAAGCATATTCCTTTATGAGCCGTACTCTTTTGATGATGGACTCTATGTGCATTTAGTACTCTTTTTATATATTTGCTTTTTGGCCTATATTTTATTTTAATCCTTTTATGAAAAAAAATATCATGAACAAGAAAATATCCAATTCCATAACAGGCAACTCCGATACCTATTGGCAAACGAATATCGAAACCACCTAAAAATCCTGTAAATATCATAACAAATGAAAGCAAACTAAAAAATAAGCCAAATACATCATTTTTTTCAAAACGACCTTTTGAAGGTCTATGATGATCCTCATGTAAATACCATCCAAATCCATGCATTACATATTTATGCAAAAACCATGCTACACCTTCCATAAAAATAAAGAAAATAATTATAATCAAAATATAAAATATAATTATTTGTGCAGTTATCATATTATATAACCTATCTAATATTTTTTTGAATAATAATATTCTATCTCAGGTGAAGGTTTTCTAATTATGCAGGGCAAGATTCTTTTTCTCATTAGGGCTTTTGGATCAATTATATTCATTATTGTTGTTGATACTATCTGAGAAACTTGAGGTTTAACTTTTTTTACATATACTATTAACGGATCTTTATAGATTTGTTCAGCAGTCCAATTATACATCTCAGATGCAGTTATTACAGGTATTGAGTACCTCTTTGGGATATATTTGTAGCCTTCCTCTACTAAGGATTGCCATTCACAATAATAATTCAATTGTTTACGAATAAATTCTTTAAATTTTTCTTGGTAATTTACAATATAATCATAATCTAATTTTTCTATTCCATAGCGGTCTAAATCTGTTTTTGGAAAATATATTCTATTTAATTTTATATCTTCTGCTATATCTCTTATAAAGTTAATGTATTGCATAGATCTACCTAAATATTGGGCATATGAAAATGATTCTTCCGGAAGATTCATTATTTTTCCCATCATAAGACCTATTACCTCTGCTGATCCATATATGTATTTTAAAGTTTCATTCATTGTTTTATAACTTGATTTTAGTATATCCATTTCCATAGAATAAAAGAAAGCATCAATCCATTTTGGATTAAAATTCTTTTTATTAACAAGACTTGCAAACAAGTTTATTACGATATCATCTGTTATTTTTCCATTTATTGCTTGATAATATTTTTCTTTAAATTCATAGAAACCATTTACATCTTGTGGAATTGAATCCATATAGTTATCTGCTTTTCTAACAAATCCATAAAGGGTAAAAACATCTTTTTTTATGTAGGTCGGGAAAAAAATACTACTATAAAAGTAGGTCTTGCTTCCCTCTTTAAATATCGAGAATAAAGTTTTATTAATCATTAAATATCAAACTCCCTTTAAATTAAAAAATTTATAAAATATATGTTATTTATTTAAGGCAATAGAACATGATCGATTACATGTATTACCCCATTTGTACACACAATATCAGTTTTGATAATTCTGGCATTATCTATCTTTACTCCATTTGCTGTTTCAATTTTTATTTTCTTTCCATTGATTGTTTCTACTTTTCGTAAAATTGTTACATCCTTTGCCATTACTTTATTTGGAACAACATGATATGTCAAAATATTTGTCAATTTCTCTTTATCTTGTAAGATCTTTTCCATTGTTCCAGATGGTAACTTTAAAAATGCTTCATCATTGGGTGCAAAAAAAGTATATGGACCTTCGGTTCTTAGTATATCAGTTAAACCAGCTTCTTGAATTGCTTTTATTAAAGTTTTAAAATTTCCTGCAATTATTGCTGTATCTACTAGGTTTTTCAATTATTATGCCTCCATATTACCAATTTTTTTCTCTTTATAACTATAATTTAAGGACGATTTTATTTCATTTTTAGAACGATTTAGGTTTTATTTTAGAAAAAAAGGAAAAAAGAATTTTTATTATGTCTCTATTGGGTAACCTGCATCTTTCCAAGCTTTGAAGTTTCCTTCAAGTCTATAAACGTTCATAATTCCTGCATCAATCATTGCTTGTGCACTTGCAGTTGAAGGTGGATCTGTATGACAATATACTAGATATGTCCATGTTGGATCCAATGTTGGAATTTTTTCATTAAGGGTTCCATCAGCCCAAACATAATTTACTGCACCCGGAAGATGACCAAGACTGTATATATCTAACCCAACAACATCTATTATTAAATCAAATTCCTCATTTTGCCATCTTTCATAAGCTTCTTTTGGTTTAATATCCATATATGTGTCCCTATACAATATTAAAAAGAAACCTAATATTATCGCTCTTTGTTGAGTTCTTACTTTCATACCATTAGCTCCTGCTGATGCGTTCATGTATAGATTTCCAAGGCCTAATGGACTTTTTGTTTCTTTATTAAATGGTCTAAACTCTAATGTTATCTTTTCTCCTGGTTCAATTTGATCTATTGTTCCCTCCTGCAATACTTCATTTATTAAAACTCCTGATCCAGTTATTGCAGCTTTTGTCCTAAAACTCCATTCAACATCATTTAAAATTGTAGCACCGATATTTTCAATATCCATGTTTACTCCAAAAAAAACAGGTGCTTTGTATAAAGATATTATTAATTCATCGTCTAGATTATCATAAGGTGATGTTTCGCTATTTTTAGTTTCTGCTAATACTGAAATTGTAGGTATTGCCAGCATCAAAAAAATTATTGCTCCAATTATTTTTTTTCTCATATTTCTACCTCGTTTAATTTAAATCCAAAATTCTTTTTTTATATAAAAGAAAAATTAAAGAACAATTTTAAAACGTTTATAAAAACAATTTAAATAAGGGGATGAAGGGGTAAAATAGACAAAGGGAATCCGAGGGAGGAAAGGATGGGATGCAAAAAGTAATCTCCCTTTGCTATTTTTATATATAGGTTCTTTAGAATTATTTTTTAGAAACCCTATTTGATTTTTTTTTTTGTTGAAACGAACTTACCTTCACGTACCCCAACACCATACTAAAATCAATAGCTTAGGATATAATATTGACTTAAAAACGATTTTAAAAGAATTTTAAAATGATTTAATAACAATTTTCATTATATTTCAAATAGTCTTTCTTTTATGCAACAAATTTTTACCTTTTTCTGTTATATATATAGCTTTCAATTTACCTTGCCTTTTAAAAAATACTAAGCCTGTTTTTTCTAAATTATCTAATCTTGATGCAGCTGTAACATATGCAATATTAAATCTACTCATTACCTTCTTAAAAGATACTAAAGCATTCAATTGATTTTGTTCATAAATGTATTTTATAATATCAAATAATTCATCCTCTATTATTATATCCTCAGTTTTTTGACTAGGTAATATTAGTAATTCATTTTCAATCAGAGCAAGTTGATTACTATCAATTGTTGATGGATCTATTCTAACAAAGAGTATTGCTTTATTAATAGCAATTATATCATTTATATCATAAAGATATTTAATAAATTCTTCAAAAGAAAAACGCGATAATAAATAATGAATACCATCAAGTAATATCACTGATTTTTTATTATTTTTTGAAAATTCCTCAATTTTGATTTTTAATTTTTCAAGATTTGAAATATTAGTTAAACCTTGAACATTTTGTCTTGTAAGTATAACAACTTCAATATTTTTTAAAAGAGGGATTTGTCTTTTTATTTGATCTGGGTTTCCACGAGTTACTATGAGACCCTTAAATTTATCAATTGTTAAACCTACCAACAAATCAATTGATGACAAGTTATTTTTATCCTTAATTAAATAGCTATTTCCGCCTAATAATTTTTTATGCAATTCAATTTCCCTTGTTATATCCTTTCCGATAAATAATACTCCAATACACTCGTTGTTAGAGCTTTTAATCTCAGTTCCAGACACTCTTATTATTCGTTTATCATTTTCTTTTGTTTTTAAAAAAATATCAAAATAACTTGGAGCCTTTTTTCCACAAACAAATCTTATATTTTCAACGATATTTTCTGGGTTATCAAAAATCTCAAGTTTTCCTACACTTCTATTCAAAACCTCAATTTGTTTGTATCCTGTTACATTTTCTGCTGTCTTGTTCCAAATTGAAATCCTATTATTCATGTCAAAAGATATTATTAATTCAGAAGCACTATCAATTACATTCCGAAGGTTTTCTTTTGCTCTTTCAATATATAATTCTGCTTTTTTTCTTTCAATAATTTCATCATTTAAATCTTTATTAATTTTAATTAGTTCTGAAGTTCTTTCATCAACTATTTTTTCCAATTGATCTTTTCTTTGTTTCAGTTCATCTTCCATCTTTTTCTTTTTTGTAATATCTTGAACAACACCAAGCATTCGCTTTGGTTTGTCATTTTTATCTCTTATTACATCTCCTCTTTCTAAAACCCATCGTATTGTCCCATCTGGCCAAACGATTCTGTGCTCTATTGCATATCTTTTTTTATATTTAAGACAGTCATTAACTGATTTAATTACATAATTACGATCATCTGGATGTACACTTTCTAAAAAACCCTCATAAGTACCTTTAAATTTTCCTTTTTTAAATCCAAACATTGGTTCAATTTTTTCTGACCACTTCAAATCTCCTGTAACAATATTCCAGTCCCAACTTCCAATATTTGCAGCTCTTTGAGCAAGTCTAAATCTTCTTTCATCGATTTCAATTTTTTTAATTGCTTCATCTCTTGAAAATGCTATTGCTATACTAGAACCTATGATTTCAAGAGTCCTAATAATTTCATGTGAAAAAATTTCTGTTCTTTTATCATTTATTTGAATAAGTCCAATAATTTCATTATCAGTTCTAATAGGAATTAGTGCTATAGATTGATAGATTTTATTAATACAATTCTTTTTAGAAAATGATTTACGGATATTATTTGGATTTTGATCTAAAAGTTGTGAAAGATTATTAGTCCAAAAACTCCCATTTTTAGTGAAAAAAGGCATTGTGGAATCTATTTTTCCAAGTATAATTCTTACACATATACAATCATTTACTGTATTTTTTGATTTATCAGCGAGGATGTTTTTACAAATTTTGTCAGCCTTTTTTAAAAAATTACCCGGAAAGCCATTTGTTTCATAATATGGAAAAATATCTCTTTCTTTAATACGAATTCCAACTGCTTCAAAATCATTAAATTGTTTAATTAAAAAAAGGATATCACGAATTTGATTGATCCTTTCTCCTGATTTATTTAAACGATCAAGAATTTTATTAGATAATTTTTCAAGATTTTCAGATTGTTTAACTCTAGATATGTCTATTACTACACCTTTTACTAATAATGGATTTCCTTTTTTATCTCTCTTTACAATTGATCCTTTATCATAATACCATTTATAACTTCCATTCTTTGCTTTTATTCGATATTCCACATCATAAGCTTCTTTTTTTCCTTCTAGATGATCTCTCATAGCTTGCATTACTATATCATGATCATCGGGATGTACCAAATTTGTAAATGATTTATAATCTGCATCTTTAAAATCATCTACATTGTAACCAAGCATTTTTACTTTATTTTCATTAAAAATTACTTTCCCTGTTTTTACATCCATCTCCCACCAGGCTAGATTTCCTGCAGACAAACATAAATTAAGTCTTTCTTTTGTTTTTGAATTGCATTTATCTGGTTTTGAATTATTTTTTTTAATTTTTTCTTCCCCCAAATTATCAACTAGATTTTATCATATTAGCAAGTATTTGTGAGGATATAATAACCATAGGAACTCCTATTCCTGGATGATTGTAATGACCTGTATAATATAGGTTTTTTACTTTTTTACTTTCATGCTTGGGACGAAATACAGCTGTTTGTTTTAATGTATGAGCAAGACCAAGCGCTGTTCCCTTATAAGCATTATATCTACTACTAAAGTCATTATGGGCAAAAATTCTTTTTACAATTATATGGTCCTTTATATTTTCTCCAGCTAAATGCTCCATGTGTTCTATTGTTTTATCAAAATATTTTTGTCTTATTTTTTCGTTGTCTTCAAGTCCCGGTGCAACAGGTATTAAAACAAAAACATTTTCGCCGTTTTTAATTGCTGATTTTTTATCTGTTTTTGAAATGCAGGAAACATAATATGAAAAATCATTGGGCCATTTAGGATTCCTGAATATATCATCGAAATGTTTTTCCCAATTTAGATGGAAATATAGATTATGATGAATAAATCGTTTTAATTGCTTGTCAAGTCCAAGAAATATTAAATATGCAGATGGTGCAATTTTCCGTTTTTCCCAATATTTTTGTGAATAAGATCTATATTTTTTTTCTAATAGCATTTGTTCTGCCCAAGCATAATCTGCATTTACAACAATTATATCCGCGTAATAATCCTTCTTTGAAGTTTTTACACCAACTGCTCTTCCGTTTTTTATCAGGATTTTTTCAACCGGCTTATTAAAAATAAACTCAACTCCTTGTTCTTCAGCAATTTTATGCATTACTTCAACAAGTTTTCCAATACCACCTTTTGGAAACCATACTCCCATATTAAAATCAACATGTGACATCAAAGAATATAACGCTGGGCTATCATATGGACTTCCACCAAGAAAGACGATAGTGTATTCCAAAATTTTTCTGATTTTTTCATTTTTAAAAAATCTTTGAGCAAAGCTATCTAATTTTTGAAACATATGTAGCTTTGTTCCTTCAACAATTATTTTTGGTTTAAAAAAATCTGTTAAATGTTTGTAATTCTTGTAAATAAAATCTTTCATAGCAATATCATACTCATATTTGCTTAATTTTAGATACTCCTTCATTTTTTCTTTTGCGCCAGGTTCCATTTTCTCAAAAAGATCAAGATTTTTTTCAAGATTTGCTGATATATCAACAAAATCATCCTTATCAAAAAAAACTCTATATGAGGGATCTAGTCTTATAAGTTCCATATAATCCTGTGGTTTATTTCCAAATTCTGCAAAATATTTTTCAAAAACATCAGGCATTAGATACCATGATGGTCCCATATCAAAAGTAAATCCATCTTTTTTCCAAACTGACGCTCGTCCTCCAGGTTGCTCGTTTTTTTCAATTACTAAAACCTCATATCCATTTTGAGCTAAAAGTCCTGCTGCAGAAAGCCCACCAAATCCACTTCCTACTACAATTACCTTTTTCCTCCCCATTGTTTCTCCTATTTGTGAAATCTTATAATCTGAATATTATTCTAATTTATTGTTTTTTTGATTGAATCCATCTCTCTTTAAAGAAAAGATATACCATTAGATAAAATGAAAGCATTGAAAAGTTATAAAAAAAATCTTCAAAAGGTATGGTGAAGAATCTCCCATTCCATGCTCCAAATCCTCCCCAAATAGCATCAGGATTATAACCTACTACAATCAATGATGTAAGAAAATAATTAAATATTATAAACGGAATAAATGATAGTATAATATAAAACCAGTAATTTCTTGATTGGAGAATTTTAGGATATAATGTTGGAGTAACAATAAAAAATAAAGCACATGAAAACATTGAAAGAATTGTATAATCTTGAGTTCTAAAAATAAAACCAATAATTATAAATATAGCTGCTAAAGTGAGATAAAACCATTTGTTAAAGGGTAATTTTTTATCTTTAACAAAATAAACTATATTTTCATAAATAAAAATACAGGCAAAAGGAACTACTATAAAAAATAATATTTCTTCTATTGGAAGATTAAATATATCAATTCCTATTAAAAACTCTTCTTCAAACCACCAATCTCCTCTGGCTGTTACTAAAATATCCCATAAAATATAAGATAATCCAACAATTAATATTGATGCTGCAAGTGGCTTGAAATATTTGTAATATTTAAATTTCCATTTAAAGGTAAAAATCAGAGGAAATATTATTATTAAGAAATCAATTATAATATAATTAAGTACTATCATCTCTACACAGATATTTTACATATATCTTTTATATTAAAATTTTTCCAAGTTTTAGCAAGAAATGTTATTATAAGTGTTAAAAAATCTCTAACACTTCAGTATTAATTTTTTCAGAAAATTATCTTTATATAGAATATTTCTAAAAGATTTTTATATAATAAATTTATTGTCCCCCTCGGTGAACAGATGAATTATGTTATAGTTTATTGGTCAAGATATGGTCACAATAAAAAGATTGTTAATTATCTTTCAGAGAAACTAAAAGAGAAAAAAGCAGAAACACAGATTTTAACAACTGATGAAGCAAATCCTACTGCCTTACCTGAGGCAGATTTATATATATTTTCTGCTGCAGCAGAGGCATTCAATCTCCAAAGGAATATGAGGTCCTTTATGAAAAATCTTAAAGGATTGGACGGTAAGAAGTACGGAATTATAAACACCCATGGAATGGACAAACACAGGCTTCACAAGATGGAGAAACTACTTTCAAAAAAGAATATGGTAAAGGTAGCAGGTGTAGACTTTAAGGTTGGAAAGAATATTCAATCTGGAAATGCTCTTATGGAAGGTTGGGAAGTAAAACTAGACGAGTTTGCTGGAAAGATATAACCTTTTTAATTTTTTTTTTAATCTTTTATTCTTATAATGAACGAACAATTTGTGGAAGTTCAGATGGTTCATATATACATTGAAGATTTTTTTTATTCATTGGCCATGGATTAACTAGATTTATAAAAACAGTTGAAACGATTTGAGAAATCAATGGTTTTACTTTCCATTCATAAACAATAAAAGGATTTTTTAAAAGTTGTTCTGCGGTCCATTGATACATGTCCATAGCAGTCTTTATAGATATAAGATATCGTTTTGGCATAAAATGATAACCTTTTTCTGCTGTTTCTAACCAATAGCAGAATCTTGTAATATGTGTTTTTATTAGATTTGAAAAATTTTCAGGGTGTTTTTTTATATATTCATATTCAAGGCTTTTCAATCCATGTTCTTCGAGGTCATCATTAGGTATGTATGAACGTCCTAACTTGATATCTTCTGCTATATCTCGAATAGCATTTATACATTGCATTGACCTTCCTAGAAACCTAGCATAGGGGTATGAATCTTTATTTATATCTAGGATATTTGTCATATATAAACCCATTACCTCTGCTGCACCGTATACATAATTAAGTAGTTCTTCTAATGTTTCATAGGTTTTTTTTGTTAAATCCATCTCCATAGAATTTAGAAATGCCTCTGTCCAAGTTGGATCAAAACCTCTTCTATTTTCTAAATCTACAAATGAATCAATAACAATATCTCCAGTTTTTTTACCATTTTTTGCACGTTCATAATTTTGCTTAAACCAATAAAATCCTTCAACATTTTGAGGAATCTTATCAACTAAATCATCTGCTCTTCTAACAAAAGCATAGCAAATAAAAACATCATTACGTATCTTTTTTGGAAAAAAAAGACTGCTATAGAACATTGTTCGGCTTCCTTTATGAAAAATAGAGTAAATAGTTTTATTAATCATAGTCAGTCATTCTCTAATCGATTTGTAAAGTACTATTTGGAATCTAGTAATTTTTCCAGTATATAAGGTTATAATATATAAATTATATTATAGGTCTGTAATATATAAAGCTTGTTAAAATAATAATATAATAAATATATAAAGTTATTTTTAATATTACACTTATCATTGATTTTAAAATATTTAATAGATAAAAAATTATTAAATCTTTTTATTTTTAGTTTTTATTGTTAGAATGTGTATTGTAACGCCAATTGCGATAATGATTAGAATAATTTGTATTAGATAATTAGTAATAACAATGATTGTTGAAATTAGAATTGTTATCCATAAAACTGTGATCGATATTATTTTTACAAATAATGGTATGCCTCTTCCTTCTCTATAATCACTAATATATTTACCTAATAACTTATTATTTATTAACCAATTGTAAAATTTTTTTGAACCTTTAGCATAACATGCAGCAGCCAGTAAAAGAAAAGGTGTGGTTGGAAGAATTGGTATAAATATTCCAATTATCCCAAGCACTAGAAAAAAGGTTCCCGAAAAAACTAATATACCCTTTACTAAAGTATCTTTCATAGGAATAATTTTTAAATTTTTTTTTATGATGTAGCTTTCACACGTTTTTCATGGGCCATATTTGCTAGTTTTTCAACTTCATTAATATCCAGTTTTAGACCTTTAGCTACTCGGTTACCGTATTCTTTATCAACTTTATAGAATAGTGCTGTCTGGCGAAGCTGAATACATTTTTGAGCATTACCTAGATGATCAACAATATTACCTATAAGATGTTCCCGATCTTGATCTGTCATCACATCACAATAGAGAGCTCGAGGTTGAACAAAATCATCATTGGGATAGTTAAATGGATAACGATCTGCTTTTCCAGAGATTTCAAATGGAGGAGCTTTTGCAGTAATATCAGGTTCTGGACCCTTAAAACTGTTCGGCCAGTAGTTTGGTTTTCCACCAAAGTTTGAATCGGTTCGCATAAAACCATCACGCTGATAACTATTTTCAGGTGCATTCTTGGGTGCATTTACAGGTATTAGATGATAGTTCGGTCCAAGTCTATGAAGATGGGTATCATGATATGAGAAAAGACGGGCTTGAAGCATTTTATCAAGTGAAGGAGCAATACCCGGTACTAAGTTTCCTGGACAGAAGGCAGCTTGTTCGACTTCAGCAAAATAATTTTTAGGGTTCCTATTTAAAACAAGTTTACCAACTTCTATTGGTGGAAAATCACCATGAGGCCATACTTTTGTAATATCAAATATATCAAAGCGATAATCTTTCGCTTGTTCAGGGGTCATTAACTGCATCTGAAGAGTCCATGATGGGTAGTCCCCTCTTTTGATAGATTCATAAAGATCCCTTGTGGCATGATCTGGGTCTTTTGCACGCATAACCTCTGCTTCCTGCCGTGTAAGATTTTTTATTCCTTGGTCAGTCTTGAAATGATATTGAACCCAGAAATATTCATCTTTTTTGTTATACCACATAAAAGTATGACTGCTATAACCATTCATATTTCTATATGTTGCAGGAATACCACGATCTGAAAAAAGGATTGTAACCTGATGAATTGATTCAGGTGTTAGAGAAAGAAAATCCCAGAACATATCTGGATCTTTACAGTTTGTAGCTGGATTACGTTTTTGAGTGTGGATAAAATCGGAAAATTTTAAAGGGTCTCGTATAAAAAATACAGGTGTATTATTTCCAACAAAATCATAATTACCCTCTTCTGTGTAAAACTTAACTGCAAATCCTCTTGGATCACGTTCGGCATCAGCTGAACCTTTTTCTCCCCCCACTGTCGAGAATCGTGCAAATACTTCAGTTCGTTTACCAATTTTAGAGAGAAATTTTGCTTTTGTATACTTGGTTACATCCGCAGTAACCTCAAAGTAACCACCTGCACCAGCTCCCTTTGCATGTACAACACGTTCAGGGATGCGCTCACGATCAAAATGACCTAACTTCTCAAGCAGATGAACATCCTGCATTAAAACAGGACCACGTTCTCCAGCAGTTAGACTATTCTGATCATCACCTACGGGTATTCCAAAAGCAGTTGTCAATTTCTTTTTTTGATTTTTATTACTCATAAAACACCTCACCCATTAAAAATCAAAATAAGAAAGAAGTTTTTAATATTTTGTAATTGAAAACTAAAAATATTGTTATCTATTAGCTTATATTTAAATATCTAACGGGTCTGCCGGGATTTGAACCCGGATTAGAGGCTCCGGGGGCCTCTGTGATATCCAAGCTACACTACAGACCCAGAATGGTTTTGTGTAATGAGAAAACCTTTATAGATTGTTTCATGTTTTTATAATTGATAATATTAATATCGTATTTATTTAGTAATTTAGATATCGGTTGATGGGTTGTTGATATCTTTTCTAAGGAAAGAAAAAAATAGTATTCAAATTTAATTGAGGAATGAGTAAAAGGATAAAAAATTTCTTTTAATTTATTACAATCCTATAATTGTTCAAATGCATTACAATGATTTATAGTCTGTGTTAATAAAAGTTAATATTTTTGTTTTCAATATTTCCAATCTAACTTATCTTTTTTAACTAAATTGTTTTTCCATTAAAATGGTAGCAGATTGTCTATTTAGTATCTTCCACCTTTACCTTATGGTTTAATATGGTAAATTTCTCAATCAAAATTTTATTTATGATTCTTTTTGATTTTATTTATCTAACGCATCAATCAAATGATGTTTTGCTTTTTCAATTGTCCCAAGCAACATTATAATTTCATCATGTGTTATATCTGGCTTGGCTTCATAGAACCACCTGCCTTCTTCTTCCCTCACTTCAAATATCTTCATTTTCAATCACCTTTTAATTTATTAATAGAACTTTTGCACTTTTAGGTTGAAATACGCATGAAGTGCACTCTTCCTTTGAATCGTTCAAACACCCATCGCTTTAACCGTTGACAAGCAGCACCGATGCTCTTTGTACCTGCCACAATCACAGCAAGCACAGGATTACTGCAGACATTTTTTAGGAGGGTATACGCCAAGAAAACAAGGTGTAGGTGTATAACTACACAGTCGAGCTTTCTTATCTGGTATTCCCCTAATCCCAAATGCTG
>Ga0209427_10003684_pt1 | contig 17905 bp, 19 predicted proteins | sample DeeMarSWOR136_30_FD_187465 | JGI IMG/M metagenome (GOLD analysis project Ga0209427, IMG submission 187465) | Marine sediment microbial communities from White Oak River estuary, North Carolina - WOR-1-36_30 (SPAdes) (version 2) | ecosystem: Environmental > Aquatic > Marine > Intertidal zone >...
GCCGAGACCTGATGTTAGCGTGTGTGCGGACATAACCTTCGGGTTAAGGGCACGGATAGAAGAATGGTTCACCAAACCGAGGGACAAAGAAAGAAAAAGAGAATAAGAAAGGAGGCGCTATAGAAAGTACTTGCATCACATCATCATAGAAGAATTTGTTTTTCTGCCTTGTTGACTGAGTGAAGCATCTTTTATAGTAGCTTTATTGAGACAAGGATTCCTTTTTGCTTTATTATTCCGGAAATGGGAGCTTCTTGACATCGCCAGCTTGTGGGAGTAGATTGGCTCAAAGAGGGAGAGAAACATGAGCACCGTGGCAATCATAGGTTCGGGTATGGGCGGTTTAGTCGCCGGCAACCTGCTGGCCCAAAAGGGTCATAAAGTGACCATATTTGAATCGCATGTGGTGCCGGGCGGGTACACCTCCGGCTTCTGGAGAAAAGGATTTTACTTTGAGAGCGGCACTCTTTCTTTTGAGTCGTCAAGGCTCGTCTTCCAGGTGATGAATGATATCGGCGTTTTTGACAGGATACCGTTCACCAGGCAGTATGGACGGTGGATTTTCGCCGAGCTGGATTGTGAAGTCTATTCATTCGCCGACCTAAAGAAAGCGCTTCTCGAGGCATTCCCGTCGGAAAAAGAGAACCTGATGCGCTATAATGCTGAGGTCGACAGCATGTGCAGGGCGATGCTTTCCCTGCGCAAACCGAGCAATGTTTTTCAGGCTATCAGCTTCCCGTTCAAGCTGGCAAAGGTCATGAGAGGATTCAAGAAATACCGGAACACAACAGTCCCGGAATTCACGGCGATGTTCTTCGACATGGACTCAAAGCCCTATCGGTTTCTCAAGAACATGGCCTACCCGGATATGGCCGCTTCGATTCTTGGGGCTGCCGTATTATCCTTCTTTGAAGATTACTGGACCGTGAAGACAGGGATGCAGTCCTGGGCAGATGTCCTTGCCGAAAATTTCAAGGACCTGGGCGGGGAGCTGAGGCTGAGGTCCAAGATCGACAGGATCATCACCAAAGACGGGACCGCAGTTGGCGTTAGCAGCAAAGGAAAAGACTTCGATGCCGATTACGTGATCTCTGCCAGCGACTACAAAAAGACATTCCTCGAACTCCTGGACGATAAAAAACTCGTTCCTCAAGAGCTCAGAGAAAAGATCGAGAAAGCTCCGGTGTCCGAGAGTTTTTGCACGGTCTATCTCGGGTTGAATCTCCCCCAGGAAAAAATGAAAGAATACTTAAAGATACCGCACGTGTTCTACAGCGATGATAAAACGGATGCGGATATTTACGATTCCGAAGATGAACATTATTTTGAGAAAGCCTGGGTCATGCTCTATTCGCCCTCTCTCATGAACGTCAAGCTCGCGCCTGAAGGCAAATCCTCTTTGATGATCCAGACCATGGCCCCGTACAAATGGATGGACAACTGGGGAGGGGGGGACCGGGAGGCCTACAGGCGGTTGAAGGAGAAGGCCAAAAAGGCGCTGATCGGCCAAACGTCTGCGGTTATTCCGGACTTGAGCAAGTACATCGAGTTCGACGAGGCCGCAACACCGTTGACTTATGAGCGCTACACGCACAACACTGACGGCGCCTCGTCTGCCTGGAGCTGGAACCCGCACAAAAGATTCTATGAGAAATTCATGCGTACCCACATCAAGACACCGGTCAGGAATCTTTACATCGGTTCCTGCTGGGCTAACCAGATCGGCGGCATCCCGGGTGCTATCAGCGCTGCCCGGAAATGTGTCGAGGAGATAAAATAGTTTTCATGTCCATTCCCTAAAAAGGAGGATGAGAATGAAATCCGGAAAAATAAAAAAATTTAGGACCCTTAAAGCACTGGTCCTGCTCTGCGGGATTCTGCTGGCTGTTGGGTTGGCGGATGAAAAGCCCCTACCCTGGAAATTCGGCGGTTATCAGAATGTGAGCGAGCTCCATCTCAAATACTGGAATTTATCCGGTGAGACTATCAGGGATTTCCAGAACCTGCAGAAAGGCAGTCTGTCACCGGAGGTCTGCGAATTCTGGTACAGCCAGAATCCCCCAAAACTCCGCTTGGATAGGTATATTGAAGAGGGCCTGATAGAGTGCACCCAATTCAAAGGAAGAGAATGGGAAAAAATCACTCATGAAGGAAAAACATACATCCTCAAGGAACGTGTGGTCCAGCACGGCTCCAAAAGAACAACCTATTATCTAGAGAATATCAGCTCGGGAGGAGGAGTTGAACTCTGCGAGTATAAAAAGGACGAAACCACAAAGAATCCGCTGGCTTCAGTGAGAGATGGGCTGCTCTTGCTGACAATAGTTCCCTATCTTGCCGAGCCGGAAAACGAGGAGCTGGCCGTGTCGTCTCTGGAAATGGATGAGCTGTTCAATCCTGAAAAGTATAAAAAAACCGTGAGTGAGCTGAAGAAAAGGTATGAAAAAGCAGGCAGGCAGACGGCCAGGTGGGAGACCGGACATGGATTGATCCATTTTGCTGCCGAGGGATTTGCTTTTATAGACCTGGAGTGGGGGATCGGCCTGGAGGGTTTTGTGACCGGTCAGCGAGGAGGCGGGGGCATCCAAGCTGTCACCCTCAAGGAACCAGTCTGCATATATAAGGTTCTGGAGCTGGAGACCAAGATTTCCGATCCTCAGGACTTGAACAAATGGGTCGATTGATTTTGTTTTGAAGATAGATTTTGCATCGAGCCGGGATTCGCGCCCTGCGTCCTTGAAGGTGAATAAAGCGGATCAGAACTGTTCGAACGAGGGAGGAGCTTGGAGGATCTTTTTGATCTCGTCCATGGTGAGCACTCTATAGCCGCCTTCTTCGGGAGGATTGTCTCTCAGGTATTCAAACAGCTTTATCTTTTCTTCCTCAGAACAGGAATTCTCTATCCAGTTGTGCTCTTCTTCGGGAAGGGCGTACAGTCCGCAGTTGGGACATTCGTACTTCCAGCCGATCGCGGTTCCCGTTGCTTCCATATCTTCTGAGAAAGGAGCTCTTTCCGCCTGGGCTCCGCAGAAAAGACATGTTTCTTGTTCCCCGCCTATCATTATGGATTCCCTCCTTCATCACGTTTTTCAGAAATCCTTGTTTATGATTTTAGGTGAAGAAGCCAAAAAAAACAAGCCCGGCAGGTTCTTATTGAGGTTATTGATTTTTAACTGCGGTTGAGGTAAAAGAAGGTTGAATTTCCTAAGAGGAGGGAGTCATGAAATTAAATCCGCTTCGTTTGGGTTGCGCTCTGTCCATTTTATTCGGTTTGAGCTGTTTTTGTGTCGGTATCGGCAACCTCATCTGGAACAGATATGGCATCGCTTTTTTAAAGGTGATGGAATCCATTTATCCAGGCTATACATTCGGCAGATGGGGCTTCTGGGGAGTTCTGGTAGTCGCGTTGTATGCGGCTCTGGATGGGTTTATAATCGGGTTGGTGATCGCCTGGCTCTATAACATCTGCAAGTGCGAGAAAAAAGAGAAAGCCTGAGTCTTATCCTGTTCCTCTTTGATTGAAACTTAGAACGCGTTTCTTTTAACATTTCCAGACCGGCTTTTAAGAGTAGTTCATTCTGCTTTTGCCAATGAAGGAGTATTGGTGTACCATATAAGGCTTCATGCTGGTCTGAGATGAAAAAAGCCGCTGTCATTCTTATTATCTTCAACTGTATACTCATCTGCGTAGCCTGGCTTATGGTCCTTTACACCTACCCCCGACTTCCTCAACGGATACCGATCTGGCTCGATTTTTTTGGCCAGCAGCACGTTTTTACGGAAAAATCCCCTCTGTTTTTTCTTTATATTCTCACTCAGACTCTTTTTTGTGGATTCTTTTTCCTTTTGGCACAAATAATAGCTTCCCGGATGAAGGAGACCTGGAAAGCTGGCATATTCAAGGAATATATGTTTCTGACTTTGATTTTTGTTAACCTGATCTTTATTCATGTTCAGAGGAGCCTTATTCTTGTGGCCCGCCGGATTGAGATGGGTGTGGATAAGTTTTATTTTTATTCCCTGTTTGGGATCATCCTGATCCTGATTCCCTATTATCGTTTGAGGATCAAGCTCGCCAGAAAAAAACAGGAATTGGACCGGCTTTTAAAAAATCCAATGCCACGATAAGGCTAACGTGATTTTTTCAGCAGGGGAGAGGATAACCTGCCAGCCAGGGTGATTGAGGCTACAAATATAGTCAGCTGTTGATGAAGGAGGGAATGTTGGATGTGATTTTGAGCTGGGTCATTTCCTGTTTCGGATTCGATGGTTTTTTCTTTATGGATTCACTCCAGCTCTAAAGCTCGGTCTTGGTAAGTTCTATTTCCACTTTTCCCAGAACTTCCAGGATCTCTTTAAAAACCTCTTTGGGAACGAATTCAAACTCCGAATTATCATTCTCGGCTTTCTCCAGGCTTTCCATGGCTTCCCTGAGGTATTTGAACATTCGTTTGCGAGCTTTTTCCCGGTCTTTTTGTTTGCTCATATCCGTATTCCCTCCTTTATCTCTAACTCTGATTCTGATCTTTGTGGCCACTTTAAAATCCAGCCAGCGTCCTCTTCTTTTTCCAATATTTTAATGAAAACGCCCGCTAAAGTAAAAACGTTGTGGAAATTTTTTTATAAGCTCTTTCTCCTTGATTCTAAAAGAAAACAAAATTTTTTACAATTTTTGCCTCATTTCCGACTAAATAGAGTGAGCGAGGCTATCAGCAAGGACCGCAATTCCTGGAGGTGTAGACTAGGCTGAAAGATGGAAAAAGAAAGACGGAGAATCGAAGAAACAATTGCAGTCAGCCTTGATAAGAAAAGAAGGCTGAAATACAGCAAGGATTCTTACAGGGCCATACTGCGCAATCTGCGGATTTCCAAAGGGAATGGAGCGCTGGTTGAGCTTAAGCTGAACAACCTCGATCTCAGGTATCTCAGTGTCTTTCTCTGGGCTGGACTGAACTGGGAAGATCCTATGCTCCATCTGGTCAAGGTGGAGAATATGCTGTTGCAGTTTGAGAAAGATCCACAAAAACTGAAGGAAATCGAGGTCGCTGTCGTGCAGGCGCTGAAGATCGCTTTAAGTCAGATATGTGAGCAATCTGATAATTAAGTCCCGCCTCCTGCCCCTAATCCTCTTCGATTGAAAGAAAAATTCCTTGTTTTTTTCCTGTAGCTTATATTAATATAGAGCCAATCTATGTCATCACTCATCTGGCTAAGGAGGCTGACAAAAAATCAATCGAGGATGGGATTCGCTCTGTCCGGGGATGACTGCCAGATAAATCATCCCGTTTTTTAATACATGAAATCCCTTAAAGGAGGGAGAGATGCTCAAGCGAAAATCTTTGACAGCTATCTTGCTGTTTGTTTGTTTTTCTTTCTTTCTCCTTGGCTTTCAGCAGACTCAAGACCGGATCCAGGATGAGATCAGGAGAATCAACAGGGAAATCGAGCTGCGCGGATTCCAGTGGAAAGCCGGAGAGACATCTCTCATGCGGCTGATTCCCGAAGAGAGACGTATGAGGCTGGGCTATATCCGCCCCCGGTACGAAGACCCGGCACGCTTTATCCAGCTTGAAATGAAGGCCGAGATCCTGGCATCGCTGGACTGGACGGATAACGGAGGTAACTTCTTGACGACTGTCAAGGATCAGGGCCAGTGCGGCAGCTGCTGGGCTTTTGCCGCGCTGGGTACGATGGAAGCTATGTACAACGTCGAACAGGGAATATATGAGGTTCAGCCGGTGATGCTCAGTGAAGAAGCCAGCCCGGGCGAGGAAGAAGCTGGTGTTCATGGGCAGACGTTCAACCTGTACCAGAGAATGATGAATTCCGACCTCAGGTACCGGGGACTGTTCGGGCAGGGCTCGGCGGAAAAAACAGTGCCGTCCGCGTTCGGCATCGGGATGTACTTCCCTCAGCTCAACCTCTACCGGTGGATAATGGATAACACCCTCAGGTTCAACGACCTTTCCGTTGAGGACGATTATTTTTCAGTCATTCCCGACCAGTCTTCTGAACAGTCCGGTCTTTCTTCCCAGGATTCCTTAGTTCTCCCAAAGAGGTCTATCCGCACCCTGGAGTACCCGGATTTCTCCGAGCAGGATCTGCTATCCTGTTCTGGAGCGGGATCCTGTGCTGGCGGCTCGCCTTATCTGGCTCTGAATTACGTCATGAACACTGGGGTGGTGACCGAGGATTGTTTCCCCTATACAGCTCAGGACGATCCCTGTAATCTCTGTTATGACTACCTGGATAAATTATCCACGATCACCAGCTTTGGCTATGTGACTCAGATGACTGCGGACGAGAATGCGATCAAGCTTGCGCTTCAAAATGGACCGTTGGCTGCCTACATGATGGTCTATGCGGATTTCTATTATTACAACAGCGGGGTCTATGAGCCCATTTCCGCCCAGGAGGAAGGCGGCCACGGCGTTGTTCTCCTCGGTTACAACGATGACGACCCGAGCAACAGCTACTGGATCTGCAAGAATTCCTGGGGGACGAGCTGGGGAGAAGACGGATATTTCAAGATAAAGATGGGTGTCTGTGAGATCGGCACATGGGTGATACAGCTGTCAGGGGTCACGATCGATAACCAGCCTCCAGTTCTCGGAGATGTCAGTCTGAGTATTGCCGGCCAAACGTTCCGGGAAGGAAAAGAGATATCGATTCAACTTCAAGGCTCTGACCCGGACGGCGGTTCCTTGATTTACAACGTAACGCCCCTGCCCAGAGGAGCTGCCGTTAACGCCACTACAGGTGAATTCACCTGGACACCCAGTTATACCCAGGCTGGAGTTTACAGCCTCAGGTTTTCTGTCTCCGACGGCTCACTCGAGGATTTTGAGGTGGTGACCATCACGGTGGTCAACGTCAAGAAAACCAAGGCCAGGTTCTGAAAGGGGGATGGCGATGAGATCATTAAAAATAGTAGGCATTGTTTTCGGCGTGGTATTGATGGCAAGCTCGGCCTTCAGCGATTCTCGCTTCAGCGTCTTCGGAAAGGTCAATTTTATCGCAGCTACAGGTAAGGCGTCCGATCATGAATACGGAGTGAATGAATTCCCTCTCGTGTCAGCCTATCAAAACCTGGGAATCGGGTTCGGGTTGACGTTCGGAGAGACTCTCTTTGCCGGAATCGAAGGGCACTATAACCTCAGCGGAAAAGTGACTCTCACAGACCCGATTGACCCTGATACAGTGGAGGTTGACACCTACAAATATGCTTCCGGTCTTTTCATACTCGGGTTCAACCTTGTGAATAACCAGAGAGTGAGGCTCTACCTGAACGGAGGAGCAGGCATCCGTTATAATCTAGAGAACGAGATAAAAAGCTATGTATCCGAAAACGGCTATTTAACCGAGGTCGATCCCCCTGATAAGAGATCCATCCTCGAAGGATTCGGAGGAGCAGGCTTGGAAGTATACCTTTCGAAAAACTCGGGCCTTCTGCTCAACGGGCGCTACGTATATGTTGCGCTCGAGGAGCCTCAAAAAGCCATGGTTGTTATAGCTGGAGTTGTTTATAGATTTTAAAAAAAGGTGTATTATTATTTTAACCTCCCATTTCAAAGTGGGGTGAGGGTATGAAAATAAGAGGATTCTTGGCTGTATTGATCCTGGCAGCGGTTGTGGTTTATTTTCTCTGGATGGCCAAGGCTGGAAAGGATAAGGTGGTGGAGGAGGTAAAGGTATTCAGCGATACGAAGCAGAAGTTGACAGAAGCGAATATGTCCAACCTTTCCAGGGAAATTCAATCCTATATCGCCATGCAGGGCAGGGCTCCGAAGAACCTGAAGGAATTCCGGGCTCTTCGCGTCATGCCGGTTTCGACTCTCGATGCCTGGGGAAAAGCGATAAAGTATGAAAGGCTGACTGATGAAGATTTTCGACTGATCTCCGCCGGAGCGGATGGAGAATTTGACACCTCCGATGATATCGTCAAGGACTATTAAAAGAGTCGGGGCCGCATCTTAACAATCGATATTCTTCTCGGTTTTATCTCTGCTTTCGATCCCGCCTCGCAGCTGAGCAGAGATGGAGCCGCCTTTTTTTGGTTCTGATTGAATTTATCTCGAATTTCTGGTAATGTAACTGTTTATACAGAAAAGCCTTTGACGCAGGAGAAGAGCCGATTTGAACGAAGAACGCAGGATCGATAGTAAATTCAGGTTTGTCATATTAGCAGCAAAGAGGGCCAAGCAGTTGTTGCACGGCGCTAAGCCTAGGGTGAAGTCCAGGTCCAAGAATCCTATCCGAGTTGCCCAGGAAGAAGTCCGAGATGGAGCCATAGACTTTGAGATCATTGAGCTGAAAAAAGAAGAGCTCCTGGAGCCGGCAGAGGAAGGCTTCATCGGTGAGGAAATTGGTGATATACCCGAAGAGGTCGAAGAGCAAGATTTAATCGAAGAAGAAGAAGAAGAAGAAGAAGAAGAAGAAGAAAAAGAAGAAGAAGAGCCGAGCGACGAGGAAGAGGAACCCAGCGACGAGGAAGAGGAACCCAGCGACGAAGAAGAAGAAGTCGAAGAGGACGAAAAATCAGAAACCCCGGAGACTGTGAAGAAGGAGCCGAAAAAGAAGCCCAAGAGCCAGAAAAAAGGAAAAGCCAAGAAGAACTAACCAGGTCATCCCGAAGAAGTTTATGAAGTTTTATCCCTTGCCTTTTTCATCAGTTGAACATAATCCAGTTTGATGAATTCTTTTTTGGGAATTCCCAGAGCTTTGGTGAACTGGACGATTTCATTCCTTTCTCCCTCAAGCTCCATGAAATTGCCGATTTCTGTCTCATCCAGGCATATTTTTAAGCGCTTTTTCCGGTAGACCGTTCTGTGTTTTTGATAGCTGAAAACCGGGATAAGCCCGAGAGATTTGAGTATCTTTCTCAACTGGACCTCGTTCCTGACTTCTGTCTCGAACTCTTTCCGGATCTTGAATTTCCTGGATTTTTCTGGGGGGCCTTTAAATGTCAGATAGGCCTTCTTCCCGGTTGTGCGCAGCCTTAAAGCCTGGCGCTTTTTGTAGAGGTCACGGGAAGGAAAGTCGAAGAGAGTGTTTTTTTCGTAAGAGCGCTCTTTGGCGAGTTGGGCCTTGAGGCTTAAGATCTTTTTCTGGACGGAGGCAATGTCATCGATCTTGATTTTGACTTCTATCTCGACCATCAATTCCCTTTAGATGGGCTCCTCTTGTCAGAAGCTGTTGTCAGCTTCTCTTATTTTTTCCTGGTTAAGATAAACTCAGGCATGAGAGTCAAGGCCTCTCGATGGATCGATTCAGGGAATTGTGAAATGATTTCTTTGGACCTACTGGAGAACTCTTCGGCTTTTTTATAGGCATAATCCAAGGCTCCGTTGGATTTGATGATCTCAAGAATTTCGTCCTTGGAGTTTCTGCTGAGATGATCGTCTCTCAACAGCTCGGAGAGGCGCTTTTGATTTGAGCTCCCGTCATGATTCATGGTGAAAATCAAGGGAAGAGTAATTCGCCCTTCGCTCAAGTCGGAAAAGGTGGGCTTACCCAGGGTTTCTTCTTCTCCTGTGAAATCCAGAAGGTCATCTATGATCTGAAAGGACATCCCCAGGCTTGTCCCATAATCCACCAGGTAATCTTGTTCTCTCTGTGAGGCGTTGCCGAGGAGGCCGCCAATTTGGCAAGCCGCAGAGAAGAGGGAAGCGGTCTTTTTATTGATGATATCGAGGTAATCTTCTTCTGCCAGCTCGAGATTTCCGCTCCAGCAGTATTCATTCAGCTCTCCCTCGATCATTTTGGCGGATATGCGGGTGAGAATCTCTGTGATTTGACGGTGCTCGCTCTGCAGGGAGTGGCCCAGAGCATTTATGTAGAGATAATCGCCGAGAAGAACAGTGATGTTGGGCCCCCACCGGGAATGGATGGACTCCCTTCCTCTTCTCATGTTTGAATTGTCGATGATATCGTCGTGGATGAGGCTGGCCGCATGGATGGTTTCGACCAAGGCCGACATAAAGATGTCCTCTTTTCCTTTATAACCGAGCAGCTTGGAGCAAAGCAGGAGAAGAGCCGGCCGGATCCTTTTGCCGCTGTTCTGGAAGAGATAGCCGCTGATCTCTGAGATGAGCTTGTTGGGAGACTGACAAAGACGATGAAGCTGCTCCTCGACCTCATCCAGCTCTTTCAGAATTGCGCGATAGAGGTTATTCAAGCTCAAATTTTCCTTGACTCGGGATTTTATGGACTGTCTGGCCGTTTCACTCATCGCTCAATTGACTCTGTTCTGTGTATTTTCTTTGTAGTGAAATACTTCACTCCTCATTTATTCTGGTCGATCGGCCCCTCTTCGATTTTTTTGGGATTTTTCTTCTTCTGGAGCCTTGATCGGATACCATATCTTAGCATTACCTTTTTTTTATTTCAAACCGAAAGAGGGATTGGAAGTTAAGAGTGGTTTTTTCCGCCAGTTCATCCAAGGAGATCTTTTTTAACTCAGCCAGGACTCTGGCTGTTTCTTTGACGTAGGCAGGCTCATTTCTTTTGATGCGGCCTCGATACGGAGAGGGGACGAGATAGGGCGAGTCGGTTTCGATCAGGATTCTCTCCATCGGGATTTTTAGGGCAATTTCTCTGATCTGATGAGCTTTGGGAAAAGTGAGGATTCCCGAAAAGGAAATATAGAAATTATGATCAAGCATCCAATTAGCCAGTTTCCAGTCCTCAGTAAAGCAGTGGAGGACTCCTCCTTGAGTGAAGTGTTCCTCTTTCACGGCTTGAGCTGTTTTCATTCCGGAGTTTCGGCTGTGCACGATGACGGGAAGTCCGATCTTTTGTGCGGTAGTGAGTTGATGGCGAAAGACCTCTTCTTGCTGAGAAGCGGGGGAAAAATTATAGTGGAAATCCAGGCCAATCTCGCCCACAGCTTTGATTTTTTCTTCTCGAGCCAGTTCCTCTGTTTTCAGGCTGAATTCGGGATTGAAGTCTTTGGCTTGATGGGGATGCACGCCTGCAGCGGCAATGATATTTTCGTAGCTGCTGGTCATATCGAGCGTGGTCTGGATCCCTTGAGGATTGGTGAGGTCTGCGGGACAGAGGATGGCTTTGACTCCTTCCTTGAACGCCCGTTCGATAACCTCATGGCGGTCTTTGTCGAATTCCTCCATGTCTAGATGGGCGTGGGAATCGACAAATATCGTTGTCACTCTTTTCTCCTTCGAAGTAATGATATCCTATTATATGATGTACTGATTTGAAGTCAAAATGATAATATCATCCGTAAGCACCTTTATTTCTATCCTTCAAGGGGTCATTCAAGGGATCAGGGCTCGACATTAGACATTTCAACGATTTTAATGTTGGGATCACGCCTTATCAGAATGGTTTTTTTGTCATCTCATTCAAGCCTGACTGAAGTCAAGCCAACATTGACAAATCCTGATTTCCCGATGTCTAATGTCGAGCCCTGACCCCAATTATTTCACAAAGAGGGAATTCGAATCGAGGCGGAGATAATATGGAGGAAAATACTGTTCTTCTCTGGAATCCGCTTTATTCTATTCTATATGGCTTTCAGTTACTCCAGGACTTTTTTCTTCAGATGACGAAGGGGCAGGGCTCCGTAGCTGAGCAGCTTTTCCATGAATTCCTTTCTGTTGAAAGACTGGCCTTTTAATTCCCTCTGCCTCTTTTCCATATCCAGGATCTCTTTGTAGCCGACGTAAGCGCATGTCGCCATACCAGGCCTTAAAACTATGGTATTCCAGTTTCTCTCGGCCTCAGCCTGTGTTTGAAAGCCTGTGATAGTCATCAGGCGGAGGGCCTGGTCTTTGGTCAGACCACCCTGGTGGATATTGAGGTCAAGCTGAAAATCGATGACAGCCTTGAGCAGATTCTTAAGCTGATTCAGGCGCAGCCTGAGGTCGTAGTTCCCGAATCCGGATGTGACCAGCATCTCTTCCACAAAGACCGGCCAGCTTTTGATCAGGGCCATGTTGGGATAGAATTTTCTGACTAGAGAAGGATTTTTGCCGGTGAAAAATAAGGGGACAAATTCGCCTGGATAAATGTTGCGGGCAGTCCAGTAATATAAATAGGAGTTATTGTATTCCTCCAGGAAGGATTGTACCTGCCCTTCATCCCAATCCTCGCTGATGGGGGAAACCTGGACTTGAGGGATCCCTGAGCTTTCATAAATACCAGGGGCGATGGTGCGGGAAAGGCTGATTCCCTGAGTGTAGGCGGGCGTGGGCTGGATATCGGCGTCAGCATCAGGGATGGATATAAGATCCTTGCTTAAGATGAATTCTTTTATTTCAGCCGCTGAGTCTCTGATTCGACTAATGTATTCATCTTTGGAGACATGTTCTCCTTTTATCCTGTCAAAGACATGGGAGATAACCTCGTTATAGATTTGGTCTTTGGTAAGGGTAGGTGGTGGATTTTGCAGGTCTATGCGAGGGTCCATTATTTCATAGAATGGTACGGAGGTGAAGAACATTTTCATCCGGATATTGTTGTTGTCTGCCTGGGCCTGATTGATAATGTCTTGAAGGGGGATTTCGTTCTGCAAAGTCAAACGCAGAAGCCTGGTATGAGCCTGGGCTCCCAGACGAAAATTGCCCGTGGAGCGAGGAAGGAGTTCATTATTCAGGAAGTTCTGGTAGTCCTTTAGCGCAGGGATGACTTTGGCCAGGCCATCCCGAAGCTTGGACTGGCTTTCTGCCGGAGCGGCAGCGATTATTTCAGGCAGCTCGGTATTGTAGAAATCCAATATTGCTGGGAACTGGGTGATGGCTGTTTCAGTGAAAAGCTGAGGAGGTGTCTTTAGATTTTCTTTAGCCTGCTTGATGAACTTCGGCAGCTCCTTCAGCCTTTCTGCCGCATTCTTTGCTCTCTCATTCAGCGGAGCGAATTCCTTGGAAAAGAGGCTCTTGATGCAGTTGATGAATATTTGATTGTAGGTAAGCGGATTGTATTCCCAGGGAACGAGGTTTTCTACTTTGAGAAGTTCCATGTCCATGACGTCGATCATTATTTCGTAGTCGATCAATACCTCGGAGCTCAGCCTGGTCTTATCGATCTTGGCCACGAATTCCTGGTTGGAATTGTCCAGGACCTCGTGGTACTTCTCCAGGCTTTTTTCGCTGAAGTCCTCGAGTTTGTTGTCATAGGAGTGATAACTAGCAAGCGTTGCGGCTGTCGGGTAAAATTTCCAGTATTCGGTGAGGAACTCCTCCAGAGCTTTCTGGAACTTTCCGTCTTCAGGAGTTGCTGAAAGAGTCCATAGACCGGAGCTTGAAAGAATGATAAGAAAGATAGCGAGAGGTATGAATTTCTTCATCATTTAACCCTCCTCAGTAAGAGCATTTGATGCCTCGCATATTTTAATTGTGCTACCTATATTATAGTGGATTTGTTTTCTTTTGTGAAACAGCAATCCTACCAGAAATGATGGTAAGTGGCAATACTTTGCTGAACCCTTGACAAGAGGCTAAAACTTAATGACAGCAGAGCCCCACGTATACCCGGAGCCAAAAGCTGTCAGGACAACGATATCGCCTTCCTTTATCCTGCCGTTCTTTATGGATTCATCCAGAGCAATGGGAATCGAGGCCGCTGTCGTGTTTCCGACTCTGCCTATGTTTCTGATCACTTTTTCTACGGGGATCCTCAAGTTCCTGGCCACCATCAGGGAGATCCTGTCGTTAGCCTGGTGGGGAAGGAGATGATCCACATCGTCAATAGTGAGCCCGTTGTGTTCCAGGGCGGCTCTCACAGCTTCAGGCATTTTTTCGGAGGCGTTTTTAAAAACATTCCGTCCGTTCATCCGGGGAAAATATCTTTTTTCGTCGATGTATTCCTTTTTAAAAGTCGGGTTATCCCTGGAACTGGGCTTTTCCATCCACAGGTCAGAAGCAAAATTTCCGTCTGAATACAGGTGAGTGGATAAAATGCCTTTGCCGTCATCTTGGTCGTTGGGTTCGAGGATGACTGCGGCCCCTCCATCCCCGAAAAGAACAGCAATGTCTCTTCCATCGTCCGTATAATCCAGATTGGACGTTTGCACCTCAGCAGCCACCACCAGTATTTTTTTGTAGCTATGATTCTTGATGTACTGGTCAGCCACGGAAAGAGCGTAGATAAAGCCTGTGCATTGATTCCTCACATCAAGCGCTCCGATCCCAGAAAGACCCAGCTTGGCCTGGACAAGCACTCCTATTCCCGGAAAGTAATGGTCAGGAGAGAGGGTGGCGGCGATGATGAAGTCGATTTCAGACTTGTCGATCTTGGCATCCTCTAACGCCCGCAGCGCGGCTTCATAGCCCAAATCAGAGCTTCCCACACCTGGCTCGACCCAGCGCCTTTCGGAGATTCCCGACCTTTGACGGATCCATTCGTCAGAGGTGTTCATGACTTTTTCCAGGTCGAAGTTGGTCACCACTTTAGCAGGAAGATAATGGCCGGTTCCGGTGATGATGGATTGTGTGCTCATCTTGCTTTAGCGATTATAATAGATAAAAAAAGAAAAAGATAGGCAATTTTTGTTGATGCCCAGATTAAAAGGCGTCAGTAAAAGGGGTCAGGGCTCGAAATTAGACATTCCAACGATATTAACGTTTGGATCAGGCCTTATCAGAATGGTTTTCTGATCATTTCATTCATGCCTGACTGAGGTCAATCCAATATTGATAAAGCCTGATTCCCCAATGTCTAATGTCGAGCCCTGACCCCAATTATTTACATTGTTAATCCTCACGAAATGGCAATCTTCCATTATTGACTGGTTCAGACAGAACGAGTAAGATACAGTTGACTTCGCGACGAAGGAGGAGCTGGTTTGAGAAAATATGGTTTTCTTTTCCTTCTTGTTTTTTCCCTCTCGATCCTTCCGTTTGCTGAGAAAGAAGATTTCCTGAAGATAGAAGTTTCTTTGAGACCGGAATCCCTTTCCGGAGGAGGGGAAGGAAAGGTGGTCTTAAGAATCAAGGTTGACGAAGGAATGAAGGTCAATCCCAACCCTTCGTTTTCCATCGAATTCGCTCCGTGTGAGTCGCTTATCTTTGGCAAGGAAGTCTATACTCCTGCTGACCTGGGGATTGAGATTTCAGAGGAGATGGGAGAGGAATACTTGAAGCTGGATGAGCCTTTTGAAATTTCTTTCGCGGTCAAGCCGGATGCAAACAAAGGCCAATATCTTCTCGAAGGAAAGATCAGTTATTTCATCTGCTCTAAAGAAGAAGGCTGGTGTTTGAAGAGCAGTTCTCAATTCTCAGCCCCTTTTAAATTAGAATAAAAGGGATCAAATAAAAGGGGTCAGGGCTCGACATTAGACATATCAACGATTTTAACGTTGGGATCAGGCCTTATCAGGATGGTTTTCTGGTCATCTCATTCAAGCCTGACTGAAGTCAATCCAACATTGATAAATCCTGATTCTACGATGTCTAATGTCGAGCCCTGACCCCAATTATTTACCAATTATTTACAGCCAATCGTTCTCAAGATACCAGTCGACGGTTTCCTGGATGCCTTTCTCCAGCGAGTATTGAGAACGGAAGGATAGCATTTCTGCCGCTTTCCTGGTGTCCACGATCCACGCATTCTGTTTCATGTCTTTAAACTTGTCTCGTCCAAATATACTCGGAGGCTTCCTGATTTTATTCATCAGATCGATAACCCATGCGGCGAGAAAGACAAGAAAGAAAGGAACATTCACTTTTCTTAATTTCTTTCCAAGCCTCTGGCCTGCATTCTCTCCTATGTCATCCCAGCTGTAGGGATTTTGGTCGGCAATGTTGAAGATTTCTCCGCTGTCGACTTCCTTTTGGGAGGAGAGATACAGGGCTCGGATCACATCTTTTACATAACAGAGGCTCAACCGTCTTTTTTTAGAACCCAGGGAGGGCAAGAGTCCCCACTTTATAAATTTAAAATAGTTAAGCAGATCTGGATCTCTTGGGCCATAAACAGCACTGATCCTGAGGATGATCAGAGGGAAGCTATCTTTAAACTTTAAAGCCTCGAGTTCGCCCAGCAGTTTGCTCTTGCCGTAATGGGTTATGGGTTGAGGAGGTGCGCTTTCCCGGACAGGTTTTCCTTCCGCGGAAGGCCCCGATGCGGCGACGCTGCTGAGAGAGATAACTCTTTTGGGATGAATATGTTGCAGGCGGAGAGCCGCTAAAAAGCTTGCTGTCCCTTGCTGGTTTACTGTATAATAATCAGCCGTCTTGGAGGTTTTTGTCAATCCAGCAGCATGAAAAACATATTCAATGTCCGCCGGAAGCGGAGGAACGGAAAAGAGATCCCCTTCGATGAATTGAATGTCAAGACCTTTTAGCCATTTGAGGTTGTTCAGGTTCCTGACGAGAGCGGTCACCTCGATGTTCTGGCTCAGTAGGAATTCGATGAGGTGGCTGCCGATAAACCCAGTTCCTCCGGTCACAAGAGCTTTCACGGGTAAGATTGTATGAAAATTATCTCCTGTGGTCAAACCCAATCTTTTTCAGGGAATATGATTCAAAGGAGTGCAACTTTTTGATAGAACTCCGAGTTCATGAGAGGAGGCAGTAGTGAGTATTTTCGATAAATGTTATGAATTCACGCGCGCAGAGCAAGCCATGGCGATGGGACTGTATCCCTATTTTACTCCTATCCAGAAAGTTGTTGGAAATAAAGTCAAGGTCGATGGCAAAGATATGATCATGGTCGGGTCGAACAACTACCTGGGTCTAATCGACCACCCCAAAGTGATGAAGGCAGCCCAGAATGCTGTGGGCAAATATGGGGTGGCGACCTGTGGCTCGAGATTCTTGAACGGCACTCTTGACCTTCATGTGGAGCTGGAGAAGAGGCTGGCCAAATTTATAAACAAAGAAGCAGCCCTTACTTTCAGCACCGGCTTTCAGACCAATCAGGGGATAATATCCACTCTTATCGGAAAGGGGGAAACAATTATAACCGATAAGATGATTCATGCCAGTATTGTCGATGCCTGTCGGCTGTCTTACGGAGATGTCCATAAGTACAAGCACAATGACATGGAGGACCTGGAGGAACAGCTTTCTTCTTTGGGAAAGGAAATGGGAAAATTGATCATCGTGGATGGAGTATTCAGCATGGAAGGAGATTTGGCCAACCTGCCTGCGATCGTGGAACTGGCTAAGAAGTACAATGCCAAGGTGATGGTGGATGATGCTCACGGCATAGGAGTCATGGGGAAGAACGGCAGAGGAACGTCTGAACATTTCGGAGTGGAAGGTGATGTGGATTTGATCATGGGCACTTTCAGCAAGTCTTTTGCCTCTTTGGGTGGGTTCGTCGCCGGAGAGAAGAAAGTCATATCTTATATTAAGCATTTTGCCCGGGCTTTGATCTTTAGCGCCAGCATAACCCCTGCCTCAGTGGCAACGGTCTTGGCCTCGCTTGATATTATCGAGAATGAGCCGGAGAGAAGAGAGAGATTGTGGGAGATCACTCAAAGAATGAAGACCGGGTTTCAAGCCATGGGCTACAACACAGGACCCACGGAAACGCCGATTATTCCCTTGATCATCGGGACGGATGAGCTGACTTTTATGCTCTGGAGGCTTGTCAAGGATGAAGGGATCTTCACCAACCCGGTAATTTTTCCCGCTGTTCCCCAAGGCCAGTCTTTGATCCGGACGAGCTATTCGGCTACTCATACCGACGAGGAGATGGATAAAGTGCTGGCGGTTTTTGAGAAATGCGGCAAGCAATTGGGTATAATACAATAAGATGGAAAGGCTGATGAAAACCAGGGCTTCAGCAAAGTGTATGATTATTTCAATTGGTTCTCTTCCATTTTGTGTGGGTAATTGAGTGGATAAAATACACAAAAATGGCGTCGCTCCCTTCAGATTTTTAACGCCATTCCCTCACCATCCCCCTTGGCGCCTGCGTAACTCCGCATGCCAGACTG
>Ga0209427_10003685_pt1 | contig 17905 bp, 18 predicted proteins | sample DeeMarSWOR136_30_FD_187465 | JGI IMG/M metagenome (GOLD analysis project Ga0209427, IMG submission 187465) | Marine sediment microbial communities from White Oak River estuary, North Carolina - WOR-1-36_30 (SPAdes) (version 2) | ecosystem: Environmental > Aquatic > Marine > Intertidal zone >...
CGAGTATCAAGAAGCGTATACTCGACTGTCTGCTGCAGTCCACTACTACGTGATTCCCACATACAACTGTAACATGAGATGCATATACTGCTACCAAAAGGATTTAAGAACAGAAAAGAAAGTAATATCACAAAAAATGCTTGAGAGCTTCTTCAAAGTGGCAGAAAATAATCCTCCCCGGATGATCACCCTTTACGGAGGGGAGCCCTTACAGAAGATGACAATCCCTGCTGTGGCATCGCTCATCAGATTCTGCCAAAAAATGGACTACAACCTCTCTGTTTGTACCAACGGCCTCGAATTGAAGGAGGTTGCACCTGTTGAGGCTTTCAGTCACATCACTGTGACCCTGGATGGTCTTGCACCTGTTCACAATTTCAGGAGACCTTCTCCAAGAAAAGAGAGTTTTACCTCAGTGGTGGAGGCTGTTGAGTACGTAATAAAAAAGGATGTTCCTGTAACTCTTTCCATCAATGCAGATTTACACAACATTGACAACCTCCCGGAGTTTGCAGACTTTTTAATCTCAAAAGGGTGGCACACCAACCCAAATGTTTCTTTTGAGCTTTCCCACATTATTCCACCACTGGACAAAGACTACCCGTACATGGTGGAGCCTCTTGAGGCTGCCAGGAAAATGGTGGAGTTATACAGGAAATACCCTCACATGGAAATGTTCTTGAGTTCTCTGAAAGAATCATCTCCACTGCTCAGTGTTTTTTTCAAGGAAACAGAATGGAACCCCAAGTACTGGTACTGTGGTGCTAACTGCTACATGCACTTTTACGATCCGTACGGATACATCTACCCCTGTTACATGGTTGTTGGACAAACCCCTTTTGCCATCGGGAGGTACCACCCCCAAAAGGAATGGTTCCCCCACAAAAAAGTGTGGAGAGAGCGGAACTGTTTTACCATACCAGAATGCAGAGAATGCGTTTTCAGCTACTTCTGTGGTGGAGGATGCTGCTACAGGCAGTATGTGAGGACAGGCTCACTCTCAGGACCGTACTGCGATCAGCTAAAGGCAGCAGAGGTTTACGTCCCCTTTTTGTATAACCTGGTAACCCAAAGGGGGGAACGACTGTGAAATCCTCGCACTGGAGAGAAGAAATAGAATTCACCCCAGATCCAGATAATCCTATGGGCATTGTGAGAAATGTGGCATTTGAAATGGAAAAAAGGGGATTGTCTACCATTTTGGAGATAGGATGTGGACAGGGAAGAAATGCAGCATGGCTGGCTGAAAAGGGATTTTCTGTTACTGGTGTAGATTTAATCATGAAAGATCTTGTTTTATTCAGAGAATATGCAAAAAAACGGGGTATTAACCCTTATATTATTCAGAATGATATTTCTCATCTATCTTTTAAGGAGAACCAATTTGATGTTGTTATGAGCTTTCATGTACTCACTTTTGTCCCAGAACATGCGCGACCTCTGGTTTTACAGGAAGTGAGAAGAGTGTTGCGACCTCACGGCATATTTGTTGCTGTTGAACGGTCTCAAAAAGATCCTGACTACAAAAAGGGTGTAGAAATTGAGAGAGAAACCTACACGTTCCAGGGGTATACACACCATTTCTTTTCTGGAGAAGAACTGAGAGAGCTGCTCTCACCCATGGATGTAGCAGTCTTAAGGGATATGAGGATTATTGATGCATCGCACGGTTCTCTCCACGTTCACGGCGTATGGACTGCAGTGGCCGTAAACAAGTAGCTTGTTGACATCCGAAGATACAATCATCTTCCAGAGCGGTTATGCACGATGTTACACGTGTAACAGTGAAGAGTTAAGTGCAGTCCTGATCAGGTTTAAAGGATTACTCATCAATAAAAACTGAAATTTCTTCTAATTTCTTTCTTTTTGGCTTTCTTGGGTCGTGTGCAGGAATTCCCACAGGTACCAAAGCCAGAATCTCCCAAGGAGGATTAATGGCAAATAAGTCTTCCAGTGCATCCTTTGCCATAAAGGGGATATTCATCCAGCATGTCCCATATCCCAGGTCGCAGGCTGCGAGCAGCAGATTCTCTATAGCTGCTGAACAGCTCAGTACAGCAGTATACCCGAACTTTTTGTAGGCTTCTAACCGAGAAACCCCTTTGTTGGTGTAGCACTTCAAGAGGGAATTCTCTTCCTGCTTTACACAGACCACAAAGACAACTGGTGCTGCTGCAAAAAAGAGAGATACCACGTAAAGTCGCTTTTTTATCATTTTACCGAACTGGACAGGGGCCTCAACTACTCCCTCAAGTAAGGAAGGAAGGTCTTCACAAGATGCTTTCACAATGTCAACCATTTCTTCTTTTCTGCTGCGAGATCTGACCACAAAAAACTTCCACGGCTGCTGGTTGGCACCGCTTGGAGCCATGGCAGCAGCTTCCAACATCGTAATGATGTCTTCTTCGGGTATGGGATCAGGGCGAAACCGCCTGACACTCTTTCTGGTTGTGATACACTCAAGGGTTTCCATGGATATTCTCTCCTTCAGGGGTAGTTCTGGCTCTATACTCTTTGTACAAGCGATCTATTCTTTGATGTATGTCTTCTCCTTCAGTTTCAGGGTCAAAAGAGCACTGCGGATCAGGCATGAAGGGATCATCATAGAACCCGTAAGCAACACAGGTTGCTCCCCCCATACACGTAAAGTTCACTCGTTTATTAGTGTTAAAAGGACATTCCCTGCACTTTCCCTTCATATATTTGAATTTCCTCCTCATTTTCCACAAAAAGGGATGGTTCCATACGTGATCAAAACTCTGGTGGAGCAAATTCCCCACCACAATGGGCATTCTCCTGCAGGCGTAGCACGTTCCATCAGGCATGACCGCAATGTAGGATTTCCCCACCTGGCAGTTCCCTCCATTCTGGGTGACTAACGCGTGCATAGAAGAGAGACAATTCTTTGTGCAGACCACAGGCCAATCACACCTGAATCTGTTAATTAAGACAGCTTCTTCACCAGCACGTATCTTCTTTTCTGCTTCATCTGCATCTTTTCCCAGTTTTGTGTACAACCTCTTGACTTCTTCAGGTGTCAGCATGAAATCCTTCATTTCTCTCCCTCTTCCAAAGGGAACCAACCGAGTAACCAGTACACCAGAGACATTCAGCGTTTTTGCTAATTCTGTGATTTTGAATGCTTCCTCATAGTTTTGTTTGTGCACTACAAAGTGGAGGTACACATCTAAATCTGCATCCACCAGGTGTGATACAGCTTTCACCGACTTTCTGAAGGTGCCCTTCCCTCTGACAGCCTCATGGGTTTCAGGGACTGTACCATCCAGACTGATCTGGACAAAATGCAAAACAGTATATTTAGAAAGCCGTTCAGCCACTGATCTGTCAATTAATGTTCCATTGGACAAAACGGTGACTGAAATCTCTTTTTTTTCTCCATATTCCTCAAGGTAATCCAGAAGAGGCCAGAAACTCTTACTGAGCAGGGGTTCCCCACCACTCAAAGGGATAACGGGATTGTACTTCCATTTTTTGACAGCATCCAGAAACTTGTTCAGCATCAATAAGAGTTCTTCAGTTGTAGGCTCATACGTTATACTCCCGTCTTCATAGCAGTGGGTACACCGGAGGTTGCACTTCTCTGTAATCTGGTACTGGAAGGTGAAGAAGTGCTCCATTTGGTCTATTCTTTGTACTCTGAGTTTCTCCTTTTTCGCAGGATCACCTCTCTCTGTGATTTGCTGTGTACTTATATAGGTTCCTGAACACATATGGAACCTCTTCGTACTTGCCCGCTATAGAGGGGTCCACTTTGTTACACGTGTAACAAATTCCGTGTACAAATTCGAGAGAGACACTAACTAGGTGGACACTCCTCACGCTCGGAAATCTTTTTATGTGTCTTTGCGTTCTCTTTATTGAGAATTGTATAAAGGAGGGAAAAAGATGAAGATGCAAAAGAGCACAAAACTCGCAATAGGATTGTTTGTCTTTATCGTTCTTGCTGAAGCTTTGTATGTTCAGAACACTGCAGCTGCAACCAATCTCCCTGTTGCTGCAGATAGTTTTGCTCCCGGAATCATGGCAACCGACATCCACAAGGGCGCGTGGTCACTGGTGGCAGATGAAGCCAGGGTTAACCCGTACTACAAATATGGTATCTACACGAGCCGTGTTCTTGCAGTGTACCACCCGGAAGTGTACTTGAAAGCTGATGCCATGTTCTTGAGAGCTGTCAACAATAAGGAGATAAAATCAAATGTGAGGCGAGGAAAGAGATACATACAGATAATAAGTACATTTGAATTTGATAATGTTGATTTACACGCGTACGAAATGGTGACAATTTCAAATTTCTACGAAGGTGCTCCCCTACTTCCTTATGTGGACCAGAGAGCTTTCTCACTTGCGAGCACACTGAGAAAACTCAACGTTGAGCAGAAGTACATTGTTGACCAGGACAAAATAACGCAGTTGAACAAAGCCATTCTGTACTACCTAAGAGAGAATACCAGCAACATCTATTTGATCTACTGCGATAATGAAAATGCTTACATACACCATGACGGAACCCTCTTGCAGGCTGAAACCCTGAAAGAAGCATCCATTGTTGGTAATCCCATTCTCATCTTCAATGAAGATAACGTGTGGTACCCTTTAATGGGAAGAGACGACACCAATGAGAATACAACGCTGAAAGACCTTGTTGAAACGTATGCAACTGATACACAAACACCAGAATTAACCTCTTTTGAGGAAAGCCTTATTGAAGACTTGAGAATTGTCACTCAATTACCTGATGAAGACCAGTACGTTTTGGCCTTACTTTCTGCATCACGAACCTACACCTACAGTGAATACAACAGAGAATGGCTTCAAACAGGTGGAGGCCCCGACGACTACATAACAAATGATGAAGTAGGCGAAAAGTGGTTCAAAATCTTCCCAGACATGGATACGTCCACCTTTTTTACTACTATACCACCTCATCCTTTTGGCGGTGTTGATTTTGCTATCATCAACGAAATTACCAAGAGAGGAAACTATTTAAGCCCCTTCACTGCACGGTTAGCACATACTGTTCTCACAGATTCTGAGGGGAACATGGCAGCACTCAGCAGAAGCTACCAGGGCATGGGCTACAGCTGGTCTGCATTGTGGACCTTAGGGATGCAGACGTACACTATTGATGAAACTGTTTACACAGGGGCAGGCACATGTCAGGTCCATGGGTATAATATCGCTTCTGTCTTGGATGTGGCTGGCATTGACAACTACATTCTCCATGGGTACGAAATTGGATATTCCACCCACGTGATCAATTACGTACCTGGTTATGATGTAGTGTTCACTGATGGAGAACTAGTTGAAGATTTGACCACCATTCTTTACTGTCCAAAAGATTTCATGTTCTTAAGTCATGAAAAATGGGCTTTCATAGTAAAAAATAGTTATTATGGCACATTATCACCTGAAAAGGCTAAAGAATACTTATCTTTTCTAAAAGAGCAGCACCACGATGATATCAAAGGATTATCTGTGACTGATGGGACAGTAGTTGCCATTTCATACGAGGAGCTCATCAGTTTTCTCGATGTCGAACAGGAAAAATGGGTCACAATAGATATTCCCATGACTGTTCTCCCCCAAAAGCCACGCCAATTCACCGTTGAGAACCTCACCATACAACCGGAAGCAGTAGACCCTGGTACCCCGGTAGGGGTATCAGTGGATGTGACCAACACAGGAACGCAGGTACGATGTGAACCAGTGGAATTGAAGATTAATGGAATTCCAGAAGCGAGAACATACGTGACGTTAAAGGGTGGAGAAACCACCACTGTATGGTTTGTCGTCATAAAGGAGGAGCGTCAGATTTACCACGTGGATGTCGAGGGGTTAACAGGTGAATTCACTGTAAAAGGATTGGGCACTCTTATTATAGTCATTGGTGCCCTCATAGCTGGAACATGCCTGTTGATCAGATTTATGAAAAAATCACGATTGCTGCGAATTGCCGTAAAAAAGGTAATTGCAGGGTTCATCACCATAGTTCTGGTCATGACCATGCTCTTCGTATTACTGCATGCAATACCGGGAGGTGACGCTGTGGACAGAATGTATCCCTTCATTCAAGAAGTGTACAAAGAGCGTGTCCGCACATACTGGGGGCTTGACAAACCCATTTTCTACCAGTATTACCTTTTCATGAAAAAAACATTCACCTTTAACTTTGAAGTGCTTCCAAACTGGATAAATGCTTCTGATGTCATCCTGTATGTGTTGCCCTTTACCCTCTTGTTGTTCGGGACAGCTGCTGTCATCTCTTACGTTGTTGGAACGTTATTAGGCATCAGTTTACTCTCAGGTAAAGGTTCCAAGTGGAGATCGTCTGTGGTGTATACGTTTATCGTGTTTTACATACTGCCGTCCTTTGTGCTGGCCATCTTTTTCAAGAGCTGGTTCGTGTTCAAATGGTATGTATTCCCCCCTGTCAGTATTTCTATAGCAAAAGGTGGCGCAATCTGGGATATTTATGCAAATGTATACACAATGAGGACAACAATGGCGTACACGGACGTTGTCAAAACACTGCTGCCAGAAATGGTATTACCGTTGATTGTGTTAGTCTTGGTGGGAATTGCCAGACCTTTGCTGTTAATGAGAGATCACATGGCTTTAACACTGGGAGAGCCCCACGTGGTGACAGCCAGAGCGAAAGGGTTAACCCAGAGAGCAATCCGATTCAAGCACGTGGCCCGATGTGCATTGCTTCCATTGGTGAATGATGCCTCCATTAACCTGGTGTATATTTTTGGAGGAGGAATCTTAATTGAATACGTCTTTAAATGGCCTGGTGTTGGGTATATTTTGTTTGAATCGCTGAAAATATTAAATGTCCCTCTTATTTCGGCCGCCATATTCATTTTGACCTGCGTTCTGGTGGTATCGATGATTGTGGCAGATGTGGTGAGTGCGTATTTAGATCCGAGAATTGGGGTGGTTCAATGAGTGCAGACAAAGAAATAGAAAGTGAAGAACCAAAGAGGGTTAAAACAAAATCAAAGTATGGGCTGTTACTGAAAGAACTTCAGCAGTTCAAAAAGAATAGAAAGGGCATGGTCGGATTGTGCATGCTTGTAATAGCCATCTTTTTGGCTGTCTTTGCTCCCGTTTTAGTTTTTCATGATCCTTTGTCAGACTTTTCTGAAGATGCGTATGTCCATCATCCACCCACAAGAGCGTATCCTTTAGGAACAGATATCCTGGGGAGGGATGTGTACAGCCAGGTTGTATGGGGATTCAGGTGCGCTTTAGCCATTTCGCTGCCTGCTGCCTTTATTATTGGTATTATTGGAACTCTAGTGGGATTAGTTGGTGGTTACTACGGTGGGATCGTTGATGCTGTCCTTGAAAGAGTGTGTGCTGCCTTTTTGGTGTGGCCTCAGATTCCATTGGCTGCCTTAATTGTCTATTCCTGGGGAAGCTACCAATTCCAGGTTGCCATCATTCTGGCTGTGGCCTTTGTGTTGTGGCCCACCACTGCCCGGGCTATCCGATCTGAGGTTAAAAGTTTAAGAACCAGAGCTTACGTAGAAGCTGCTAAAGTGGCAGGTGCATCCTCTTTCAGGATTATATCAACCCACATTTTTCCGAACATTGTACACTTGACCTTCTTGTACATGACCATGGGAGTAGCATCCGCTTTAGTTTTGGAGGCAGGTATCGACTTTCTGGGTATGGGGAACCCGGGAGTAGTCTCCTGGGGGCAGTTGTTATCATTGACCATGACAGGGAGAGGAGCTTTTTCTGGATGGTGGGTGGTTATCCCTCCCGGGGTGGCTATTGGTTACATGGTTTTAAGTTTCTTTCTGATGTCAAGTGCGTGGAAAGAGATTATCAATCCAAGAATGGAGCAGTCGTGGTTCTGATGGCAAAAAAGCACTTTAACCTTTAAATTTCCTCTTTGCGTTACCAATCTCTTGACTGATCCAGTGCAGTTTCTAAGGTTTTTTGTCCTTCAGGGAATTTCGAGCTTGAAAATGTGTCATCAATAGACCAGCACATTACTCTGTATTAAAAAGAGAGGGGCTCAAAGAGCCCCTTCGTTGGCATTCCAGTCAACCATCGACGCTTTCACAGCAGAGGAAGATTCCTGATCTCCAGCGCCTCCCCTCATTGAAGCTGGACATGTTATATATGACGTCATCATATTTAAAAATTTCTGAAAGGTGAAAAAGGAGTTGGCAATATAACAGTCGAACCACGGTGTCTGTACTGTTCGAGAGAACTTTGTAAAGTGAATACATAGAAGAATTGATTTGGTGCGACCTCAATTAACCCGTGGACTCACTTGGGGATTCATCTTTTTTGCTTTTCGCGGGCTGCAAGCAGTCCCATGCCGTAACCTCTCCTGTAACCATACCAGTAACAGCCCAAAGTGAAAAGGAGAAGACCCACTGCAAAGTAACCGTGCGACACCTCAGATAGTGAGTACATAAAGAGGACAAACCCGAGAATAACCGCCAACATATTCAGGAGCCACATGAAATCATTTTTGCTCATAGGGGTACGTGAGTGTTGATCTTTTAAATGTTGTGGAACCTGATACGAGAATTGTCGTTGAGTATCGTTTTGTTACACGTGTAACATCTGGTATGCTGTCTTTTTCCTTTTTAACACCCGAATTAACCGAGAACAATAAGGAGAACCCCAAGAAAGGACATAATAGTTCCGCCAATGATTTTAGGAGTGAGGGTTTCCCTTAAGAATATTGTTGCAAAGAGAACTGAAATAACAGGGTACACTGATGAGATGGGAGCAACTTTGGCTGAACCAATTAACCTTATACCTTCCAAAAAGGTGTAATTACCGATTACCAGTACAGCCATTCCGAAAATGCCGATCCATATGACGGAACGCCTGGTAATGGTGAACTTTCTTTGTGAACCTACTGCAGCCATCAATGAAAAGGTAATGAGAAATCGAAACCCTGCCACAGCTTCAGAGGGCAAATACAGTACCAGATGTTCTAACACTGTTATACTGATTGACCAGCACAGTGCAGCCAGAAGAGCTAAAAGGATGCCTTTTGAGTGGGGGTTATTTTCTTTTTTTGCATTATCTTTACTATTTTTATCTTTTTCTTCTCCAGAAATTAACTTGATAGCCAGAACAATGAAGAGGGTTCCCACAATGACGAAGATGCTCACTGGTTTTCTGTAGATGATAAAGGCCCACGCAGTGACAAAAAGGGGGTATGTGGAACTTATGGGGACTGTTCGTGAAACGCCAATTTCTTTTAAAGAGGTAAAAAAGAGGAGATCACCCAGAAAAAATGCGAAGAAAGCAGAAAAGATAAGCCAGAAAAGTAGTGATAACGTTATGGTGAGCAGTGATTCAGATAGGGTACCTTTTATGATCAAGATGAGAAAAAATCCAAGGGATGCAAACCCTGTCCGTATGAGATTTCCAGACCATGGATCAATCCCTTCAAGACCTTTTTTGTAAATTGAGGCACTCCCTGCCCAAGCGAGGGCTGATATTATGGCGAGGATTTCTCCTTTCAACTCCATAGAGAGAAGTAGAGAGCCTGCTGAAAACGCTGAATTGAGGAAGATAATAAATTCTGAGAGGTTCATTACGTTGGGTTTGACAAGGAGTATAAAAATGTTACCTACAGCAGGGCCCCTTACAGCAACTTGAATGGAATACGCTATGGGTAACCTTGGCTTGGTGGGGTAAGAGCTGCGGGAGATGAGAGGACTTAAGGTACTGTCTCGAAGGCAACCCCGCAGCATTTACTTTACTGCTTACATCTATTTAAGGGTTGGGTTTGCCTTTTTTAGGACAAACCTAAAATTTTCCAGAAATTGCTTTATGCAAAGTGGAATGATTAGTAAAACAATAATTTTTGGGATAATCACTTAAGATACTCAATCAACTCTTTACCTTCATCCACGTTTTTGCGAATAATAATGGTCACAGCAGCCATTCCCATCAACGTCTTTGTTCTTCGGAATTCAATGTCAGGATTGAACCCTACCACAATGGAAGAGTAAGCCATATTCTTCTCTTTCAATTTTTTTGTACGTTTCTGCTGTAGATGTCTTCCCAGCCTTTTATATCTCTTTCTGCATTCCTATCCACTGGCTACAAGTGTAACAAAGATTTCTGCACATGAACTGACTTCAAATAGGGAAAGTGATGGCCCTTATCAATTACCTGCCAAACTAAATGACCATATCTTTGATCTCTCCAAATACCATAGTGAAGTTTGTATAGCTGAAAAGCAGGGAGAAAAAAGGTAAAATCTTGGTACAAGAATTAAACCTACCATAGGTATGCGGGGGATGGGATTTGAACCCACGCATCACTTCTGAACTGGATTTCTTATCAAAGGCTCGAACCCTTTTTCTGAGATCTTAAGTCCAGCGCCTTTGACCAGTCTCGGCAACCCCCGCCTCACCCCATCTACTACCCAGCATTTATAAGGTTTTTTGTCCACGTGAGTGGTCCAATCATTAGTGCTTATCCTAACGTTGTTACACTTGTAACATGATTCTAACCAATTTTTGGATACTAAAACTCCACATTTGAAACAGGAATGACAATCTCATCTCTTTTTCCCACTCACCTGTATCTATGTCTGGATACCCCATAATTTCCCACATTTTCACATTCTGTATGCTTGAGGGCGTCTATCTTCCAAAAGATTATTTTTCCGGGTAATAAACTTGTTGTCAGCCTCTTCCAGGTTAATATCCCGTATGATCAGTTCTTCTTCCGTTTTTGCCCTGTACAGTAAATTCCCCTTTGAATCCACAATCTGGGATTGGCCAATGAAGGTTAACTCTCTCTCTTTGCCAATTCGGTTACAGGTCACTGAAAAAACCCTGTTTTCCAGACTTCTTAACACCATGGCATCAGGACAGTAGGGAAGAATCAAATTTGAGGGGTGAGCAATCAATTGAGCCCCCTGTAACATCAAGGTTCGGGCAGCTTCGGGAAAGAAGTAATCAAAGCACACCATGACGCCAATGGAGTCAAAAACCAAAAATTCATTTCCAGGAGTAAAGAACTTCTTCTCGTCACAAAATAAGTGTACCTTTCTGTAGACACCAGTAACCTTCTCAGTTACATACACTGCAGAGTTGTAAAATTTGTCACCCCTCTTTTCACAGACTCCTGCCACAATGACCATGGTTCTGTCTCGTGCTGCCTCAGTCAGCTTCTCTGTGGTGTAACCCGGTACAGATTCTGCACATTTTTTAACTTCTTCTTTCGTTTTGAATGCATAACCAGAGTTAAATAATTCTGGCAAGACTATTAGATCTGTTTCTACCTTTTCCAGGGCTTTCAAAGCTTTATCCACGTTACCTTCCACATTGAGGAGTTCAGGTTCCATCTGGAAAAATCCTACCTTCATTTGTCTGTCTCCTTTTTTTGCTGACCTTGAGGGTAGTAGTTGATCAGCAGCATGACAGCTTTATCGTACAGAATTTTGGCGAACTCATCTACTTCTTTTTCTGTTAAGTGATCGATGTTAATACTGTGGGTGGACGTGATGTACTTTCGTTTCTTCACAATAGAAATTTCTAAGGCCACTTTCTCATCTTCAGGCATAGAAGAGAATCAGTTCACCCGCATATAAATTTTGGTATTAGTGGTGCCAGTGTAACTGTTACACGTGTAACATGAGTATAAGCCAAAGGTCAAACGAAAAAATTAAATACAACAGATGAATGCAGAGCTCATGAAATTGAAAACTGAGATGAGACGCTCTGATAAGGTTATTCTGGACTTAGAGTATGTGGAATCTATCTTAAGAGAGGCCCCTGTAGGTGTTCTTTCTTTATGTAAGGACACAAACCCATACAGCATTCCCGTGAACTTCTATTATGACAACGGCAGAATTTTTATACACTGCGCCAAGGAAGGTCAGAAAATAGTGTATGTGAAGGCAAACCCTTACGTGTGCTTTCTTGTTGTGCATCCTGTAGATATTGTAGAAACAGAATGCGGTGGTGCTATGAATTACGAGAGCGTTCTCTGTTTTGGGAAAGCTGTATTTTCTGAAACCTCCTCCCGTGAAGTGCTGGAAAAGTTCGATAAGAAATATGGCGAGTGTTCTGAAATTACTGAAGAGAAATGTCAGAAGACAGCAATAATACAAATAGAGGTGGATGAGGTCTCTGCCAAGAGAGGGTATACAGTTGGTGACTGACTTACATGGTCATGAGTAATTTTTCAGTTGTCATTCGAAACCTTTTTAACTCTGAAAAGTTCATCAATGATAAGCCGAGGTGGCGGAGATAGGACAAACGCGCCGGCCTTGAGAGCCGGTTCTCCATCCGGAGAGCTTGGGTTCAAATCCCAACCTCGGCGTAGATCACTTTGTCCAAATCCTAACCAAACCAGTTATAAAGGGTAGTGGGTTTTGGCACTCATGGAATCTGAAGACTTGCGAAGAAGGGTAGATTATAGCTATGAAAAATATGGGTGGACAGAACAGCAAGAGACCTTTGAAAAGTTCATGGGAGAAAGGTATGCAAACTATAAGAAGCCTGAGAATACATTGCGTTCTTACCTGGATCTTTTGAACCAGATTGTTTTGAAGGTTAAGAAGCCTTTCCCAGAGATCACCTATGAGGCCTCATGAAAAGTGCAGAACTCATGAGCCATCCCAGATGGACATCTTTCTTTCAAAAACGCCAGATATGCAAAGGGCAGGAAGGGGACAACCCAATACTTGAAAATTATGAGGACTATCCTAGCCATGAACATTCAGATAAAGTATCTAAGAGCCAAAAACCAACTGTGGATGTCCAAAGCAGAATCAGAACATAATAAAGATATTTTGAAAAGGTTTTTCTTTCTTCTCTTAAGAAAAAATGAGCAAAAATTAATAGAAGAACATAGATAACTGAAAAAACTATCACTCCAATGCATGATCTAAAAAAATCAAAAAAAATAAAAAAACATAAGAAAAAGACTATCCAGAATGGCATAATTACTAATGCTTTTCTTAATCTCCTCTTCATATCAAATTCATTTTCTTTAGCCATGCTTTCACATCCTTAACCTTTCTTTGTTGCTACCTTATTGGTTTAAAAGGCCATGTGTTGAGTGCTGTCGTATCAAGTGACATTCTCATGGTTGGTCTACAGCTTTTTAAGTCTTTCTGATGCACTAAAATCCTCCTCCTCCACCTCTTGGCTTCATGTCTCTGGACACTAAGAACTGCAGTTTCCCTATTATATCCTCCCATCTATCCCACTTCCATGCTTCCACAGCAAGAGACGCTGCAATAAAAATAGGTACTCCAGTTTCCCAAGTAGCAACCAAAATGGCTGCTGTAGTTCCCCACACAGCACCCCCCAATCCAGCAAATCCAGCGTGCAAATCACTCATGTAATCGCAATATAGTTTCAGCAGCTCCAGTGCATCATACAAATCAATCAAATCGATCTTATACTTGTCAAGCGAGTCTTTGATAGTAATGTACCATTTCCTCATTTTATTCTCATTTCCCAGGTCACGTAATGGAATGAAAATAACATCTATGATGTTATCATTTTCATCAAAGATGAAGATTACCAGTCCATAGCCATGGTTAAAATACATGGGGGTATAATGACTGGTATTTGCTGTTCCATACCAACCGATTGCAACGCCCACATTACCTACTCTATAAACAGGGGTTACGAAGAAAAGAAAGCCCGCGAGATGCGGATATCGATATAGATCTTCATCGTATTTCACTTTGAGCCCTCCAGGCAAAGATTCTTCTTCATCTTTTTTAGCTCTCTCATCCCTCCAGTCAGCTCTAGCTTCATCTCCCGAAATTCCAGGGCTTAACCCTGTGGGGTCTACATATTTCAAAGGGTTGTTAACACAATAGGTGTACCTATTCAGAGATTGAGGTTTCAGCGTGACTCCGCCTAGTGGGTCTCTTGTTATGAATCTACCAATTTCAGGATCGTAATACCGTGCACCATAGTAGTACAAACCTGTTGCATCTCTTTCTTTTCCATTGAAGAGGTAGTCTTCTGAGCCTTCCTCCGAGTATACCTCACCGAAGGGGCGGTATGTCACAGCAGATACGATGTTTCCGCTGTCATCGGTTACCAACCTAGTTGAACCCAGGTGATCACTATGGTAGTAGAATGTGTTGGATTCCTGGTTGATTGTTGTTCTCTTGGCTAGTCTTCCTCTGGGCCCGTAAATATAGGTGGCTGTACCAGTGCTATTTTCTTCGTACAAGACATTTAAACCGGAGTATATGTAGGTTGTAGTCGTGCCGTTCTCTGTGACCTGAATTCTCCTACCCTCACCATCGTACACATATTCTCCTAAGGTTGTACTGTTTTTTTCAACCTTTGTTAGTCTGTTGGCATAATCGTGGATGTTTCACCACCTAGAAAGATAAGTATCCATGACCGTAAATCTAGATATAGATAAAAAGAATTGAGGGCGGCCTTGTAACCCAAAAAAAAGAAAAAAAATCGTAGATTATAGTATTTCAATTGTATCAATGCATTTCTGCTCACTCAGTTGGACATTCGAATAGACAGCGCCGGGATTTACTGATTTGGCAATACCACTAAACACTTGGTTAGCTACTGTTGTACACACCATTTCCAAAGGCAAGTTCATCTGTTTTGCCACAATCATTGCAGGACATATCACAGGGTGGTCCCTTGTAAAGGTCAGCTTATTGGCTTCAGTACTAATGTCTGCCTTATTAGGTGAGAACATTGGATCGAGCCAGATGTGATAAACTCGTTCCACGTCCTGAATTCCTGAACCTGTAACACCTGCCGCTTCTTTTATATTGTTTCCAATCATAGTTCCCATTTGGGCCGCAAAAGCCTGTGTGATTTTCAAAGCTTCGTCTCCAATTTTTTCCTTAAAGGCTAGGGTCAACCCCATTAAGGCACTAATGGTTTGAACACCTGCCATAAACTCTGGCGATGGTTCCTTATCCATATTCATCACTAATTGTACATGCTGAGAAACAATATAAAGATTTTGTCTTGCAGTCATGCTTTGCATTGAATATGCTTTTGACCACTGGATTATGGCTACCTGGCTGGTTGAAATTGCAGTACTACCACAGTATTCCAAAAAACAGTACTGCTCTTTTCATTTTGCATACACCTTCCAAGCTTCCCATGCTTTCTTTGGATTACCATTCGCATCAAATAGACCCAGCCCCGCCTTTGCATCCCAGGGCACAAAAGGCAAATCTTTTGCATCATACAAAGTGAACCACGACACACCAAGGATAAAATCCTTCTGCGGTGCTGTTCTAAGCAGCATTTTCACATAATCTGACTGTAATTCTATCCAGTCTTCCCCCGTGTGTGGATTTTTAGAGAACATGGCAGTTTCTATTATGTATACCTTCTTATCTCCTGTTCTCTGATTCATCTCGTCAAGCACTTTGCTTAGTGTTCTTTTATTGAAATTTTTGGTATCGCTATAATAAACAGGGTCAATGAAATAAAAGATAAATCCAAATGCATCATCGTTTGATGAGCCGAAATAGTCTAAATACTTTTGCATCTTGCCTTTGTCACTGTAAAAGAACTCGCCGTAATTCAAGTCGCCCATTATAATTATGGTTGGATCGATATTATGTAGAGCATCCACTATTTCAGGATATACTATTTTGAAGCCTTCCCATTGCTCTGGATAATGTTCAAAGTAATCGTTTACGCTATTTCCAATGGCAATGTACTTTACCTTACCCTCATACCGGGTGATAAGTTCGCGATAGAATTTTAGTGTCCTCTGCTTGAAGTCAGCTGATGACATATCTTGACTAACGTGTTCAGGTATGGTCAATTCGGAAACAAAATTACCTTTTTCATCATTGCCTGTTGTAATGATCAGCGTTCTTATGCCAACATCGAAGCCTTTCTCTCTTGCTTTGTTTATTCTCATATCCACGACACTCCAATCATAAATTCCATCTTTTTGTTCAACATCTTTCCAATCCACTAGAATCCAAATTGTACTAAAACAGCCCTCTTTTGCTTTGTTTAATGCATTTGAATAAGCTGTTGGCCAAATTTCATTTTCTTCTACATCAGGAGTAACATAAATGCCAAGCTTTTCGTTTTTGATTCTGTATTCTTCCACTGCTGGGTTTATCTCTTCTTCTTCAACACATGCGCTGATCAAAATCACTGAAATCATCACAATTCCAATTAAGATTTCTTTCTTGAATTTCATCTTGAATCTCCTTTAATGTAATGTTTTTGGATTTAATGTAATCTCAGTTACACCAAATCATGAAATGTGAGAAACTTCCAGTTTTTAAATTTTTCGGTCTGTTGTTTTACACTCAAAATACTGTTTTTTTCATGTTTTTTATCTTTGTGTTGTTGCCTTGTCAAGCTTATCCTTCCATGGATGCCTATTCTTATCTTTCGTGTTCATTTATCAAGGTTTACTCTGATTCAGTTTATTTTTCAGGGGTTTCTTTCTTTGAAATACGTGCTGGTACACGAGGGCTTTTATCTGCCTGAATAGTGGGCAGTACACATGTTTGGATCTCTATTTATTCACATTTGAGAGAATGAACTATTTATGATGTGAGGAATCACCTTTTCTGCAGTCTTTAGAAACTTCTCTGTTTCCTCCTCACCTATTGCCAAAGACACATTGAACATGCCTCCGGGAGCCATATATACCCTATTTGTCAGCATACGCATGTGCAGTTGTGAAAACCGTTGTCTATTCTGTCTTTCGAACTCTTCTGCATTTGAAGCAGGTTCTCTGGCAAAGTGGAAGTGGAGAAGAGACCCCATCCCAGATACACATACATTCATGTCTTCTAATGTCTTGTTCAGGTTCTCTCTCAAGAGATCGCCCATTTCATTCAATCTTTCAATAGCTTGAGAGTCCAGAATCTTCAGTGTCTCCAGCCCAGCAGTCATGGTTACTGGATTCCCATTGAACGTACCCGAGTGGTGGATAAACTCTTCATTCTGAGGAGAAAATAACATCATCAAGTCTTCCCTCCCTCCAAAAGCACCCACAGGGAAGCCTCCACCAATGAGCTTCCCTAATGTAGTCATATCTGGCTTCACATTGTACACAGCTTGAGCTCCTCCCGTATCCAGCCTGAACGTGACTACCTCATCCAGTACGAACACGATATCAAAGTCTGCGGTCAATTCTCTCAATAAATGGAGAAAATCCTTTTCAGCAGGTATCATTCCCTTTCCCAGAACAGGCTCCACAATCACACAAGCAATCTCATTTCTGTACTCTCTTATAGTTTCTTCAGCCTTTTCTAAATCATTGAAGGGAATACCAATAAAATTCTTAAAATCAAACCCCCCATGGTACCCTCCACATATTGTAACTACTTTTTCACGTTTTGTATGTGCTCTTGCAGCTCTTACTACCTGTATATTTGCTTCGCTCCCTGAATTGCAGAACCGTACTAAATTGCAGGATTTTACCCTCTTTGTAATCATTTCTGCCAGCATAACTTGCTCTTCTGTAGGTGCAGGGAACACGCTCCCTTTTTTCACTCTGTCAATAACCGCTGTAACAATTTCCGGGTGAGCATGGCCCAGTATCAGCGATGTGTAATTATTCAAAAAGTCAATGTACACATTGCCATCTGCATCCTGTATTCTACAACCAGAGCCAGACACCATAAAAGAAGGATACGGTTCAAAATATGTGACCGACCTGGTATCACCACCAGGCATAACCTGTGAAGCTTTCTGAAAAAGGGCTTTTGACACCTTCCTTGTGTCCTCATACTGTGTCATACCTATACTTCTGATGGACACATAAAGAGTTTGCCATCAAAAGTGTGCAACCATTGAAGGCTCTCCCAATTTTGTTACACGTGTAACATCTTTTCTGAAAGTAGCACGGATCTTATTTTTGAGGGTTATCCATTGGAATGATTTCA
>Ga0209427_10003687_pt1 | contig 17904 bp, 11 predicted proteins | sample DeeMarSWOR136_30_FD_187465 | JGI IMG/M metagenome (GOLD analysis project Ga0209427, IMG submission 187465) | Marine sediment microbial communities from White Oak River estuary, North Carolina - WOR-1-36_30 (SPAdes) (version 2) | ecosystem: Environmental > Aquatic > Marine > Intertidal zone >...
GATGATTCCATAAATTTCAGGGAAAAGAATAACAATTAATGAGGAATGAGTCAAATTGAATAGTCGCTGAATACTTGGCTCAGCATTGGGGGTCAGGTCTTGCTTTTTGCCTTTACTCTTACAAACGCAATTTATGCTAATGCATTAGATTGCGGGCAATTCCACTCTTTTTATAAATGGATAGAGGAGCGTGGCAAGATCTCATCTTGATGAAGGGAAATACCTGTGTCGCTATCATTCTTGCAATGAAATTTTAATGCGTTTGTGTGAGATTTTTGAGGAAGGCAAAAAGCAAGACCTGACCCTACTTAAAGGATGTGTGTATAGCTCGATAACATCGAGCGTCTTACTGCTAAACGATCTAGGAATCTAGGGTGGTACCTTTACTCTATTTCTTCAAACATACCTGTCTGTTTATTTTTCTTAATATTATCCCAACGGAAGTATTTGCCATTCATAGAAACGTAAACTCCTTGTGGTAAAGTTTGGACAAATGCCAAAGAACTTCCTAAATTGAATAATCCATCAGAACTGCCAAACTTGTATGGTATCATTGCACCTGTTAAGACGATTGTTTTATTTTTTATAGAACTGGCAAGAACTTTGGCAGTTTCTATCATTGTATCAGTGCCGTGGGTAATAAGTATTTTATCTTCTTTTGTTTTTTTGCATTTTTCAAGAATAATTTTTCTATCAACATCTGTCATATCTAAACTATCAATCATCATTAAAGTACTGATATCAATTTTTAATCTGCAACGAGCCAATTTTAGCATTTCATGTACGTGAGTTTCTTTAAAAAAGAGTGTTCCCTCGAGTTCATTGTACTCTTTATCGAAGGTGCCACCAGTGACAAAAATTTTAATATTCATTTTTTTTTAGCTATAAGTTAATACTGATAAATGCCCTGTAATTATGCCAAGCAAAATTTCTTTTAGCTTAAAGGTTTCTGTTTCGTGAGCCTGCTATGCCTGCGCTCATCATCCGTTTTTAGTACTTTGATATCCTAGTGCTGCTCCTTCGGCCAGAGTAGTTCTTGAAATGGCGGATATTCACGCAGTGCCTCTAAATCCATATCCCGGTGTAAATACACACCATGAGAATAGCCCTGGGCAAACGCCTCCCTCAGTAACTCGACTGCCTGTTCGCGCTCGCCAAGCAGCGAGGCAATACAGGCACGACAATATGTATGATAACCAAAAAGGTAGGGACGCTTTATCTGTTGAAGTTCATCAGAAATCTTGAGTGCTCCCTCCCGGTCACCCCCGCGGGCGGTCAGCCTGCCAAGAAAACCTTTGTATTCAACGTTGTCAGGATTTTTCTCGGCTAATTCTTTGAAGAGGGTCTTCGCCTTTTCCCATTGCTCGGCTATATATAGAGCAAGAGCAAGATCAGATCGATATATATCGCTTTCTGCATCATCAAGCGTTCTGTTTTCATACCAGTCAGCAGCACGATTAGCTATTTCTTGCCCTTCATTCAAATAGCCATGGGCTCGCAGCTCTTGCGCGGCCTCGAGCATGACTCCGCCCGGTGTTTCAGTTCGCGACTTCAAATTCAAGCTATCTTCAATGACCTCTCTGACTTCCTGTATTCTCCCCAAAGCTGCTAGTGCTCTAACTTCATCGACTCGCAGCTCCAGCCTATCGGGATAATTTTCCTGACCTTGTCGAATCTCTTCAAGCTCCAACTGATATTTACCCAGCATATGACGAGCCTTAGCCAGAACCCCAAACTGCCAGGCACGTGCTTCATGATCGTAGATGTATTCAGAAGGTTCTTTTTTCGTAAATATATTCACAGTCTCCTGGGGATTATTATTCCTCAGCGCTTCAAGCCCTATCAAATAATTGACATAAATATTATCGGGAGCTTGTTTCTCTGCTTGACGTAAGTATTGCAGAGCTTCAGCGTAATTTCCCTTTAAGCGTGACATATACCAATCCAAGTAGTTCTGTTCAAAAAGCGTGAGATGTTCGCGGGACTTATTTATAAAACGAAATTCAGGATCAGCTTTGGCATATTCGCCTAAAGTACCATATATGATGGCGATACGGGTGCGAGGAGCTAAAAACTCCGGATCACGCTCCGCTGCCAGCTTAAAGTGACGAAGTGCTTGGAGATAATCTTTACTAAAATATTCCAACCCAACGATATGTTCTCGGTAAGCATCGTAAAGAGGAGGTTTCGAGACTCGGAGTATTTTACTGGGTATGGAATCGAAGTAAAGCACGAGTGTACCCAATACTCGCTGGCGCAATGTTTCGATAACCTCCATCGGGGAATCACGTGATCCGCTGACCTCCTCAAGGGAATGAACTGGCTTTCCTTTCGCCGAATCTGTTATTTCGACCTGGAATCGCAGGATCTCGTCCTTCAAATAATAAGAGCCCCAAATCACTTTTCCTGCATTTGTCTTCTTAGCCAACGCCTGGAGCAGATCCATACTATCAAGCCCGCTGGTTTTGATCCCTACCTCATTTGAAGACTGCAAGACTATGGTCGTCGGAACTACCTTAACAACATCGGTCCGCGAAAGAGCTTGTGTAATCCAATCGGCGGCCACTCGACCGTAGGGGTCCAGCAATTCATTGCCAGTCTTGTTATCGAAGGTAGCCACCACGATCCTCTGAGGATCAAGACTCAATTCACGGGGGCTGAAGAGGATCATCGCAATGACTACAATCCCCGCTAAAACTAAAGCGGACACGAATATCTTCTTCAAGTTCAATGCTTTTAGTATATTCTTTGATATTATTGGCTTTCTCACGGGCAAAGCTAGCTCTCTGGTAGGAATTTCCTTCTCAATCTTGTCCAGGTCTGACAGCAGCTCCTCTGCGTTCTGATACCTTCTATCTTTATTTTTTTGCATGCATTTCAGTATTACATAACTGAAGTCCTCGGGTATTTGGTCGTTGATCTCCCTTGGATCTTTTGGTTTTTCTGTCGTATGCTTTAGAGCTATAGCCAAGGCTGCATTCCCTTCAAAAGGAACCTTCCCGGTCACCATCTCATACAGGATTACTCCGAGCGAATAAATGTCAGAACGCTGATCCACATCTTTTCCTTCCACTTGCTCAGGAGACATATATTCTGCTGTCCCGATTACCACGCCGGTATCTGTTATTCCTTCTGCTTTTAGCGAGCGAGCTATCCCAAAATCCATAATGCGTGCATTTCCCTTTCTATCTACCATTATGTTTTGTGACTTTAGATCACGATGCACAACCCCTAGCCCATGAGCCTCAGCCAGTCCCTCGCAAACCTGCTTGGCTATAAAAATAGCCTTGGCTGCACTTAATGGGCCCATTCTGATAAGCGAGCTCTTTAAATCCTCACCTGGCACAAATTCCATGGCGATGTAGTTAGCTCCCCCCTCCTCCCCGAGGTAATACATGCGGCATACATTCCTGTGAGATATCTTTCGGGCTAATTTCAGTTCATTCTTGAACCGCTTGATCGTCTCTTGATCAGATTGAGTTTCAACATTAATGAGTTTTAATGCTATCTTCTCGTTTACCTTCTTATCGTATACTTTGTAGACTCTGCCCATGCCTCCTTTAGCCAACTCTTCAATAACCTGGTACCTTCCGGCAAAAGTGCTTCCCGTAGTCAGCTCATTAACGGTCGCTTGAATAGTATCTGTTTTAGAAACATAGATTTTCTTTGAACCAGAAATCTGAGTTCCACATTTGCTGCAAAAACGGCTATTAATTGGATTCGCAGAAAGGCATTCGGGACATTTTCTAGTCTTTGATTTCCTTGGCATATTGCTTTTAAGATAATAATTAATGGAAAAATTGTCAAATTTGATCTCAATATTGGGTATTGTTTCAAAGTTGCTTGATAGAAAAACCTGCAAATATATGATGTCGAACAGTTGACAGATTTGTTAGGCAGTCTACAATAAAAAATGGAGGAAATTTTTCCTTGCTTACAATCAAATTCCTGTAAAAGGAGGAGCTATGTCAGACAATAACATGGAAAGAAGGGATTTTTTAAAGGCGCTGCTTGCCGGGATACCTTTGGTTGCAATCGATTGGGATGCTTTGCCAAAAGGCAAAGATGCCAGTCAAGGCAATAAAGATTTTGATGCGGTTATTATTGGTTCAGGACTCGGAGGGCTATGCTGCGCTGCTGCTTTCGCCAGGCAGGGATTCAAAGCCTTAGTCCTGGAACATCACAACAAGCCAGGTGGATACGCAACAACATTCAAGCGACCCGGGGGATATGTCTTTGATGTCTCCCTGCATTCCACAACTGTCGGAGAACGAGACGGAATACACAATCTCATACCTGGCTTTCCTGAAATAAAAGATATCGAATTTGTGCCTCTCCCCTATCTCTACCGGATAATCTATCCTGATTACGATTTCCGCGTCGCCCAGAAAGACCTTCCAGGCTACATACGTACCTTGAATGGCTACTTCCCGGACGAAAAAGAGGGAATTCAAGGAATTTTCGACGACATGAAAGGTTTGGCTCTGGATATCAATAAATACTCAAGCGCGGGGGGCCAGGTTGACATGATGAACTTCCCTCGTGATTACCCTTACCTATTTAAAAGTTACAACAAAACCTGGGGCCAGATGCTGGACGCACGCATCAAGAATCCCAAATTAAAGGCGATAATCTCCTCCCTTTGGGGCTATTACGGGCTTCCTCCGTCTAAACTGTCCAGTCTCTACTATGCCCTTCCCACTATAGGTTATCTTCAAGAAGGGGGATATTATCCTATAGGCAGGTCCCAGAAGATAAGCGATGCCATGATGAAATTCATTGAAGAACGCGGTGGCAAGGTTATGCTCAAAAATATGGTGGAAAAAATACTGATAAAAGACCATTCTGCCTATGGCGTAAAGATGGCTGATGGTCGAGAATACATGGGAAAAGTAGTTGTCTCTAATGCTAATGCCTACGATACTTTTCACACGATGATGGAAGAGGAGGAGTATTTAAAAGACTATCTGGCAAGAATGGATAAATTCACAACAAGTCTTTCTTGTTTTCAGGTATTTCTGGGGCTAAAAGAAGATCTGGTCGGAAAGATCGGGATTAAAGACACAGAGATATTCTACGAAACAAGCTACGATATCGAGGCCGATTACAAAGCGGTTCTCAACGCAGATATGGAAAATCCTGGATACGGTCTTATGCTTTACGATAATCTTTATAAAGGTTTTTCTCCTGAAGGGAAAAACACAATGAATATAATCACCCTCCAAGGCTATGACCATTGGCAGAAATACGAAGCTGACTACTGGAACGGCAATAAGAAGGCCTACCTGGCAGAAAAGGAGCGTATGGCTGATATTCTGATTGACAAGGTAGAAAAAACACTTCTCCCGGGTCTCAGAAAAGCAATAGAGGTCAAGGAAATCGGAACACCCTTGACAAACGTACGTTACACAAAAAATTATCGTGGAGCGATATACGGCTGGGATCAAACCTTAGATAACTCTCCTCCGAGGCGGCTTCCGCATAAAACTCCTATTAAAAACCTGTATCTATCAGGAGCCTGGACGAATCCTGGCGGAGGCTATAGCGCTGTAATAAGTAGCGGATTAGAGTGCTTCGGAGAAATTATGAATGAATGGGAGAAGCAATAAGCAAAGCCTTACTTTACATATAATACAATGCAAGCAAGGAGAAATTTATCCTTGTTCCGCAGGATGACACTCGCAGACTGCCCATTTCCTGCAATCTCAACGCGATAGTCCACATCTTTCTTCATATGCTTTGGTAAGAGGCCTACTTTCTTTATCGCAGAAAGGTTAAAGTCTTCGGCTCTCAACTCAATAACATCTGTATCTCGGAGGTCGACTCTGTTCTGAAAGTCTTTGAAGCTAACCTCTTTGATTTTCATTCCTGATAGGCCAAGGAATGTCCCTTTGATTTTTCCATCCGCTTTAAGCTCTTTCTTAATATCTACAAGGTAATAAACAGAATTTAGCCTTGAGTCTAAATCCGTATTCTGGCCTTGCAAATTTGCTACTTGTTGATTAAGAGAGTTAATCTGCGATTTGAGTTCTTCCCTTTCTTTCTCCAATTCTTCTATTTTCGTCTTGCATTCCATGCTTTGCTTTTCCATCTCTTCTTTAAGCTTTGCTATTTCATTCTCTAACTTTAACTTTTCCTCTGCTATTTTCTTAGTATCTACCCTAATAAGAGAGCCGGGACATACTTTCGCACTTCCTTGCAGAACAAAGCTTCCATACTGTCCCTCATCCATAAAATTCCAGACCTTAAAACCAACAAGGAGCGGATCCAAAAGATAAGCATTGGCCAACATTCTCTTAGCTTCTTCAGGAGAAACTCCCCGTTTTGTTGTGAGATAATCATAACCAATCTGCCAATGATTATCTCCTGGCTGCACCACGTATGATGATGGAAGTCCTCTCTGGATGCGGGCGTTCTCTTCATTCAATCGACTGATTTCAGCATCTTTTCCAGCCAGGTCTTTCTGTAACTCATCCACTTTTGCCTGAAGATCTGGAACCTGTAGAGTCGGCGCTACTGCTTTTTTCTTGCAAGAAATTGAAAATAAAGCCCCAAGAATCAAGATAAAACAGAGAACCAATACCAGCGAATTTCTGACTGAAATTCCTTTTTTTATTTCTTCCATGATGCCCTCCTGTGTTTTTTTATATTTTCTAATATATTATTCTGAATAAGTCAAACATGAAAATATTTTAGCTGCGGTCTTTAAAAGAAAGTTCAACCAATTTACCTATTATATAACCCAAAAACATAGCTCCAAGGATAAAAATAACTTTCTGAGCTGAAAACTGCCAAAAAAGAATTCTAAAGTTAATATAATCAGAATTCTGAAAAAGAACGATAAGAACGACAACCAAAATTAATGTTAGAAAGGTTAGTGCTTTATGCCTTCTTACAAAATTAATAGATTTCATTTACTACTGATTCTCTTTTAAAATTAGACCGATAAATCTCAGACAAAAGATATTAATATTCGTTAAATAATTCGAGCTTGATTACTATCTTTTAATATGAACCTGAATATTTTGATTAAATAATAGCTCTATTTCTATTCTTTCTTTGGCTTTATTTTATCTGCGAATTTGCTCTTTTCCCAAATACCCAAGACTAAATCCTTACTTCCTAATCCAAAAGCAAGGGCTAGAGCTAAACACAACGCTCCAAATAGAAGAAGAAACGCGCTCGTAATGAGATCGGATGCAATATTAAGCTGGTTAAGAGCAACCGGAATTATGAAAATTATAACAACGGCATAAGCAATTTTCCCCATTACATCAGGCTTCTCAACACCGATGTTTCCAGCAAAAACCTGAACCAGGCCAGCTACGAACCGAGCTAAATAAAATCCGATGACCAGAATAACTAAAGCAACAAAAATATTGGGGAAATAAAGTAGCAGCTCGTTAAGAACATCGGAAACAACAGTCAGGCCTACTGAGTTGAAAGCAACAACGAACGTTATAATAATAAAAAACCAATAAGCAACACGACTAATAATTGTAACAGCATCTTTCTTAAGACCTCCCTTTTTGAGAAATGTTTCTACGCCTGCTTTCTCGGATAAAACGTGAATTCGGGCTAGTCTGAGAAGCTTTTTAATAACAAAGGCAAAGAACTTTGAAAGCAACCATCCTATAATTATGATCAGTAGGAATCCAACTAATTTAGGCAGAAGTCCGCCTACTATTTCAGCAATCTTTAGCCAAGCAGCTTGAAGAGGTTCTGTGACATCCTTTACAAATTCAGGTTGATTAAAAGTGGAAATCCCCAGAAATTTCATATTATCCTCCTTTAAAAATTTTTTAATAAAAAAATTTCTATAATCCCACTTAAACCCATCTCTTACTTTTAAAACATATAATCATTAAGTCTGCAATGTGAATTATGAAATGCTAAACAAAATCTTCCGTTTTTATTTGCTGCTCAGCAATAACGATATTTTCTATAATAAAAAAACAAAAGTCAACACGCCTGTTACTATTTTTTCTATAATTAAAAAGATGTATCCTTATTTATTTTTCAGGTTTTTCTATAAGTTTTTCCACAGGAATAGTGATCTTTAGATATATTCCGAGGCCAATTATCAACAAGGTCGCTACAACAAAAACAAGAGCTGCATACGGGATAAGATGAGTCTGATCTGCTTTATTAAATCTAAAAATCATGATAAAGCCCTCGATTAATGTTGCAATGATTATAATTGTTCCAAACCGAGTCAGGCTTCTTCTTATATGGGCAGGATGCCTTTTATCTACTTCTCTCAAAATGACTTCCCGAAAAATAGTGATGGCTAAGTCCAAAACTGCAACCGCCAAGGCTGTCAAGCCAATCGCATCAAAAAGATGAATTAAGCTCTCGCTTTTTGTAATATCAATTGCTTTAGAAAAATATAATACAGCCACTGCAAAAACTCCTAAGGATAGAATACCCAGCATAAGACAGAATACAGAACCTAATAATCTTGCAATAAAAAAAACGATCTTCCCTCTAGGAGGAAATTCTTTAAATATTTTTGACATCCCCAAATTCCCCTTCAGGTTTTTTTAAGAAAACAATAGCATAAGGCACTTGAAAGGCATTTTAGAGCCATTTCTTTCTTCTGAAAAAAATCAACATAAAAATAGCAATTACCACGATAACGAACCAAACCGCAAAATAAGCCCAGCGCCATTCCAGTTCTGGCATAAATTTAAAATTCATTCCATAAATTCCAGCAATAAAGGTCAAAGGAATAAATATCGTGGCAATAATGGTCAGTACCTTCATAACTTCGTTCATTCTGTTGCTGATAACCGAAAGATAAGTGTCATGCATCCCGGAAACCATGTCTCTGAAGGTCTCCACTGTATCAATCACCTGGATCGTGTGATCATAGACATCTTTGAGATATATGCGGGATGATTCCTGGATTAGCGATGATTCTCCTCTTTCCAAGCCATTGATTACCTCTCTCAAAGGCCAAACTGATTTTCGTAAGAATATCATTTCTCTTTTCATTCTGTGAATTTCATGTAAGATTTCAGGTTTTGGATTGCTCACCAAATCTTCTTCCATACCTTCTATCTTTTCTCCTAGCTTCTCCAGGATTATGAAATATTTATCAACAATTGCATCCAATAATGAATAAGCCAAATAATCAGCTCTCATTTTCCTGATACGGCCTTTTCCATTTCTTATTCTCTGCCTAATATGATCAAAAATATCCCCTTCCATTTCCTGAAACGAGATAACAAAATTTTCACCAAGAATTAGACTGACCTGTTCTATTTTTGTTTCATTCTCCTTTTCATCATAATAAAGCATTTTTAAAACAATATAGATGTAGCGCTCGAAATCTTCCATTTTCGGCCGCTGTTCTGTGTTCATGATGTCTTCCATTATGAGAGGATGTAATTCAAAATGCCTTCCTATATTCTCGACAATATCCACCTGATGGATACCATCTATATTTATCCAAGTCACAGTTGGCGTATCTTTAAAGGGGAAACATTCCTCAACCGTTCTTGCTTCCTTTTCTTGAAATTGTTTTTCATCATAGTCAATGATTGTGATTTTTGTTTTCTCAATCTTTTTCTCGCCTACAAACACTGGTGTTCCGGGGGGAAGACCGATTTTCTTTCCTCTTTTCTTAACGAATCTACTCATTCCTATCAACTTACCCTCCTTATGATAAATTTACATAAATTTTTTACAGCAAAAAAGATTTTTTGATTTTTCATTATTTTTTCCAACTTCTTTGCCCATCGCTACTTGCGTTTTTAAAATGCAAGGATAACACAAATGAAATTTATAAGGAACAATAACAACGAGCCAAATGCCAATTCCAAAACTGTCAGCAAGGTTACCAACAAAAGACTGGAGTGGAAGATTTTAAAATGCCTGACCAATGCTAAAAAAGACTTTTGAAAGAGATTCTCCTGGACGGCGGTCCAGCTTAAAGCCCCAATCAAACCGAAGCAAAACAAAGCGTGTGTTGAAACGCAATCCAAAACCTGCAGCCTTACGCACAGTGAAAGGATTAAAATCAGATGCTTTTGAGTAAACATTTCCAAGGTCTACAAAGACCACACCGCTAAGCTCTTTGTATAAAGGAAATCTGAGTTCTTGATTTAAAACAAAAACTGCCTCCCCCCCCTCCGCCAATCCGGTATATGGGTTTTTAGGCCCGACTTCATCCTTTTCAAATCCTCGCATAGTGGTCCCCCCTCCAGCAAAAAATCTTTCGCTCGGTATTAAATCCTGCCCCAATCCTTTGCTTAGCCCAATTCTCAGCCCAGATGCATGAATAAGGAAATCATTCAGCTTATTAAAGGTATAATATTGGACAAAGTAGCGAATGAACCTTACATCAGAGCTGAGCAATCCTGGTGCATATCCCAAGCCATGAGACAAGAACATTCCCCGACTGGCATTAAGGATGTCATCACGGGTGTCCCGTGTTAAGGCTGCGCTTAGGGTGCCAACATTTACCGTCGTATCAATGCTTTGATTTCCTTCAAGATTGGAGTCAAAAGTATGATTACGCTCGAATGTGTAATCATAAGAAAGGATATAAAATTTGCTAAACTCTATTTGTTGTTGAAACGTAAAGCCAATTCGATCGACCGTAAACGATGGCTTTATGCTTCTGTTGATAAAAGTAAAAAATTCTGTGTTTATTCTTTTCGAGAAGAAATAAGAACTTCTAAAGAATCCTCTTACATCGCGTTCATCACGATTTAGACGAAAACTGGACCCCAGTAGCTGTGCTTTCCCTAGGAAATTGCGATTTATCAGATTTCCTGTTATCCCGAAGGAGGACTCTGTATCAAATTGTAAACCGTAACGCAAACGATACCTTTTTAGCTCAAGCACATCAATTTCAGTTCGATACAGCCCCGCAAAATCTGATTGGCCTTCTGACCGTTCATAAGAAGTAACCTTATCCTGTCTAACAGGGTCAATTTTGATGTTCACTCGCTCAAAGATTCCTAAATCATACAATCGCTTTCGTGTTTCGTTAATTTTTTGAAAATTGACTTCATCACCTTCTTTGAACATCAGCGCACGTTGGATGGCATTTTTATGGGTAATTGAGTTTCCAGAAATTCGAATTTCTGCAATTTTTCCTTGGTGATTCTCGTAAATATCAAAAATCAAATCGACCAAGTCTCTCTCTCCATGAACCTGCATTTGGGATTGCACACGCACATCATTAAATCCTTTCTGGGCGTATATTTCTCTCACTTCTAAGGTGGCATCATTAAATTTTCTTAGGGAAATGATATCCCCTGGCTGAATATTGATTTCATTAATTATATGCTTATCGCCAAAAAATTGATTTCCCCTTAAAATGATCTGTCCCACTTTAAATTGAGTTCCTTCCTCAATATGAAAACTTACATGGACTTTTCTTCTTTCTGGGCTAAAGCTTATTTTTGGAGTATGAACTTTTGATTGGAGGAACCCATTTTGGACATAGAAATTTTCCAAATTTTTTGCAACTTTATCAGGATTTACAAAAATAGAGCTTATAAAATGACTTTTTTTAAGGAATGAAGTTAGCTTTTCTTTAGAAAAGAACCGATTTCCTTCATAAGTAATAGCTGGTCTGTCATAGTTGATTCCTTTATCGATTTGAAAGATTATAACTATTTCATTTTTTCCATTGACCGACTCTTCTGTGTGAATCGTTACCTGATAGTATCTCTTTTTTAAAAGGTGAAGACGAAGCCTGTGTTTTATGTCTTCTTTAACCATCTGCCCAAAGGAACTGCCAATCCAAATGTTCATTATCTCTTTTTGTAATTTTTTGGGGATTTTTGCTCCTTGATATTTGAGAAAAATTTTGGGCCCTGACTCGATATGAAAAATCAGATTCATTCGACCATTTTTCTCTTCTTTCTTTGTATTTAGAGTGAAGCTAAGATAGTTATTTTTGAGATAGAGCATACGGATTCGGGTAAGACTTTCTTGGAGCTTATAAAAGTCGAAGTTCTTTCTTTCAATAAGCTCTATTTGTTTTCGAATTTTCTTTTCGGGCAGGCCCAAATTGCCATCCAACCCAATCTTTTCGACAGTTAGGCCTTTCCTCGTTAATCGACTCAATGGATTTTTCCTCTTCTTGTCATCTACATCGAAATCAAGCTCATGGCGAACCGCGAAATTATATTGATTATTATCCCGTTTAACTCCCTGGAGATTTATGTTGCGCAGGGGATTGTAATTTAAAATCCAAGTCCTGTTCTGGGCATCTTTTAAATCCTGAGAAAAAACCAACTCAAAACCGCGAGCAATGTGTTGACCAACAGTAATCCGCGCCCCAGGGTTCTCTTCCATGGATACCAAGCTTGCATCAATTCTTACACTTTCTAGGCCTAAGCTCTTCGCTGTAGCTTGTTCTATTTTACCTGTAATGGCACTGTTGATATAAGAAAGAGCTTTATTTCCAGCCACATTCATCATTGAGGCTGAAGTACTTTCTAAGGTTTTTCCTGATACAAGCAGAGCGATGATGTTCGGCTCGGAGAGCGGGGGATCTGATACAAAACTGGCAGATAATTTATTCGGAGTCCCGGCGAGAAGCAGTTGGATATCATACTCATTAATCCTAGTGCGGGCGCTAAGATCTAAATCAGGCTCAATCTGGTTAGGATTGATGAAATTAACTGTTCCTCGCTCTATGAGAAAAGTATTTTGGCTGAAATAGATCTCTCCTCCTTCTACAAAATTAACGCGTCCGGCTAATACCGGAATATAGAAAGTGCCTGCTAATTTAAGATCAGCATTTATCTCTGACTTTGAAATATTATTATCAATAAAGATAGAATCCTCAGTAATAATTTCAACATTGAAATATAAATTATTCAAGAAATGATCTGGTTTTCTTAAGGCTTCGGTGACCGTCCCACGAAGCAAGTAACGAAAAATCGCTGATTCAATACTAAGGCGTTCTGTGTATTTTGCGTTAACAATAGTGACTCTGCCATTTAAAAAGTGCTCTTTCCCGTTGGACTCAAAATTCAGGTTGCTTGAAATTTGGGAATGTAAATCTTTAGGAAAACCAAACAGGGAATCGTCGATGCTGAGGAAAATTTTCGCATTGCTAAGTGCCCGTTTGCTTAAACCAATGTCTCCGTTTAGCTTTAGCTCTCCTCCATTCAAATCTCCATGAATCCATTCTACTCTAAGCCGATTCTGGTCAAGCTGTATTCTCCCGTTTAACTGGTCAAGAAATACGCCTGGATATCCCATTTGCAGGCCACTATTTTGAATTTCAACAAAGCCCTGCATCCTTGGATTATCAAAGTTTCCAGAAACATGAACCTGAAAGATAGTCGATCCAGAAATGAGAGTATCTTTTATGAATGCTTGAAGCATTCTTAAATCTAAGTCGCCATCAATAAACAGATCTAAAGATCTTGTCCCGTCTACACCAGCTGAACCCATTATGGATAAACGATTTTCATCCCCTGAAAGAATTAATCTTTGAATCATGACTTTTCCGCTGTTCAGAAGAATATGAGTGGATTTTTCTTGCAAAATCGGGATGCCAAAGATGTCTAGCTCCAAGGTATCCAAAATGGCTTCGGCCGATAGATATTTTAACTGGATACGTTCTCCCTTAACTTCAATTTTTCCGTCAATTTTTCCTCTGATCTGCTGGAAAATTTCGTTAGAGAACAGAAGTTTCAAGACCGATGGATCAAAATTATGGAAATTAAATAAAATATTTGCTGTCCTCTTTCCAAAAATACGAAAAGCTCCAGGGAGATTTAAAGGCAAGGATTCTAGAGGGATATTCCCATTTAATTCGTACTCGCCATTCTCTAATCTGAAAAAGAAAGATTCTATGTTCATCATGTTTTTCGCTACTTTAATACGTAACCTTACGTCTTCAAAATTTGCAGGGAGCTGCATCAGGGTGAATTTGGCTCCGGACAAATCTAGACCTGCGGATAGTTCAAGGTCTGAAATTGCTCCAATGGCTTCTGCTTCTATTTTCATCTGGCCTTTACCATCTATATAGTTGAGGAAACTGCTAATTAAAGATAGGTCAATATTTGCACTGAGATACAATCCTTGAGATGACGGGAGCTTCAGCGGAAGGCTTCCCTCAGCCTGAACTTTCATTCCTGTTCCTGAAAGTAAAAGATTTTCTATTCGGAGAGACGTGGAATCATAAGAAATGATAAAAGGGCTATCATTCTTGAGCTGGTGTTGTGCTGTTTTTATATGGAATTCTCCAACATGTGCTTGGATATCCAAAGTATCTTTAGGATTACTGAGCTCTATCCTTAAACTCACATCTGCTCTTAAATTTCCCGAGAGAGCAAGTTTTTTATCAGACAGAATCCGGCTTTTAAGTTCCTCTAAAGATAGATTGATAAATTCTAATTCTGCATTCAACAGATAGGGATTAGTTAAGCGTAAGTAGCCTTTCATAGCGCCAGAAAACTGAGGAAGCATGATCTGGAACTTCAATTCTTCTCCCAAAGAATTAGCTTGAATTTGCAAATCCCCAATCTCTCTAGCGTTGTATGTAGCATGCCTCAATGAGCTGCTGGCGACAATATGAGGAGAATGAAGCGTTCCTTTTGCTTCAAGTCGAAGGTCTATAATTGCACCAATTCTTCCAAAAGATTCAGAAACCTGAAAATCCTCGAGTAATAATGAATTTATTGAAAGATTAACATTGTAGCTTTCCTTTTCGATATTGTACCAGCCTTTAGCTTCTATACTGCCACCAGATTTTTCAGCTTTTAAAGAGTCAAGGATAATCTCTTTATTCCGATATGTCCCAGATAATTCCAATTTAGCATAATTCTGGTTATAGAAAGATGCCTCAGTAAATATTAATGAAGACTTAATAACTGGATCGTTAGGTCTTCCCTCTATGAGGGCTTTTAAGTCTATTTGTGACTTTGCTGGTAGATCTAAGTTAAAGGATTTGAGTATCTTCTCGAGGGAAAGCTGTTTTCCAGTAACATCAAAATGCATCGATTGTCCAGAAGGTCTTAATTGATAGAAACCAGATATTTTGATTTTAGCCTCATCCTCCCGAAGCCAAATAGGATCAAATCGGAGCATGTTAGAATCATAAATAAGCGTCCCATCTAATTCTATGTTTCTCAAATTTTGGATAGATATTTTTTTGCTTTTCAGTTCTGCTTTAATAAGGGGCGAATTTGAAGTCCCTTCTAATATTCCTGAAATACTGATTTGGCCATCGATGTCCAATTTCTCTATTTCCTTTTTGTACAAGTTATTAAAAAAAGAAAGAATAAAAGGGGATAAGGCCTTAATGTCTCTGGCATCCAGTTTAAATCGTCCTGATGCCATGCCCATGCCAAGATTAAATTCTCCGTCTAACAATGCCCCTGGAATCGAAAGATTGTTCATGGATAGGGTAATTATTCCAGAATCAAGTTCTGTAATGATACGTCCTGAGAGGGGTACTCGCTTGCAAGAAAAATTCCTTCGATCCACTCCATGTAATTGTATGTCCGAACGGCCTTTAACTGAATTTAGTGAAAAATTTGACCAGAAAGCTTCAAAGGAGCCTGATGTTCTGGAAGCAAAATGGCATGGCAGGTCATAGAAAAAATTGAAATGTTCAAGATTGATGGATTTCCACTCGAGATTAATGCGGTTTCCGTCTTCCCAGTGCAGAGGATGCAACTCTCCATTCCCCTGAACTTCTCCACCTGCTATGGCTATGTGTATGGACTTAATTAAAAGAAGTTTATCCTTCCATTGGATATCTGCTTTTAAGGCAATATCCTGCAGTTCTTCAAGATGCAAATTTTTACTTTCCAGTTTAAACCGAGCAGAAATTGTATCAAGAGATCCCTGCAATTGAGATCGGAAGTGAAGCATTCCAGAAAAAGCTTTATCAGTTGGAATAAAAGGACGAATGTCATTTAAATCTATTTTCCCCTGAAGGACTCCGTTAAGAGATGGATAAACGATGTAATCGAGCCGGCCTGCAAATTCGAATATATTTTGGGCGAGTGTTAAATTGAATTTTTTAAAATCAATTCCTTTATAATCGTGATGGGCGACTATTTTGAGATCGTCTATAGGATAGAATGTTCTCTTCAAGCTCGCATAGCCTTTTTTACTCATTTGCAGTAGAAGCGAATGTTTGCCTTCTCCGAGCCAATAGAGCTCCAGCTGCACGGCTGGAAGTTCTAATTCAATATTTCTCACCTGATCTACGAACCGCAGTTGTGCATTCTTAATCCAGAATTGTTTAAAAACAAACTCTGATATTATCGTTAGTATAGGAGTCGTCATTTCAGGGTCAATTTTGTAAGGGATATTATTCGTGCCATCCTGATCAATGTGGATGTTAATTTTAGGATTTTGAATATCCAATTCTTGTATCTGAAGTTTCTTTCTGAGAATGAGAGATAAAGGAATTCTTATTTTAATTTCCTCTGCTTGAAAGAAAGGAGGGAACTTTTCCTTATTTAGATCCCTAAGCAATACTCCTTTTAGGGTGAATTGAAACATCAGCAGGTTGTAATCTAATGATTGGACCGTTAAGTGGATATTCTGTCTTTGTTCTAGATAATTTAATGCATACTGCAATATTCTCGACTTGATAAAATGTGTATGAAGTAGGAGTAAAAGCCCTATTATTAAAAGCAAAAAAGCCATGGGGACGATAAAAAGTTTTCTTTTTATAAATTCTAGTTTCATGTTAAAGCTAATAATCCTCGCTTTTTTCAAAATATATTTTATAATATTCGCTTAAACAGTGTAACCTGAGGGCTGAATTTCCGAGTTGCTTTAAGCCCAGATTGAACTTCTTCCTCCGTGAAGCTGTTCTTGACTTTAAATCTCATGATTTAATCCCCCCTTTAGTACTAGGAACTCCTTAAATCTTTTCAATCCATTTTATTTAACTAGCTATCTCTGTCTTTACTTCTAGTGAAGTTTTTCCTCTTTAAAGATGTCTTTCAATTTGTCAAGAGGCCCATAGACAATGATGCCATCCCCTTCTTGCATCTTTTCTTTCGCTTTGGGAGTGGGTATCCAATTTTTGCCTCTTTCTATTCCCAAAACCAACAATCCCCTTTCATTCAGTTTACATTCTGATAGAGAACTGCCGATTAAAGGAGAGTTTTCGCTTATAATTTTTTTTATAAGACCATAGCCCTCGAGGAAATGAAGAAGATCTTCCGTTGCAGCTTCTTCAAACGCAGGCGATTTTATAAGCTTTCTCTCTATAAAGCTCTCCCACCTTTTTGTAAATTTCTTGTAAGTGGCAATCTTGTATATCAGAAATATGCCACCAACAAGAATTAAGAGGTTAATGGGTAGCTGGAATCCCTTACTTGTAGCCAAAGAAGATGTGGCTGTTACAATAACCATAACAATTCCCGCATTTCCCATTATCATGAGCCAGGTGACAATCTTCCGTCTTACAGGATGTTTCATGACAAATTCTGCTTCTTTTGTTGTAAACCCAGTTCCTGAAAAAGCCGATAATGCCTGAAATCTCGCCTTATGCTTCTCCAATCCAGTCATCATCAAAGCGATAGCCGAAGCTCTTACAAAAAGGAAAGAAATCAAAATGGCAAGCAAAGCGGGAAAAAGAAAATATAAGCTGCTCATTCTAGCTTCCTCCTAAAATCCTTTTTTTTCTAAAGAAGTCCTTATTTAATTCCCTAAAAATCAAATTGCACAAATGGACTTCGATTTTTCCTGGAATATTTTAAACGAAATTATCTCTGAATGTAAAACCGTATAGATAATTGTGATGTTGATGTGTAATCTCTCCGTTTAGAGTTGTTACTTGCCTTGGTTCTTGACTTTATTATTAGGCAAGTGGGCTATTATATTCAACACCTTCAACAGCAAGCTATTTTCCTTTGACATACTGCGGTAATTCTAATATATTATTAGAAATCTTTT
>Ga0209427_10003688_pt1 | contig 17901 bp, 12 predicted proteins | sample DeeMarSWOR136_30_FD_187465 | JGI IMG/M metagenome (GOLD analysis project Ga0209427, IMG submission 187465) | Marine sediment microbial communities from White Oak River estuary, North Carolina - WOR-1-36_30 (SPAdes) (version 2) | ecosystem: Environmental > Aquatic > Marine > Intertidal zone >...
GGTATCTTTATGTTCAAGTATCGTTAATAAATCAGTTTTTGTAATTGGTCTATAAGGAGTATTACTCGTTAACCAAGCACGATTATATATATTTGTAAGTGTACTAAGATCTGCTTTCGTTGCTTTTCTAATTTTCGCTTGGAGAATATTGTGTTCAATTTTATCTTTTATTTTATCCTCAAATTCTTTAGTAATTTTTTCAATAGGAAGCCTCATCTGAATGTATATCATACCATCTTGGTACGATTCTTCTGTAGTACTCTCTATTTCTTCCTTTCGTTTCTTTTTAGTTTCTATAGAAAGAAAGAATGCCCTAATTCTTCTTTTTTTGAGATCGAATTTTTTTTGACTCTCCAATTTAGATCTTGACATGATAAAAGTAGGTATGCTAATATTAAGGAAGTAAATTAAGGTTTTCCCGAATTTTAGCTTCTATGTTTTCGTTAATTAGAGCTCTTTCCTTTAATTTTGAAATACCAAGTTGAATTTTCTTTTTTATATTTATATCCTTTATTAGATTTTTTCTTTCTGATGAAAATTCAAAGTTAGATCGTACTGCCATATCATTTTCAATTCTCTCAATTAGTTTACTTTTTAATTCCTGGAAGGGATCTGAGATAAATTCATAAATATTATTTGGATCATTGGTTATATAACTTGGAAATACAATATTCATATACTCTTCCACATTCTCTTCATTTTCGATAAACATAACGTACACAGGCATATAAATCCATTGTATAGGTCTTGAAAACAACTCTGATTGATTATCAGTTAAAGACCATCTAATTAACTCTTGAGCTTCTTGTAAACAACTGTTATGCTTTAATTGTATTATTTGTTTAATATTATCAAACATACTTTCTATCATTTCTTTTTGGGTTCTCAGATCAGTAATTTTCGCTTCCCTTTCACTCTCATATTCAGAAAGTAATTTATCTCTATCTTTTAATTTTAAATTCTGTGACTCTTTAAAACTTTGCAGTTTAATTTTAGCCTCCTCATCTATTCGATGTGCTCTTTCTTTTAATTCACCATATCTATGGTTAAGACCTTCAAGAGATTCTAGAAATTTCTTACCTTCTTCTTTTAAATAATTAAAATGATTCTCAAAATGGGGTAAAACATCTTCAAAAACCCTACTTTTTAAAGAATCTTCGCTAGTAAAAAATTTATTATTTTTAATCATCTCTTCAAGATGTCTTTCAGATGTTTTAAACAATGTTGAAATACCCTCAATTATCTTTTTTTTCTCCTCAACATTCCATTGATCGATTTTATCTTGTTCTAATTTCAGTTCATGCTCTATCTGAGTTGGATCTATCGTAGATGATGCTTTATTCATTTGACTAGAAAATCTAGTATCTAGATCTTTAAGTTGTACATTTAAATTAATAATCCATTTACTAACTTCTTTTTCTATCAATTCTATTTGAGTTTTCCACCTGTAAGCATTTCCCTTCATTGTATTTATTATATCGCGATAATTTTCTGATATATTTAGAGCAATATCCGTAGTAATACTGTGATCTAAAACAGTATAGTCAAGTATAGGTTTGTATTCTATTAGTGGAATTATCATAATTAATGTTTGAAGGAACTCAGGATTTATCAACCCATCAATTTTAAGTGTCTGAAATTCAGATTCTTCTCCCTCACCTATTTCTTCAGCTTCTGTGTCTTTATAAGATAAAATCTCTATTAATTTGTTTAATTCTTCGATTTTAGTTCGGTTTTCAATATTTCTTAGAATATGACCAACTAATGGTTGACGTGGGGGATTTGAAAATTTGCCTTTCCTATTAAAAATACCTAATCCATCTAGCATTATATGTGTGCCAATAGTTCCTTGTATACTTAATATAGGCCACAAAAGCCTCGAAAAAGAAAGGATCTTCTCGTTTTTGCTTATATCCTTTGTTAAAAGATGAAATGTTAGGGACAATTCGTCATTTCCTTGAACAACAGCTTGTTTTGTGAATTTATTTATAAAAAAAGGTAATAAATATTGGTTACCATGTACAGACAAGGATTTTCTCCTACTTTTTAATTTCAATATTTCAAATATAATTCTAAATATATTAAATTTAAAGCGATTCAGTTATAAAATTTTAATCTTTTTTTAAAATACAATAAAAATCTAAGGGCTCAAGCATTAATATAATTAATTTAAGAGAGAAATTAAAGGTTAAAATAAGGTAAATCATTTGAGTTGTTCATAGTTATTAGCTATTACCATGATAAGGAGTGCTAATAATATTATCAATGGTGGTAATATTGCTTTTACATGAGGAAAATCAGCTACATCAAGAGCTCCTTGTAATATTCTACCTCCGATAAAATAAAGGAGAAATCCAATAGCATTTAAAGCATATGATTTTCTTAATACCCCAAATGTCTTCCACGCAAGATATAGAAAGACAAACGGAATTAATGCTAAAAACAATGGCATAAATATGAAATTAAACAAAAATCTCCCAAGAGGATATTCCCATGACCCAAATGTAATTTTAATAATATCATCTGGTATCCCGTATCCTCCATTCACGCCTATTGGTTCGACAAAATCTGGATCCATGAACAGCCATTGAGATAATGTTAATGCAAGAATTCCTATAATGACAGGAACAATAAATAACCCTACCCGTATTAGTAATTTAACATTATTTTTATTCGCTAACCAATTTTTTAATATACTTCCTTTTCTTTCAGTTTTTTCTATTTGACTGTCCGGTGGCAATAATAAGATCCCTAATACTCCTACAGCACAAGCAACACCCATCCATGTAAAAAATGTAGCTAATCGATAATTAACCATTAAGAATTCGACAACTTTTTCACCACTGGCGATAGTTGCTCCATCAAATAATTCTGGAGCATAAAAATAATAAATTATAAAAAATACACGTGCAACACCAAAACATAGAAAAAATAAGCTAAAAAATAACCAATATAATTTCTTTGAAGTTCGAAATCTTATAAATAGGAAGTAGAAGAACAATAAAAAGAAATAACCTACAATGACATAATAAAGACCCATTTCAATAGCATCCCAAAACCCAAAATATTGATAAGTATCTTGAAACAACATAATAAGTCAAATTTTATTATTACTTTAAATAATATTATTATCTTTTAGTTGTATAAAAATTTATTTCAATTTGAGTAATTCTTAAAATACAAATATTATCAAATACTCTTAAAAACTATATGAAAATCGAGAATACTATTGAGACATTTAATTCATTAGTAAAGCGTCGTGGTTTCATTTGGGGTCCTTCACCCGAGATCTACGGTGGTTTTGCTGGATTTTTCTCCTACGGTCCGGCAGGAATGGCTCTTAAAAATAATATCCTAGACCTTTTTAGACGAGAATGCCGTTATTTTGGTTTTGGAGAGGTTGAGTGCCCAACAATCATGCCAAGTATCGTTTGGGAAGCTTCCGGGCACTTAGAAAGGTTTATCGATCCTGTAATGAGATGTAATAAATGCAATACGATGTATAGAGCAGACAAATTTCTTCAAGACAATCTTCCTGATCTTATGATTGATGGTTTATCATATGAAGAAATGGAAAAACTAGTAAAAAAACATGATTTAAAGTGCCCTAAATGTGATACTGATTTTCAGAAAATTGAAGAATATAATTTGATGCTAAAAACATCCGTGGGAAATAATGTTACGGCTTATTTACGCCCTGAAACTGCAACAACAACATATTTACTCTTTAATCGTTTGAACCAAGATGCACGTAGGCAATATCCTATTAAGATTTACCAATTTGGGAAAGCATATCGAAACGAAATCTCACCTAGACAAGGGGTTCTACGAATGAGGTCATTTGATCAATTCGAGCTTCAAATGTTTATCAGTAGAGATCAAGAAATGGAATATGAAGATTATGAAGAAGTAAAGTTGAATAAATTACCACTCTTAGACTGGAAAACGCAAGAAAAAGGAAATGATAATATCAATCTTATTTCTCTTGAGAATGCCATCAAAAACGAAATTCTTAAAAAACCCGCTTATGCATATTGCCTTTATGTGGCATATTATTTAACAGAAATTCTAGGTATCCCTAAAGAATTAATTAGATTTAGGCAACATTCATTAAATGAACGAGCTCACTATGCAGATGATGCGTGGGATTTAGAAATCAAAACAAGACAATTTGAATGGGTTGAAATATGTGGAATACATGATAGAACAGATTATGATTTAAGAAGACATGCTGAATATTCAAAACAAAATTTTGAGATTAGTATGGGCGCTGATCCAAATATTAAGGAGGTTCCTCAAGTTCTTGAAATTGCGTTTGGAATTGATAGAATTATATATACGCTGCTCGAATCCACCTTTAATGTTGAAGAAGGACGAATAATTTTGACCCTCAAACCAAATTTAGCGCCAAATACAGTAGCGGTATTTCCTCTCGTTAGAAATAAAGAAAATATCAGAAAACTCGCATTAAAAATTCACAGAGAATTGCTAGAAAATCGTATAGGTTCCTTTTATGACGCTGCGGGTTCAATAGGAAAGAGATATCGAAGACAAGATGAATTAGGCACAAAATGGTGTATTACGATAGATTATGAATCATTAGAGGATAATAGTGTTACTCTTAGAGATCGTGATTCAATGGAACAAGTACGAATAAGTATCTCAAATCTTTCTGAAATCATAAAGAAGAAACAAAGAGAGTAATTTGTTACATTTTTGCTTAATATTCTGATCTTTTTAATACCTTCAGAAAAGATTTTAAAGAGAAGGATTTTTTAAAAATATAAATTAAAAATTATACTTTTATTAAAAATACTAATCTAATTCAATCTGAAATGAGTTTTTTTAATTTCTATACATTAGGAAAGAAAAAAAGGCAAAAAAGGCGGTATGTGAAGATAATTATCTCTGTTTTCTTTACTTTAATGTTTACCTTTAACTTTTTAAATCATTTTATTTATTCAGATAAAGCAAATGATATTTATGATGATATTTACAGCAAAGATGAAAAAGTATTTGATTTTGACCATAATGGTTTAGATATCGCTGCAGATTTATCAATGCTTCAAAATCCATTTACAGAAAAATTTGATTTATTACACAATTTTTTCGAAAATAATTATAAATCTGGTTTAGATTTTGATATCTCTTTATATTATAGAGAAGGAGATACAGACGGGACAATTACAGATGATACGATTTATTCAGAAGATAATATCCTTATGTATAATTCATTAATGAATAGGGAGATGAGTCCAACTCAAACCTTTGATATTTATTTAAAGTTAAGATCAAGTCCATTGTGGTATGAAGACGAGATTGGGCAATTTAATTATGGTTTCGTGAGATCTTTTGACAATTCAACGGGACAAGTAAAGGATGATGATAGATATCTATTTGATAATTTACTACCAATCTTTCTACTAATTGAAAACATAGGTGATAGTATCGATGATATTACTATTAATGGAAAGTTTCCAAAAGACTCAATTGAAGAAATGTTTTTTCTTATAAATTCTACTAAATATTGGGATGAAGCTAATGATGGTTTCGCTAATTCTAATTCAACTTCTAATAAGTTCTCAAAAAGTAACTTCTATAGTATTTTGGCAAATCTCCTAATACATCGGACGTATCACCAACTTAACTTAAATAGTGTCATAAAAGATAGAGCATACAATTTAGCAAATAAAACAATGTATGCAATTATCAATAAAATGTGGGATAATGTCGGAACAGCTTTCCGTTATTATGCAAATAATCTATGGAATCCGTTTGTCGTTAGTGGAGGTACCCGTTTTCATTTAGATGTGAATGCTTTAGGAATCATAACTTTATTAGAATTTTGGGTTTCATCAGGAATGCAAAATGATTCATCTTTTTTAGAGAAAGCAGTTGATCTTTACAATAGCTTGGATGATAACTTATGGAATGTAACTGGTGATAATCTTTATTCTAATATCGCTGAAAGTAATTGGATGATAGTTGATAGCAGCACAAACCTTAATTCAAACGCTTTAATGTTAGAGGCATGTATAAGATTGTTCCAACTTACAGGTAATATAACATATTACAATAGAGCTATTGAAATTTTTAATTCATTCGAAAATAATTTATATGATAGTATAAACAATGCTTATGATTCTTCTATATCAGATACTAATAAGAATTTTAACTCCAATCTAAAGTTATATGATGCTTATCTAGAAGCATCTGAAACTTATAGTAGTACAATATTAGAAGCAAATTATAATCTTACTGATACTGTCCCTGATTTTATATTTAATCAAGATATAATGAACTTAACATCTTTTTATGCATTTGAAAATACGGAATATTATTACAATATTACAATAGATTCTTATGTTCCTTTTACTACAAGGTATAATATTACTGATGCAGATATAAATTATATTTTTAAATATCCAAATGGAACATTTTTATATCAATTTGCACATCAAATTATTAATCCCGCTGAATCACATACTCTCGTTCATTCTGTTGAAGAAAGTTTGCCAATAGGAGAGGGTTATTATATTTATATTTGGGCAAATAAAACCTTTTTTAGTTTAGCTGACACTATTAAACGTTTCAACGTTAATTCTGGCTTAATAAATGAAACTATTGAGGGATTAGTTAGTTTTCTTTATCAAGGACCACTATTAAATATTACACTTCCAATCAATTATACTCGTAGAGATAATTTAACACTCACAGCCTCTTTGGAGGGCAAAGATATTGTGAATTTTCCTTCTCAAGACGTAAATTTCACTGCTGAATTAGAGGACTTAACCTATGTTGATTTCAATCTTACTGCTAGACCTGGAGCTATCCCAGGTCCTAGTGAAATCATATTTACAATTAAAAAAGGAAATATATTGTATTTAGAAATTAAAAAAATTGTTGAAATAGGGTATTCATTTGATTATGAAAACTTACTTTATCAAAGTAAGGTCGTTAGTGGTGAAAATATTGATGTTTTTATAGATTTAATTAATTATTTACCAAATGCGACACAATCTATGAATGTTAGTTTCACGGGAATAACAGAAAACTCAATTGAGCCTTATATCAAAGAGGAAACATTAGTTGAGAAAGAGAGCAGATTAGTTTCATACAATCTTAAAACTTTGGAAAATATTGAAAGCGATATAATTAAAATAGAAATGAATATACTTCAGAATACAACAATATATTATACAGAAGAATTAACAATAGAAATTGTACCAAAATTTGAAATTATTAGTGTCTCATTTCCGAATACGATTTCCCAAGGAGCTTCTGCTTATTTCATAGCTGTAATAAAAAATAACTTAGAAAATTCAGAAGAATTCTCGTTAATTATTAATGGAAAATTGGTGCAACCTAATATTAATGAACTTATTTCTGGCGAGAACAGAATTGAAAAAAAAATTATTCCAACGAATAATCCGTATGATTTTGAAACTAAGGTTTATAGAATAATCATAGAGGATAGCGAACATGAAGAAATTGCAAGGTTCTATTTTGAAGTTGCCTTAGAACTGTCAACTTTTAATTTGATAATTTTCTATATAATTCCTGTTATCATTCCTATTGGAATTATATTGTTCTTTTTACATAAACAGATAAAACACAAAAAACTGAGAAGATGAGATATATTGAGAAATAGAAAACAATTCAGTATTACAATAATTTTTTTTATTGTATTCAATACTTTTATTGGTGTTACATTAATTTCTGATATTGATGTAGACGCTAATGAAAAGAATTCAGTAACTCTCAAAACAGCAAATGGTTCACCTTTACCATACTATGCAATAAATCGAAGTGATGAAATTATTTACCGCCTTTTTGAATCTGTGAATTTTACTATTGACACCTTCGATTTTAGTGATACCGATCATGTGATTATGCAAATAGATTTCTCTAATGGCACTACTATAAATTATAGTATGCAATTTGTTTTAATTCATACATATTCTTATGAATTCACACCTGGTTATGACGCACCTTTAGGGTTTCAAAATGTAAGTTTTCTAATTTATGATGTCAATAATACTCTTTTAAATGCACATACAACTTATTCTAATTTCACAATAACGACTAATTACATGGCATCTAATATTAGATCTGAATATTATGTTGGAGAAGATTTAAATCCAAATTTCCTTGTGACTAAGTGTTCAGGATGGAATCTTACAATCGTAGATAGCACTATTGAATCAGAACAGCTTAACATGACTAACTTTAAATACAATTCTATTCAGTTTAATTATCCAATTACCAATGACACTTTTTATGACTATTTAGGCCAAATATTTTATATTAAACTTAATATGACAGAGACAGACTTCGGGATAAAACGGGCAGCATACTTCCCATTTAAAGTATCAAATACAAATCCAGCTATTGATAGTTTATCAATATCATTTTCTCCAGAAGAACCATATAGATCTGAAGAATGTGTTATAACTGTGAATGCCACAGATACTGAAGATCTCCCAGAAAATCTAGAGATAAGTATATCTATTGAAGATCCTCAAGGAAATTCCCTTCCTACGATCACATTAGATCATGATACCAATATCACTTTTTCAGGGAATTTTTCTATTCCTGCAGGGCGTCCAGTTGGAAAATATAGGCTTGAATTTAATGTAGAGGATTCCTCAGGTGGAACTGGGTCCTACTCAGAGTTTATTACTGTAAAGAATAATCTACCTAAAATTCACAGTTATAAGATTAATGGAAGATCAGGGGAAGAAGGATTAAGAATATCATATGGTAAGAATTTAATCTTTACTTTTAATGTTTCGGACGTAGAAGAAGTGGCTTATATCAAAGTTGCTCTTTTAGATAAAAATTATGAATGGTATAATATAACTCGAGAATATATCGGGATTGATACAGAAATAACAATTCGAACTGTTGATTTAGTAACTGGTGTCTGGTATGTATATATTTATGTTATAGATTCAGATGGTGCTATCACAAGTCTTACAGATGATTATGGTAAAGGGATTCAATCAATTACCATTGTTCCTGATGCATTGAGTGAGTATCTACCATGGATTATTTTCTTTGTCGGTTTAATATTAGGGATGTTAATAAGTATTGGACTTGCATATAGACATTTTAAATCAAAGGCAATTGATTTAAAAGGAGTGACCCCTAAAAAGAAAGAGGTTCCACCAAAAAAACTCTCATTAAAGAAAAAAGAAAAAGAGAAACCACCTGAAGAAATTCTGGAAAAAAAGGATGAAGAAGAAGTAACTTCTGAGATAGAAGAAGAGAGTGTTCCTAAACGAAAAATAAAAAGAAAATTATAAATAAGGAATTTTTCGTATATTTACTCTTCAATAAACAATTAATTTTTTTTGTTATTCTAAGACATCATAAAGCTTATATTGAAATTTCCCGAGATTCCCACCGAAATTACCAGCAGAAATTCTATTTATACCTGAAACTTTTACTGCTGCTTCAATTCCTAGTTTCATTCCCTTCTTTATGGTTTCTTCTGTTGCTCCATCTAAGATTATCTCATAAACACAATTATCTCCTTCACGTAAATTTGAATTTTCAATTTTAGTTCTTAGAGTGGGACAAAGTGGATCATTTGTAGATGCATTTAAGAAACTGTATTTAGATCCAACTTTTGATCCAGATCGAGCAATCCCACCGGGGAATGGGGCTATTAAATTAGGTACATCTTTTATCGCATCAATAGCCTTTTCAGCCGCTTCAAGAGCAGCTTCCTGGTTCTTTCCTATTATCAAGAAATTCCCCCCAGCTATTCCCTTCCCAACTTTCGCCATGCTTTGAACAATAAAATCACCTTCCATAACTGGTATTGACCATGCTTCAAAAGGATATTTTCCTTCAATTTTTTCTTGATATCCATCACCAAAAAACTTAAGATTCGCTCCAATTTTTATTTCAAATTCTTTTTCAGGATCTAAAGATCCATCTAATGCATCATAACAAGCCGTAGTGGGGCATGTTAAGACACATTGTCCCAATCGATTCATAATAACGTTACTCACTTGATCTTTTTTGGTTTTGAAAAACATGACAATCACTCCTGGACGATTATCTGGGGTTTTATCTGCAGGAACAAAAATATCAATTCCTGCTTCTGCATCACAATGAATAGTCGATGTTCCATAACCTGTTGTAATTTGTGCCGCAATTTTCGCCCACTTTTCATTTTTAGCAGTAATTAATATTCGTGTAAAAAAACCGCCAAAAGCTTCAGCAAATGTATCTTCAATTTCTACACCATTTAATTCCATCTTAATTATTACTCCTTTTAATTGATTATTTTAATAATAAAAATTATAATTGTCGTATGAACTAATAGCGTTCTATTTTATATAAAATTTTAAAAAAAAAATAAAAACCTTGAAAAATTGTATGGAATTATATTTTCAAATTAAAACAGAAATTACTAACGATGTTGTAAAAAATGAGTGAAAGAGTACTAAAAATTGGAATATTAAAGAATGGGACTATTGGATCATCTTTATTACTCGCTTTCTTAATGGATGAACGTGCTGAGGCTACGAGAATTAATGTATACGAAGTTACATCTGGTGCAAAAATGCACCCTCCCGAAATGTGTACAAAAACTATGGAACAACTTTTAAAATGGGAACCTGAGTTAATAATCATGTCAAGTCCCAATGCTGCTTTACCAGGGCCAAAATCAGCAAGAGAAATGGCAGGAAATACCCCCACTATAATTATTTCAGATTCGCCAGCTAAAAGAGCGGCAGATGAAATTAAAGAGAAGAATATGGGATATATATTAGTAGATTGCGACAGTATGATTGGAGCACGTAGACCTTTTCTTGACCCAATCGAGATGAGCATTTATAATTCTGACTTATTAAAGGTTCTTGCAATAACTGGAGCACTTCAAGTAATAACAGAAGAATTAAATAAAGTAATTATGGATATGCTAGAAGGAAGGACACCTACCTTACCCCAAATAATTGTAGACTCGAATATAGCAACAGAAGCAGCAAAATTCTCAAATCCATATGCAAGAGCAAAAGCTATTGCTGCTTTTGAATTAGCTGCCTCAGTTTCAAAAATTACTGGAAAGGCTTGTTTTCAATTAAAAGAGAGATCTGAATATATGCCATTGCTCGCATCTGCCCACGAGATGATGAGAACTGCTGCCATTTTATGTGATGAAGCAAGAGAAATTGAGAAATCTAATGACACAGTTATTAGAAGACCTCATCATTCTAAGCAACAGATCTTTTCTAAAATTGGTCTACATGATAAAGAACAGTAATTTACCAAAGAGGTAGAAAAAAGTTCTTTAAACCTATTTTTTTATTTTAATTTTGTTTTTTAGTGTGCTAAAATTCAGAGGATTTTAAATAAATCTTCAAATTTTTGAAAGCCTCTCCATTTAAGGCTCCCATTACTCCTGCAAAAACTTCAGGTCGTTTACTTCTTGTAACTGCCATTAAAACTGCTCCATTAATGACTTCTTTTACTAATATCCAACAATCTTCTGATTCATACACTACAGTTGATAATTTTAATGGAGATAAATTTGTAATATTTTGAAATTCCATAATTTTTTGATAGATGCTATAGATATTTGAATCCAACGTCCCAATCTCAAATTTCATAAATTGCAAGGGTTTTGATTCAAATTTACCGAACGTCGATGTAATTAATAGGCCATCAGGTTGGTTAAATAAGAGGTATTCTGATAAAGTATTGATTTTTAATTCATCTAATAAATGACGAATCTTTCCCATACGTTGTAAAGATAAAGTATTTTTTTGGATCTCAAAATCTAATATTTCAATTAGTCTGTGCTGAGCGCTTCCTTCTTTTACTGACACTGGAGTAAAAGAAATTTTATCAAGAAGTTCTCGATTTAATCCCTTTGAAAGTATTTCGTAATATTCATCCTCTTTTGATTCCTGTAAATCAATTTTATTAAGTAATACATACGCCTGATCAATTTCAGGAGAAAATTCGAACAAATATTTCAAGAAATTATTAAAAATATCACGAACTCCCACGTCCACGAGAGCAGAATCTACCATAAATACTGCTGTGGTAACCTCGGAAAATATGAGTTCACGCTGAGATTCAGAAAAATAACGCTCTAAATACCGTTCTTGCCCACCCAAATCCCAAATTGATAACTCTAAAATCCCTCGGAAAATAAAATTCTCTCTAGAAACGCCCTTCGTAGGTTTTAAATTTAGAACTTTCATAAAATTATATCCTAAGCAAGTAGTTCTCATAAGGGACGTTTTTCCCGCTCCAGCTGGTCCAAAGAGTAGAACTTTCATCTTATTTCTTGTTTTTTTTAGGTTGTAATTAAGAAATCAATACATTAATATTATTTTCTATGAAATTAATTGATTTTATATAATCTTTATAATTTTATCTTTATTTAATTTTTTCTAATTCTTAAAAAAAGGATTTTATTTTAAAGCAAATTGATTATATAACAATTCAATTAAATATAATTTTTAATTTGATAAAAAACGATATATATTTAATAACAAAAATAAGGATTAATATAAAATGGATCTTTCAAAATATATACGAAATGTACCTGATTTTCCAATTAAGGGAATTCAATTCAAGGATGTTACTACTTTGGCAAAACTTCATGCACCTTTTAAAGATTCATGTGACCAAATAATAGAACACTTTAATAATAAAGGAATCACTAAGGTTACTGCAATTGAAGCAAGAGGGTATATTTGGGGAGGAGTGATAGCATATCAATTAGGAGCTGGGTTTGTTTTAATAAGAAAACCAGGAAAACTACCAGCTGAAACGATTAGTGAGACGTATGAACTTGAATATGGTACTGATACTATTGAAATGCACCGTGATGCCATTGAAGAAGGAGATAAGGTATTAGTATTTGATGATTTACTAGCAACTGGTGGTACGGCGAAAGCAGCATGTAATTTAGTTGAAAAAGCTGGTGGAATAGTTGTAGGGGTAGCTTTTATAATTGAATTAACAGGAAGTTTACATGGCAGAGACAAATTAAGGGGTTATAATTTAATATCTTTAATCGAGATTCCTGTAGAAGAATGAGTTATAATATTAAAAAATAATAAATATGTCTTTTTTTATATTCCTTCCAACTCATTAGGAGTATATCCAAAAGTGGTATAAAACCTCTTTCGTACTTGTTCTAAATTAAAAACTTGTGTTTGTGCTCCTTTAGTTTCAACAACAAACGACCCAATAATAGCTCCTAATCGACAAGAATCTAATAGAGTCATATTTAATATTAAACCAGTCAATAATCCCGCGCGATATCCATCACCAGCCCCAGTTGTGTCTTTTACTTCCTTAGGAATTGCAATTGGGATACTAATTTTAAATGTTTTATTACTTATATCTTTATAAATAAATTCAGATCCTTCTGACCCTTTAGTTAAAATGATAGCTCTCACGAATTTAAGTATATCTTCTTCACTTAACTCGGATTTTTCTTTTATTTTATTTATTTCATAATTATTACCAATCAAGATTTCTGATTTCTTTAGAATATCTAATAATGTTTGTTTTCTAAATAGTGGAGTCACTTGACCAGGATCAAATATAGTGGGAATTTTTAAATCAGATAACTGATCAGCAAAATTAGTCATGGCATCTATACTCTGTGTAGAATTAATTGCATAAACATACTCTTCAGGATTAGATATTTTTACTCTTAAATCAATATCCTTACCCTTATCTAAAGCACCGCCATGGAAAATGATCATTTGATTAGCTTTAATATCATTAACTATATAACAAGCCGCGGTGAAAAGATCTTCATGCTCGTCAACTAATAATTCAATATTTTTAAACTTTTTTATATGATCCTTATATCCTAATCTCTCAAAGTCATTTCCAACCGAACCAAATAAAGAAGTATTAGCGATATTTAAGAGTCCTAGATTATATGCAATGTTACCTGCTGTACCTCCAAAAAATTGATGACGACTATCAGCTGTAACAGTACTTTGATATTCTTCTTTATCGTGGTCAATTGATACTGCATTAATAAAACTTTCTTTGAAACCCATTATATAATCAAAAGCCAATGATCCAAGAATTAGTATTTTGGTTTTATGCATGAGATTTTAAATTAAAATTAAGAAATAAATTTTATAGTATTCTAACTTATAATAACTCTTTATAGGAACTGCTATTTTGGTAAAATAATTCAATAATTTCCCCATTTGAAAATAATTTATTAAATTTCAAATATTATTATTTTAAAATACTCTTAATGGAATAAAAATGGGACAACAAAAGATTGGAATAATTGGCGGTTCTGGATTAGATAATCCGGATATTTTAAAGGATGCTAGAGATATAGAAGTTGATACACCATATGGAAAACCCAGTTCTCCTCTAAAGATCGGAAAAATTCATGATGTTGATGTAATTCTCATAGCAAGACATGGAAGAGAGCATACTATACCACCAACACAAATAAATTATAGAGCTAACATACAATCATTAAAAGATCAAGGCTGTACTCATATTTTAGCTACAACAGCTTGTGGAAGTTTAAGAGAACAAATTGGAAGAGGTGACCTTGTTATTCTTGATCAATTCATTGACTTCACTAGACTTAGAAAAGTATCCTTTTTTGAAGAGTTTGCCCCTGGTGATATGAAACACACTCCAATGGCTTATCCTTATTCAGAAGAATTAAGAAATATCCTTATTGAAACAGCAAAGGAGCTTAATCTTAAATATCATGAAAAAGGAACTGTTATTACCATTGAAGGACCAAGGTTTTCAACAAGAGCAGAATCTGAAATGTTTAGGATATGGGGTGCGGATGTGATTAACATGAGTATCGCTTCAGAGACTATTTTGGCTAATGAAGCGAGTATTCCATATGCTGCTGTAGCAATGTCTACAGATTATGATTGCTGGAAAGACGATGAAGTTCCAGTTACATGGGAAGAGATATTAGATATTTTTGGTAAAAATGTTGATAATGTTATTGCTTTACTGACTAATAGCATAAAAAAAATTAGATAAACTTTCTATTTCTTTTTAATTTATTTTTTTAAATCCTAATGAATGAAAACCTTTGAGATTTATAGAAATCTCAACACTGCAGAATTTAATAAAATTATTATTTTTTTCTATATTTTATTATACAAAATATATTTTAAAGCTTATAAAACTCCTAGAGACTTTCAAAAATGGTAAGTATTTCTTTTCTCGGAGGTTGTAGAGAAGTAGGACGAAGTGCTGTATTAGTCGAATCTAAAAGTGGTGCTAAGTGCATGTTAGATTATGGGATTCGATTCCGAGGTGAAGAAAGACTTCCTCAAGTTACCAATATTGAAAATCTAAAAGCTATCGCTCTAACTCATAGCCATATTGATCATTCAGGGGGAATACCTTTTTTATATAAAAAGAAAAAGGTCCCATTCTTTACCAATTCTATATCTCTTGCTTTGTCTGAAATTTTAATTAAAGATATGATAAAAATATCAAATTACCCTTATCCATTTGGATATAGAGAATTAGATTTATTAAAACAAAATTCATATTTCCTCAAAAATGGAATAAGACAAAAAATAGCTGATGATTTCTTCATTACATTCATAGATGCAGGTCATATTCCTGGGAGTGTATCAATTTTACTTGAAGTAGATCAGAAAACAATTTTATATTCTGGTGATATTAATACGCAGATTACTAATTTAATTCATTCTGCGGATTATATGGATATACCAGAAATAGATACATTAATAATAGAATCTACATATGCTCTTAAAGAGCATCCTCCAAGAGATCAACTTGAGAGAGAATTTATAGAGAGAATAATGAATATAACGGATAATGGTGGAACTGTTCTAATTCCAGCTTTCGGAGTAGCACGCTCACAAGAAGCTTTACTCATTTTAGAGAAATACAATTATAATGGAAAAATTTTCATCGATGGATTAGCAAGAAAAATATCTAGGTTATGTTTAGATTATCCAGATTTTATCAAAAATATCAGATTGTTAAGAAATGCTTTGAAAAAAGCACATTTTGTATCCAAACCTAAAACTAGGACAGATATTAAAAAATCTAATGGAGTAATAATATCACCATCTGGTATGCTAAAAGGTGGTGCCGCAATAAACTATATACAATCTATATTAGCAGATCCATTCTCAGCTATATATTTAGTAGGTTATCAGGTAGAAGGAACTCCAGGTAGGTATTTATTAGATGAAGGAATTTTTGAATTAAAAGAAACTCGAAAAAATCGCCCAAATTTTGATTTGAGAATTGAAGCGCAATGTGATTATGATTATTTTGATTTTTCAAGTCATTCTGATAGTGTTCACATTCATGATTATATTGATAACCTGAATTTTAAAAGAAACACGAATAGTGATATTTTCTGTATACATGGAGATAATAAATCAACAACAAATTTAGCAAGAGAATTGGTGAACAAAGATTATATCTCAGTTGCTCCTGAAACTGGGGAGATTTACCAGGTTTAGAAGATCTTTTTCAAAATCTAATTCAATTTTTATTTAATTGATTTCGAATTGCTATATTACAGTTTTCTAGAAAGAGATCCACTTTATCAAGGGGGATCTTGGTTCCCGCCGCAGGAGGATGTCCTCCTCCAAGTACATCTAAATCAGATTTTTCACATGCATCTCTAATCGCTTGTGAGAGATTTATACCTTGATTTATGAGACTTTCGTGTGCTCTTCCTGAAACCTTATATACATCCTCATCAGACCTTTTTGTTAATCCAAATATAGGTTTTGATTTATCTACACCTTTGAAATGTTCAAAAATTAACATAGAAGTAATTGTTCCTATTATATTTTCAGGTATTACATCTTCTCCAAAAAAATATTGAATTGAGTCTTTTTCTTGAATTTTATTATTTTCTTGGATCCAGGAAAGTCCTTGAACCAATTTCTGTTTATAGTTTTTCAAAGCTTCTTTTGATTTTTGATAAATCTCCTTTCTATTTCCCATTGCAATAGCTATACCTAAAGAAGAGTTTTGAGTTCGACCACAAGCATTTAAAAGCTTAGAAAAATCCTTAGCATCATGAAGTTCTGAGCCAGACGCTTCTTCTTTTAATATATATCGATTAGCTATTAACTTTTTTATTATTTTTTTAGGTTCCATATCGAGTTTTATGGTTGCATATTCAATAATAGCAGAAGAGATTATTTGTTTCTCATCTTGGCTCAATTCGCTTAACGTTTTTACATTACCTTCAGAATCTTCCATTAAAATTCCTAAAGTTTTTAAGAAAATCAAAGATCTATTTACATCCTTAGATAATCCCGGTAGATTTAATTCTTTTGAATAAGCAATTGCTTCATTTAAAGGTTGTAAACTAGGGAAATTTAAATCATTTACTACTTCAATTAATCCTGAGTTAACAGCATCTTCTAAAATACAATTATTTAGTCCTACGAAGGATTTGTTTAATCCTTGATTTTGAAGATCCCCTATTGCCCCCACAATAGCTAATGGTGACAAATCTATATTTAATTGATTCAGAGTTTTAGCAAAATAATAACATAATCCCGCACCTGAAATTGCATTACTGCCATCAATCCCGTAAAAATAGGGATTAATTTGCCAATTTCTCGTACTTTCATAGATTTCTCCAATAAATTTAATTTCTTCCTTATTAGAAACGTTTTGGGGAATGTGGTGATCCAAAATTAAAAAAGAACTAAAACTTGCTCTATTAACTAGTTCAGCTTGTAATTCTAAATATTGACCGCTGCCAAAATCAGAAAAGATTAGAAAATTTTCATAATCTTGAATTTTCTTTGAAATTTTTGAAATTTCTTTTTTTTCTAATTGTCTGAGTACAGTAATTTGGAATGGAATTTTCTCTCGATATAAAGCTTTACCAAGAATTGC
>Ga0209427_10003689_pt1 | contig 17900 bp, 17 predicted proteins | sample DeeMarSWOR136_30_FD_187465 | JGI IMG/M metagenome (GOLD analysis project Ga0209427, IMG submission 187465) | Marine sediment microbial communities from White Oak River estuary, North Carolina - WOR-1-36_30 (SPAdes) (version 2) | ecosystem: Environmental > Aquatic > Marine > Intertidal zone >...
CCCAGCTTATTGTGTCGAGGCCGAAGTGGCACTGGAGGTGGAGGAGGTTCTTCCCCGCTATGTCTCCCAGGCCTTCCAGTTCGACGCTGTGGAGGCTGCTTTTGCCGGCTAGGAAGCCCTCGAGGTCGTACTCCTCGGACCTCGCGTGCAGGTCCACCAGCTCGTCCCAGCGCCTCCTGTTGGTCTCGTAGTACTTCTCCACTTCCAAACCACCCGGGGCTACAAGAGACCTGTGTTTAACAATATTAAGTTATGGTTCCACAGCATAATAATCTGTTTTAGGGCTGAACTAAGTTTAAACTTCCTCTGGATTTCATGAGGACCTATGAGCAGAAGCGTCTCCAGGGGCTCGTCGGGGGGCGCCCTCATCCTGGCCTGCCTCCTCGTGGTGAGCCTCGGGCTCAACATCGGGTTATGGTTCCTCCGGTACCAACAGGGTTTCGTCGAGGGATACGATGAGGGCTACGTCCAAGGGCTCAAGGACGGCGCTGGCAGCAGCTACACTGTGAGGGACCCAACATACTCGGAGGCCGTGGCATTCGTCAACTTCGATGACACGGACACCCTTGAGTACTCAGATGACTTCGACTGCACCCGCTTCGCGGCCAAGTTCAAGGAGAACGCCATAGAGATGGGCTTCAGGTGCTACTATGTCCACGTCTATTTCGAGGGGTCAAAGGGGCACGCCATCGTCGCATTTGAGACCGTGGACAGGGGAACTATCTTCATCGAGCCCCAGCACGACCTGGAGGTACAGCTTACAACGGGTATGTCATACTGCGAATTGAACAACCTCGAGGGGACCGCCAGCGACATCATTGTCGACTACCTGCTAATCCCATGACGTTGGAGATTGATCGTGGCCCATAAAGAAAGGTTCATATTCTCGATGGTGCCGTGGTGCCTTTCTTTCGGGCGATGTAGAGGACCGATAGGTAGGGCCTCGTTATCTCTCCCCCGTACCTATCCTCGATGACGGCGCCTATGCCCTCGAAAAGCTTTCTCCTCTTAGGCTCCGCCAAACCCCCGTGATCAGAGTAGGTATTGAGAAGCCTGAGGTACTGGTCCCTGTCATAAATTCTAGACCAGGGATACCTCTTCACAGTGACCTTCCCGAAGAGTCCGCTCCCATCGATCTGATCCCGCCGCTCCCGTATCATATCCTCCGTCGACGGCTCATCCCTGGGGTCCCCCCACTCAGGGACGACCCGCCTGTAGACCTCCTGCACCTCCTCGAAGAAGCCCGTGAAGGGCCTGGGGTGCATGTTCCAGAAGAGGGCGATATGCCCTGAATCCACCAGCACCCTAGCGGCCTTTGGGAAGCCGATCTCAGGTGGGATCCAGTGGAAGGCCGTGGCCGAGATAAGAAGGTCAAAGGTCTCGCATCCCGGCTCCCATTCCTCGAAAGAGGCGTTGAGGAAATCGGCTCCAGAGTATGACTTGCACCTCTCCTCAGCCAGGGCGAGGAGGTTGCTCCCAACGTCGAGGCAGAGCATCTTGTAGCCCATCCGGGCGAAGGGGACAGTGGCCTGACCAGTGCCGCATCCCACCTCCAGGATCCTCCCCACGTCGGGGATACCGGAAATGTGGATGATGTCCTTAATAAGCTCCTCAGGGTAGCCGGGGCGGAGCTCGTCGTAATCTCGGGCGGCTTGGTCGAATATTCTGGGTGATGCCATGGGGTAATGCCTCGCTGGCTGGGTTCCCGTGCCCTGCTGTTAATATTGATGAAATGGCTTTTAACGTGTCCCTGTCAATGACTACACGTCGTGAGGCCAGTTGCACCTTGAGGTGATGGTTGACAAGGCCATGAGGCTCATCAAGGCTGGTAGGGTAGAGAGGCTTACGGAGCGGAGGTACAACGTGATCGGGGATCACGGAACCTATAGCGTCGTAAAGACCAAGGACGGTAAGGTGAGCTGCAGCTGCCCGGGGTTCCAGAGGCGAGGAAGGTGCTCTCATTCGACCGCCGTGATGATAATGAGCAACATGTCGAGTCGTCGAGCCCGTCGCTGATAGGATTTTAACAATCCCAATCCTCTATACTCAGTACAATGGACCTTTGTGTGTTCCTAACCCAATAGCCCCATCTAGTGGATCGAAGTTATGATGATAACGATACAGAATCGATATAAGGAATAGAAAACCGTACCAGTCCAATTTGGACGATCTATCAATCCTTTCCATACCCTCTCATCGAGTTTAGTAGGGGTTCACCATGTCTGTCATCAGTGTTGTCAACGCATCCAAGAGCTTCGGGGACGTCGAGGCCCTCTCATGTGTCACTCTATCGGTGGGCGAGGGGGAGTTCTATGGCCTCTTCGGTCCCAATGGAGCCGGGAAGACCACCCTCCTCAGGATCATGACTGGCCAGCTCGAGGCCGACTCGGGGAGCGGGATTACCGCCGGCATTCCCTGGGATGAACCCTTGGCTATTAAGAGGGCTATTGGCATCGTTCCCGAGGCTGAGACGCCCCCCACCTTCCTAACTGCCCGTGAGACGATGGAGCTGGTCTGTAAGATCAGGGAGGTGGAGGACCCGGAGGCGAAGGTCGATAGGTGGCTTGATTTTTTCGAGATGGAGGAGAAGGAGGGTGTCCTCTGCAGGGACCTCTCAAAGGGCCAACGCCAGAAGGTGATGCTGGCAGCCGCCTTCATCCACGAGCCGAGGGTGCTGCTCTTGGACGAGCCCTTCATAAACCTCGACCCAATCTACCAACGCCGGCTTAGGGAGTACCTCAGGCTTCTCATCGAGGAGGGTAGGACGGTCTTCATGTGCACCCACATCTTGGAGATAGCCGAGAAGCTCTGCACAAGGGTCGCAGTCATCGACGAGGGCCGTATAGTTGGCGAGGGGGCGCTCGACGAGGTGATGGCGCCCGTTGGCGGGAACCTTGAGGACGCCTTCATGCGGATGGTGGAGGCTGCCTGAGGCCTTGCCCCTTGACACCGACCTGTACATATTCAAGTCGATGATGTTGGAGGAGTGGAGGCTTCACAAGTCCTTCCAGGGCGCCGTGGGCTCCCACCTCTTTCCTCTAGTAATCTTCCTCTTCTCGGCATTCATTGCCCTCGTCTCCCCCATCATCCTAACGAACATAGACGTCCCCAGAATCCTACTCATCCTCCACGCAGCCGCCTTCTCCTACGGCATCTTCGTAGGCGCCATGGGCTACATAGGGGAGCACGCCATGACACGTCGCCTCGGTCAGGTGAACATGCTACTCCAGATGCCCCAAATATACCCCGTCGGCTTCAGGAGGATGATGGCCATATTCTTCCTAAAGGACGCCGTCTACTACATCCTCTACTCCATCATACCTCTCATGGCGGGGATCGCAGTCGGAGCCCCCTTCGCCGGAGTCACCATCCTATCAGTCGCCAGGCTCGGCATAACCGTTTTCCTTACCTTCATGACGGGGATGGGGGTCAGCTTTCTCGTCTCTGCGGTGGCTGTCAGTTCTAGGGACGCCGCGGCCTGCCTCGGCCTCCTCATCCTCTTCCTCGCATCCCTCATCTGGCCCTTCGAGGCTATCGAGGCCAGTTGGCTCCTGCTCCCACTTGGGTACTGGGACGCCTACCACCCCCTCTACCTCCTCTCCTCGGCCATCGTCGCCACCGTGCTCTCTGTGGGCGCCGTCCTCATGATGAAGGAGAGGTTCGAGACGCCCCAGAGAACCCACAGCGAGATGCTCGGACCGGCTCTGAGGATGTTCTCCGACCTTGGCGGCCTCGGGACGCTGCTGGCGAAGGAATGGGTGGAGTTCAGGAGGAGCGGGACCCTGGCACCGGTAGTCACGGGCTACATAGCCCCCCTGGTCTCCATATACGCCATAGTCTGGATCTTCGGGGAGGGGATAGGGATACCCCTATGCTTCAACGCCGTCTCCTACGGAGGCTTCGTCGGCTTCTTGGGGGTAACCGTATACTCGTGGGTCACCAACCTCGAGTCCAACGAGTTCCTCAACGCCCAGCCTGTTACTATCTATCAGGTGATCAAGGCCAAGCTCGTCCTCTACTTCCTCCTGACGACCGTCGTCTCCGCAGGCTACGTCGTCTCCATAGCGGTGGCGAATGGCCAGATGAACATCCTGCCCCTCGCCCTGCTTGCCTCCTTCTCCAACAATGTCTACGTGGCAGCGGTCATCGCGCGCCTCACAGGCCTCTGGACCAACACGATGCTCTTCGACGCCAAGGTCCTCTCCAAGTTCGCGGGGGCAGTGGTACCGCCGCTTGTCACAATTCTCTTCGCGTCCTTCATGCTCCCCAGCCACTCCTCCCTCGCTACTCAGATAGTGGTGGCGGTGTCTGCCTTGCTCCTCCTTGTCTCCGTACCCATCTTCAAGAGCGTTAGAGGAAGGTGGAGGGGAACACCTTTCTCCTTCGTGACCACCTAGAGGAAGAACCGTTCAGAGCCATTATCTTGGCTGATCATTATGTTCGGATTACGTTAAAAACCGTATATCCGCCGCATTTTATGAGTAGGTGTGGATTACAGTATTTTCCCCTGATACGTGTTTTTTCAGCTCCTTTTCATGGTGATAACGTTTCATGGTATGGAATTTTATTATCCATGACCGGTCCATGGAATGGCTGTTCCAGGTATGTTCCGCCGGGGTCCTGATATTCAACTTAGCCCACTTAATTGATCGGTGAAGTGGTTGATGAGGTCGGACGGAGAAGCAGCGGTCGCCTCTCCAGATCGCCAATCCTCCCATACCCAAGCTAGCCCAGAAGCCAATACCTCCGGAAGCCCCATATCTAATTTTTCAGGGCTAGCTCACAGCGATCGTCCAGAGGTCTAAACCGAGGTCTCGACTACGACCTTTCAACCTTCTCACCAAGTTTTTAAGCCTCATACATGACTTGAGGGAGCACGATTATCGTATCTTTAAAAGTCGCGTTGGAGATACGTTAATTGACTGAATTGAACCTCAACAGCATCTTCTGGATAGCTGCGCCGCTGGCGTTAATAGCGCTGGTGGCAGTCTACTTCGCATACCTCTACAACAGGCTCTTCAGGTATAGCAACGCGGCCGAGGCCAACCTTGGCCAGATAAGGGTTGCTTTAAAGAAGAGGCTGGACATGATAGAGCAGCTACTTGGCGCCGTCAGGGGCTATGTACGCCACGAGAGGGAGGTCTTCGAGAGTGTCGCCAGTATGAGGGCGAGGGTGATGGGGGCTGGGGCTGGAGGTCTCACGGAGATTGACAGGGAGTCTAGGGGAATCACCGGCGATATACTGGCCATCGCAGAGGCGTATCCTGATCTTAAGGCCAACGAGACGGTCAGGAAGCTCATGGACGCCATCGTCAGTGTCGAGGATGAGATCGCCCGCCATAGGTACACCTACAACAATATCGTCCAGACCCTCAATACGATGGTCGACTCGATACCCTCTAACGTTGTGGCTGGCATCGCCGACGTAAAGAAGCTCGACTACCTCCAGTTCGAGGAGGAGATAGAGGAGAGACCTGATGTAACGGGGATAGCGGAGAGTTGAGTGAGAGAAGGCAGATCCTCACCCTGGTCGGGCTCACCCTCATAATCGGCGTCGCAGCCGTATCCCTGATCTGGGGCCTTTCCTTCACTCCCGGGGGCGGCGACATCTACGTAGATGAGTACAGGGCGACCTTTTACCCTGACGGAACCTTGGTCGAGGAGTACACCTACGAAATAAGGGTGAAGGAGTTCAGGATGCTATACAGGTTCTGGGAGGTGCCCCTCTCGTCGGATGCCCTGAACCGACCATACGTAGAGCCCCTAGAGATAGATGCCGCCCCCGGGGCGATAGGCTACTACAAGGACAACACGGGCTGGGTCAGCGTCAACGAGCCCTATCAGGACGACTGGACCTCGATCAACACCATAAGGAGCTTGGCCTATAGTAACGAGGTCGGCTCCTTCAAGCCCAACTACTACGATCCCGGACGGTACACGGTCCGGTATACCTTCGACATCCACCCTCCTCTAGAGTACGACGACGAGGACGCGCACCTCAACCTGAAACTGGCCGACGAGCACATCCCCTACAGGAGCGTCATCATCATCCTTGAGGAAGCGGATTACATCGACGCCCTCTACCCCCACCCCATCTCGTACGAGGTATCGGAGGAGGGCGACCGCATCGTGGTCACGGGCTCCTCGGGTGAGGACGAGCTCATAGAGATGGAGATGCTCATAGACCTCGGCGCCCTCGAGGCCATGGACGGGTTCCCCACCCGGGTGGAGGGCGTCAGGTCCAGGACCGTGACAGCCAACAGGAACACGTCCCTCCTCTACCAGGCCTCCTTCCTCATGAGCTACGGGGTCAGGGGGCTGGCACTTCTCATGCCCTTCCTCATATATGCGGTCTACCACGTCTACGGCAGGGAGAAGGAGTACACCGTCCCCAGGTACCTCAGCTACGTGCCCAACGCGGAGCGGAAGCCCTGGCTCGTCAACCAGATCTTCGTCGAGGGCGTACTTGACTACGACGACGACGGTTTCTACGCCACCATCCTCGACCTCCACCGGAGGAAGAAGATAAGGATCGAGACGAAGCCTGGCGGCCTCCGGATAGAGCTGCTGGACGATGAGGTGGAGGACAGGTACGAGAGGAGGGTGATGGGCTTCCTACAGCTGCTGGCCGAGGATGGCGTCTTCGACACCGACCGGCTTGAGGACTACACCAAGATGATCAAGGACGGCGAGGACCTGACCGCCTCCGGCGCTCTCACTGTACGCAATGCGTTGATAGACCTGACAACCTACGTCGACAGGCAGCTAGCCTCTCAGTTCATAACCAGCGGGAGGAGGAGGGTTGTTCCGCTACTGCTGCTCGCCGTCGTCGTATGGGTGATCTCCATGGCTCTGGCGGCAGCGGCTTCCTTCGCAGCCAGCCAGACGGTTCCGAGCCTGCTGACATCCTTCGCCACCCTCCTCCAGGCAGGGATCGCCCTCCTGTTCCCTCCGACGCTGTTCGGCGTCTGGAAGGGCGACTCCTACAGGGAGAAGCTCGAGTGGGACGCCTTTAGGAGCCACCTTTCAGATCTCTCCCAGATCCGGAAGTATACGCCCGAGGACATCGGGATGTGGGGGGAGTGGCTCGTCTATGGGACCGCCCTGGGTGTGGGTGACAGGGTCGTTGCAGCGATGAGGGAGCTCGACGTCGACATTCCGGAGATGAGCCACGTCAGGATGATGCCGGTCTTCTTCCACCCCCTGGTCGTCGCCAGCGCCCCATCCCGTGGCAGGGTAAGCGGCTTCGGCGGGGGCGGCGGCGGATTCGGCGGGGGCGGGGGCTTTGGAGGCGGCGGGGCGGGCGCCAGGTGACCGATAGGGCTCCTCAAGAGGAAACATGTTAAATCTACCTTCGGGGATTCATATCGAAACCCGTGGGAGAAGTAAATTGTCCTCGACCTTCAGGCGCCTGCTGCCCATTTACCTGCTGCTCATCTTCAGGAACACGGCGTGGTCCCTCTCCGTCAGCGGCCCCGTCCTCCCCCTCTACGTCAGGTCCCTCGGAGTCGACATAGTCGACTGGGGATTCCTGGCCACAGCCCACGCTGTCGGTCTAATGCTGTTCGAGGTCGTCTGGGGCTCCCTCGCAGATAGGATCGATAGGCGCAGGCTGCTCTTAGTCGCCCTCGTCTGCATGAGCCTCGTCTTCCCCCTCTACACCGTCGAGGGCTTCATCCCCTACTTCTTCGTCTTCCAGTTCGCCGTCGGGGCCTTCGCTGTCGCCGTCGGCCCCACCACAAGGGCACTCATTGCCGACAACGTGCCTAAGGAGTCGAGGGGCTTCTACATGGGCCTCTGGTTCACCTTCTTCACACTAGGCAGCATGATAGGCCCTCTCTTGGGCACATACATTTCCGAGATCATGGGCTATGTCTACGCCTTCTACGGGTCAACGGTCGTACTCCTGGCTGGGGCGGCGGTCTCAGCCCTCTCCTTCAGGCACCTGGACCGGTCGATCTCCGTCAAGAAGGGGAACAACGATATAGGCGTACTCCAGGGGCTGAGTAAGGTCCTATCCGTCTCAGCCGTCAGGCTCACGTTTCTCCTCGCGGTCTCCATATTCTTCGGGGTCACCGCCGTCAGGTCTTTCCTCCCTATCTACGCCTCGGAGCTTTTTGGGATGAGCGACGTCCAGATCGGGGTGATGCTGACCCTCTCCTCCGGGGTGCAGCTCCTGGCTACCCCGACTATGGGGAGGCTCTCCGACAGGCTTGGCCAGAAACGACTCATAGCCATAGCCCTTGCGGCCGCCTCTGCGATATACCTATGTTACATCTTCGTGGAGGGTCCTCTGCAGCTGACCCTTGTCACCCTCGGGATCTCGGCCTGTCTCTCGACGGTCTCCCTCAACCTTGCCATGCTCTCCAAGGTAGCGCCGAGGGAGATCACGGGCATGGCGATGGGGATGTACGGCTCCTTCGAGGACCTAGGTCTCATCACAGGATCCTTGGTATGCGGCTTCATCTGGAACTCCTTCGGCCCATCCATCATGTTCATCGCGAGCGCGGCCATTAGCATCGTTGGACTGTTACTTCTGATGATGGTCAGGGAGGACTAAGATTCTTGAGAATTTTTTCGTAGTATTGATGTTACCAAATCATACTTTGTCTTGCAAAGTGTTTAAATACTACAAAGTACTTTACCCTGTTCAGCGAATGAAGAGGAGGTTCGAGATGTTGAGTGACGAGATTGACCTTGACGAGATCGAGCGGAAGGCCTACAGGGAGACCGTGAAGGACGGATTCACGGAGATCCTCCTAGGAGTAATGCTTCTCTACATCTCCTTGACCTGGATGAGCAGCGTGACACCTCCCTTCACAGCCCTGTTAATCATCTTCGGTCCCAGGATACTGGAGGCCCTGAAGCAGAGGTACACATACCCCCGTATCGGCTACGTGAAGCTCAAAGATGAGGACGGAGTGAAGCTCGCAACGGGGATCTTCGGCTACATGCTGGTCGTTATCGCCTTGCTGGTCGTTTTTCTTGGTGCCGTATACAGGGATAGCTGGACCTCCGACCTGTTCTACAGGTGGACACCCACACTAGTGGGAGCGCTGTTACTAGGTGCGATGCTCTACTCCCAGGGAAGATCAGGCGAGAACAGGTACTACGTTTATGGCATCATCTCCCTACTGGGAGGGATAGCCTTCTCCCTGTACGACTTCGAGCCCGTCATGAGGGGGCTAGGCTCTTACCTTCAGCTATTTGGTGGGGCATCACTCCTCATCGGCCTAGTCACCTTCATGCGGTTCAGAGATCGGTACCCGCTCCAGAAGCTCGAAGAAAACGAGCTGGAGAGCTCTGAGGATACTATGAACTTGGATGAGGGGCAATAAGGTGATATACGAGACCCTTATCTTTCCCCGGTGCAGCCTTGGTATTCTAAGTTGCTCAACAATGTACACTCTACCCTCAAAGGTGGGGGCAGATGCCTGACGGAACCGAGAAGCTTCCCGGCGTCAGGAGCATCGACAAGCTGATCCACGAGCCAGCCAGGCTCCTCATCATGTCCCACCTCTACGTCGTCGAGAGCGTCGACTTCCTCTTCCTAATGCGCCAGACTGGTCTCACCTTCGGGAACCTCTCATCCCACATGAGCAGGCTGGAGGAGGCAGGCTACATAAACGTCGAGAAGGAGTTCATCGAGAGGAAGCCCCACACGGTGCTCCACCTCACCCCGGAGGGAAGGGAGGCCTTCGACGATTACAGGAAGAACATGAGTCAGGTATTCAGTGGCCTTTCCAATTGACCCGCAACCGATATTAGAGCAGTCGTTCCACTTTCTCTCCGATACTAATGAAGAAACTCGAAGAATACCCAGTCATGCCCTTAATCCCGATGGCCCCTGTTGGGGACCCCCAGGTCTCACCCGACGGGGCCAAGGTCCTGTTCACCTACTCCGAGGTCAACATGGAAGAGGACAAGTACGACACCCAGATCTGGATTAGGGACCTGAAGGAGAGGAGGCCGCGTCAGTTCACCTACAGCAAGGAGAACTCCTCGAACCCGCGGTGGTCACCGGACGGCAAGATGATAGCATTCACGTCAAACCGCCCCAGCGAGGAGGACCCCAAGGAAGAGGACAAGAAGAAAAAGAAGGCCCAATTATTCGTCATCCCCACCGACGGCGGAGAGGCAAGGCAGCTCACCCGAGTTGAGGAGGGCGTCCAGAAGCCTACATGGTCCCCAGACAATAAGAACATAATGTTCCTTTCACCCGTCTTCAAGGGCGAGAAGGCGAACGAGGAGAGCGACGTCAAGATCATAAGGAGGATGAAGTACAAGCACGACGGAAAGGGTTTCTCCGTCGAGAAGTACATCCACCTCTTCGTCGTCCCGGCGAAGGGGGGCAAGGTTAAACAGCTCACAGACGGCCTGTACGACGTCGACGCGGTCGCCTGGTCCCCCGACGGGAAGACGGTGGCTTTCATCGCCAACATGGACGAGGACGCCGACAAGTCGTTCTTTAGGGACATATACACCGTTCCGGCGAAGGGCGGGGAGCCAGAGCTCCTGTGGAAGGGATTTGGGAGGCTGGGCGCCCTATCCTGGTCGCCCTGCGGGAAGTACATCGCATTAACCGGGAGGGAGATAGAGGACCCCAAGCTCGTCTGGCACAAGAACAGTGAGCTCTACTTGATGCCTGCCGACGGAGGGGAGCCCAAGTGCCTCACGGCAGACTTCGACAGGACCGTGGGCGGGACAGATCCCGTCTGGAGCCCCGACTCGAAGCATGTTTACGTCACCTTCCCCCACAACGGCGCCAGGAACATCTACAGGGTCAGCATGGAAGGCGAGGTGGAGCCCGTCACCGAGGGCAACATGACCGTCAGCGGCTTCACCCTCGACGAGTCCGGTACGGTCATCGCCTTCAACGCATCGGACCACGTGAAACCCACCGAGCTCTACGTAAAGGACAGTAAGGGTCAGAGGGAGCTCACGGAGATGAACAAAGGTATCCTCAAGAAGATGCGAATCAGCGAACCCGAGGAGTTCTGGTTCGCCGCAAGCGACGGCGTCAGGGTCCAGGGCTGGATCGTCAAGCCCCAGGGCTTCAGGAAGGGGAAAAAGTATCCGACACTCATCGAGATCCACGGAGGGCCCCGGGGGGCCTACGGCTTCAAGCTCGACTCCGCTGAGCACGAGTTCCAGGTCCTCGCAGACAACGGATACGTCGTAGTCTACACAAACCCCCGCGCCAGCATCGGCTACGGGGAGCAGTTCGCCGGCCTCATCTCTGGCCATTGGGGAGAGAGGGACTACGACGACATAATGGAGGCTACAGATCACGTCATAGAGAACTACGACTACGTCGATCCTGAGCGCGTGGGGGTCCTTGGAGGTAGCTACGGCGGGTTCATGACCAACTGGATTGTCGGCCATACCGACAGGTACAAGGCGGCAGTCACTCAGAGGAGCATCAGCAACTGGTACAGCTTCCACGGCACCAGCGACATTGGTTGGATGACGCTGCCCACACACGAGCTGGTGAACGGCAAGGACCCGTGGGACGACCTGGAACTCTGTATGGAGAAGTCGCCTATCACCTACGTGAAGAACATGGTTACGCCTCTGCTCATCATCCACTCCGAGAACGACTACCGCTGCCCCATGGAGCAGGGGGAGCAGCTCTTCATCGCCCTAAAGAAGCTCGGGAGGACGGTGGAATTCGTCAGGTTTCCGGACGAGCCCCACGGCCTAAGCAGGACGGGGAAGCCGAAGCACAGAGTGGAGCGCCTCCAGCACATCATCCGATGGTTCGATAGGTACCTCTAAAACCCTTTTTTTTCTTTTTCTCTTTTTAATTCGGACCCTTGACCCAGAACGTCACCACCACTGCTCATACCTGACGTTCTCAGGAGGGACACCCATCTCCATCAACATCCCCTTCACATCAGGACCCATGTTTTGAGGTCCGCAAATGAAGTAGAGTGCTTCCAAGTCCACGCCGATCTCTTGGAGCATGCCTGCGTCTACCCGACCTGTATGGCCCTCCCATGGTTCTTCCCCCGGTTGGGTGATGGTGAAGAGGCAGCTTATGTCCCCGTTCCTGCGGGCCATCTCCTCCAATCGTTCCTTGAAAACGAACTCCGAGGGCTTCTTAGCGCTGTAGATCAGAGTCGCTCGCACACCGCTGCATCTCATGTCGACGTAACTGAGGATGCTCATGAGGGGAGTGATGCCGATGCCGCCAGCTATCAGCACCAGTGAGTCCCCCATCTTCCTGCCGTAGTGGAAGTCGCCGTGACCACCATCCAAGTAAATCGTGTCACCGACGCCTGCACCTTCGTGGAGGAACCTTGTGACAGGGTTCTCGCCGTTCTCCCTCACGGTTAGCTCGATCTCACCCTCGATAGTGGGGGAAGAGGTTATGGAGTACCCCGCTACGCCCAGCTCCCCCTTGGCGTCGATGTAGCAGTCAAGCCACTGACCGGGGAGGAACGTGAACTTGGCTTTACCTATATTCAGAAGGAAGGACTTGACGTGGGGCGTCTCCTGTCGGATTACGCAAATCTCAGCTGGAACCCTCATGCTCGAAGACCCTTAGACAGATAGGGGGCTCCCTAGATTAGAATAATGCGATGCCGTGCGCGCGCACGGACAGCTACTCCAGTTTCGACTCCCTGAACTATAGGAACAGAGGTAGGCCGCATCAGGCTGACATCGAATCCGTGATCGAACAGGAAGCTTATGAGGTAGTAGTATGGCAGCGCTGTGCCAAGTATGGCCGCGCCTAGGTATAATCTCTTCATCGCAAACCGATTTATAATCTTAGCCACTTGGTACAAAGACTGCACAATGATGAATGGGCACATCCTTTATACCCGGTCGTATAATCTCAAGGTGCTTTGACTCCCCCCGAACCTCTGCTTGGAAAGGTGGACTGCATCCGCCTGAGCGTCCCTGACCTTGAGGAGGGCTTGGCATTCTACAGGGACAGGCTCGGTCACCAGCTCAACTGGCGTACCGAGGCGTCTGCGGGACTGAAGATGCCAGGAACTGATACGGAAGTAGTGCTCCACACGGAGCCCAGAGGCGTTGAGGTGGACTTCAAGGTCGAGTCCGCGGACGCCGCTGCCGACCGTTTTAGGGCTTCTGGTGGCGAGGTCGTCGTTCCCCCGTTCGACATCAGGATAGGGCGATGCGCGGTCGTCCGAGACCCCTGGGGCAACGAACTCGTACTCCTGGACTCCAGCAAGGGCCTGCTCGTAACGGACGAAGAGGGCAACGTTGTGGGCGTGGAGCGACCACAGTAAACGACCAGCCCTTTTCGGAGACCATTTAAGGGTTGTAGTTGATATTCTATGTCTGGCTGGGAGACGAGTTGGAGGACCTCTGCAACCTGTTGTTCGAGCTCTCCAATGAGGATCGGCTGAGGGTTTTGCATTACCTTAGGGAGGAGCCCTCAAAGGTTTCAGGTCTGGCCCGCGCCTTGGGCATCACGAATCAGGAGGCTAGTAGGCACCTCTCAAGGCTGACGGAGGCCAAGGTCGTATTGAGGGACGCCGATGGGCTGTTCAACCTCACTCCCCTTGGTGAGCTTGTACTCACTCAGCTGAGGGGATTGTCTTTCGTGGCCGAGCACCCGGCCTACTTCGCCTCCCATCTTCTGAACGAAGTGCCCCAGAGATTCTTGTGCCGCCTCTGCGAGCTGGAGGCGAGCACGCCCGTGGATGACATTATGGTGGTCCTCTACAACGTTGAGAGGGTGATCGATGAGGCTGAGGAGCACGTCTGGAGGCTCACCGACAGGTACGACATGATGGCCCTCCCCGAACTCGAGGAGGCCACGGGAAGGGGCGTAGAGTTCAGGCTGATGCAGACTAGGGGCTTCGAGTATCCCCCTGACTGGTCCGGGACTGGCATTATCCTTAGGGACGCGAGGCTCAAGGGGGTGTTTAATCTGAAGGTCTCGGATGAGGCCAACGTATTCCTAGCCATATCCGAGAAGGAAGTCGCAGCCCTCTCCTTCCCCACGCAGAGCGGGCGATTTGACTACCTGGGCTTCACTTCGAAGGATGAACGAGTAATCAATTGGTGCCACGAGCTCTACGAGTACTACTGGGAGAAAGCCCGTTGGGGTCCAGGGTTCGGATCTGGATGAAGGTGTACCAGAGCCTCCACAGGCTAGACGAGATTAAAATCGAAGCTGCCCCTCCTGCTCATTGGCAAGTTTTTTAGGAGCAGTCGAACATCCATGAGGCTGATTGCGATGAAAAAGCTCATCGACTACAAGATACCACCCCTCTTCCCGTCGATCCCCGTGGCGGACCCCCAGGTTTCCCCGGACGGGAGCAGGGTTCTCTTCACCTACTCTACCATCGACATGGAGGAGAACAAGTACCACACCCACATCTGGCTGCAGGAACTAGAAGAGAAGAAGCCTATGCAGTTCACCTATGGAGTGGGGAGCGAGAGCTACCCCAGGTGGTCTCCAGACGGCAAGGAGATAATGTTCCTGACCAACAGGGAAGGCCCGGGGAAGGACGAGAAGAAGAAGCCCACTCCCCAAATCTACGTTATCAGAGTCGACGGCGGCGAGGCGAGGAAGGTCACAAACGTGGAGGAGGGCGCCCAGCGCCCGGAGTGGTCTCCGGACGGCAAGAGGATCCTCTTCCTGTCAAGGGTCTTAAAAGGCGAGAAGATGGACGACGAAAGCGACGCCAAGATCATAAGGCGCATGAAGTACAGGTGGGACGGCCAGGGCTACTTCGTCGAGAAGTACACCCACCTGTTCACGGTTGCCTCTAAAGGCGGGAAGGCGAAGCAGGTAACCGACGGACACTACGACGTAGAGTCAACCTGTTGGTCGCCGGACGGTAAGCGCATAGCCTTTGTGTCCAACCTCGACGAGGACAGGGAGCTCTCCAGATACAAGCACATATACGTCATACCGGTGACCGGAGGGGAGCCCGAGACCCTGCTGAAGTGGCAGGGCACCGTCAGCGCCCTGAGCTGGTCGCCAGACGGGGAGTATATCGCCTTCACGGGGAGGGAGATAGAGGACCCAGGCCTGGACTGGTACAGGAACACTGAGGTCTGGGTGGTCCCGGCGCGGGGAGGCGAGCCGAGGAGCCTGACCGCGGACTTCGACAGGACTGCCTCGGGGTCCTCGGGGATAGCGTGGTCACTGGACTCGAGCCAGATCCACTTCAAGATCAACGACCACGGCGCCACCCACATCTGCCGAGTCAACTTCGACGGAGTCGTCGAGAGGGTCACCGAGGGGAAGATGACCGTCGGTGACTACAGCGTCTCGGAGGATAGCAGTGTGATAGCATTCAACTCGTCCGACTTTGCGACTCCCTACGAACTTTGGGTGAGGGACGGCGATGGGCAGAGACGTATCACGGATATGAGCAAGGCCCTCATGAGGAGGCTGAAGGTCTCGGAGCCCGAGGAGTTCTGGTTCAAGGCAAGCGACGGCGCCGAGGTCCAGGGCTGGATCATCAGGCCCCACGGCTTCGAGGAGGGGGAGAGGTACCCGACTCTCGTCGAGATCCACGGCGGCCCCAGGGGCGCCTACGGCTACGACCTGAGCTCCGCCACCCACGAGTTCCAGGTCCTCGCGTCCCATGGCTTCGCGGTGGTCTTCACGAACCCGAGGGCGAGCACTGGCTACGGAGAGGAGTTCGCAAGGGTTGTCTCGGGCCATTGGGGGGAGAGGGACTACGAGGACATCATGGAGGCGGTCGACCACGTCGTCGAGAACTATACCTTCGTCGACCCAGAGAGACTCGGTTGCCTCGGGGGGAGCTACGGCGGCTACATGACGAACTGGATCGTGGGCCACACTGATAGGTTTAAGGCTGCTGTGACGATGAGGTCGATAAGCAACTGGTACAGCTTGATGGGGACTAGCGACATCGGCTGGAGGGACCATGACGTCTCCTGGGGTAGGCATCCCTGGGATAATCTGGAGGAGATTATGGCTAAGTCTCCGATAAGCTACCTGGGCAATGTGACTACCCCGCTTCTCATCCTACACTCCGAGAACGACTTCAGGTGCCCCATGGAGCAGGACGAGCAGCTATTCATCGGTCTTAAGAGGCAGGGGAAGGTCGCGGAGTTCGTCAGGTTCCCTGACGAGCCCCACGGCCTACCTAGGGCGGGGCAGCCCAGGCATAGGCTTGAGAGGCTGAGGCACATAGTGAGGTGGTTCGACCGCTACCTCAAGGGAGAGGAATGATCGTTACCTTTCGAATAGAATAAAAACGAGTCAGCAGGATTAGAACGTGTAGGGTCATGAGCGCACTGGGTCTGCTCCTGAGGATAGTCGTGGCGACGATCGTGACGGCCCCATCCCTCTGGATAGCCGGGAGGATGATAGTGGGCCCTAGGAAGGCGAAGTTCTCAGACGCCTTCTGGATCGTGGCCCTCGGGATAATCGTTGAGTCCTTGGTGGGAACCGTGGTGAGGAGCTACTTCGCGCCCCTGGTGCAGTTCGTCCTCTGGCTGTACCTTGTGAGGCACTACTTCGAAACCGGGTGGGGGACGGCATTCGTCATCTCGATACTGGCGAGCGTCGTCTTCATAGCCGTGACTATGGGGCTGGCGATGCTGCTCGGAGTACTCGGCCTAACGTTCCTCAGCGCCCCTGGCTCCGGGGCCCCATTTATCTTTTAAATAAATATTAGGATATACTTGTCACCGAGGAAAATGAGGATTCTGACGAAGGAAGACATCCTAGACTACATGCTCGCGTGTACGACACTTTCGACAGGCGGCGGTGGAGTAGCACCCACCCTCGAGGCGGTTGAGAAACTGGTGGACGAGACCCTCGACGGGGGCCACGAGCTGAAGCTCATAGGCCTCGATGAGGTGCCCGACGACGCTGTAATCTTCTCGGCATGCGGAACGGGTGGCGATGTCCGCCCGGAGATGAAGGAGAAGTGGACGGGGTACCCGAGGATGAGGCTCACGAGGGACAGGAGGTACCATGTGGACTACAACGCCAGGATGGAGGATTTGATCCGCCAGGCCGACAGGGAGTGGTGCCCCCTCAACACCTGGTCCGAGCTACCGGGCCCCGACTTCTCTGCGGAGGCCGCCAGGAGGCTCACGGAGCTCGTCGGCCAGGAGCCCTACTCTGAGATCCAGTTCGAGGTCGCCCCCGAGTTCTACAGGCTCATCTGCAGGCTAGCAACGGAGGGAAAGCCGTACATAGACGCCACTGTAGCCGGCCACAGGGCCGCCCCAGAGATCTCCCAGAATGGGCTAAACCTCGCAAACGTGCCGCCGACGCCTTCCGTCTACGCCACCCGCCTCGGCGACCTCCTAGTCCTGGAGAGAACCCTATGCTTCCAGAGGATGGAGGAGATAGTCGAGGGCATCTCCACCTACTCCGGTGGAGGGTGCAGGGGAGTCCACGCCGTGAAGGGATCGGACCTGAAGAAAGCCGCCTTCCCCGGAGCCCCTTCCTTGACCATGAAGGTAGGGAAGGCCGTCAGGGGAGCCCTCAAGGCTGGGAAGCCTCCGGTGGACGCGATGTTGGACGCCCTGAGCCCGATAGGTTTCAGGCTCTTCGAGGGCGAGGTATCCGACTACTGGCAGGAGGGGAAGTACAGCTTCATCTGGGGCATAGCCAAGATAAGGGGAACAGGCCCCTACGAGGGACACGACATGAAGATATGGTACAAGAACGAGCACCATGTCTCATGGCTCGACGGCAAGCCCTACGTCACGAGCCCAGACGGAATAAACGTAGTTGACACGGCGACGGGGTGGGGCCTGGCCAACTTCTGGCCGGCAGAGTGGGAGGCAGGAAGAAAGGTGGCCGTCGTGGGGGTCAAGGCCGAGGAACGGTGGGAGACGCCGATGGGCCTCAAGCTCTTCGGACCCCAGCACTTCCGATTCGACATCCCCCACGTGCCGATAGAGAGAGCCTACAAAGTCTT
>Ga0209427_10003691_pt1 | contig 17894 bp, 13 predicted proteins | sample DeeMarSWOR136_30_FD_187465 | JGI IMG/M metagenome (GOLD analysis project Ga0209427, IMG submission 187465) | Marine sediment microbial communities from White Oak River estuary, North Carolina - WOR-1-36_30 (SPAdes) (version 2) | ecosystem: Environmental > Aquatic > Marine > Intertidal zone >...
TAGGGCTTAATATTTCTATTGAATTCTGTTGAGGTAATATCATATGTGAGTTCCGGTAAGGTCTCCAGCTGTAGTTTATAAAATATTAATGCGTTTCGATCTACTATGCCAACATGGTCATAATGCTTCTGTCCTTGGGCTAAAGATTGTTCGACTCGTGACATCTTGTCCAAAATGTTTTGTGGAGATTCCGATATAAATATTCCGCGTGAATTTATCGATTTTCCTGACTCGAGGAGTACCTTGCTGCCAGCGGGTATATTTTCCTCAAACCATTTGCCGGCCAGATATCTTGTATTAAGGCCCATTAGAGAGATATCGAATTTGAGCGCTCGATAGACTGGATAGATTAAAACTAGTCCAACCAGTGTAGCAAATATGAGTTTTTTTTTCAGGATTTTTGTTTTCCCTAGGGCGAAAAATAGGAAATGCGCGGCGAATAAGCATAAGAAGGGGATAACTGGTATCATGTATCTTGCAAACACTAGTTTTTTGCTTGAAGCCATGATTATATAAAAGGGGATGATAAAAGCCAAGATCAGAGAATACCTTATGTCTCTTTTGGTAATGGTCAAGATTATTCCGCACAATGCTAAGATGCTAGTAGCTATTCCCAAATCTTTGAGTATGACTTTCCAGTACATATCCCATCCACTCGGGACGAAGTCATAAACCGTTGATTGTTTGGTGAAGCCAGTACCTATACCTAGTGCTGCTTTTATAAAAGCATCTGGCCTAAACAGCACTGCGGGGTTTCCTAAAATAAGACCTATGACTAAGCCAATGCCAGCGAAGAGAATATGTAACGAGATTAATTTAATTTCATCCTTTTTAAGATAAAAAACATTTAATAGGTGGGCAGCCAAAAAAGGGAATACTACGATTATCGCTGGAATTTTAGCTTGGATGGCCAACCCAGCGAAAATAGCGAATAAAAAATAATGCTTCACGCTTACGCCTAGTTCCATAATATTCAATATGCAAACCATGGCTAGCAAAAGGAGCATCAACATGGATATGTCAACAGTCGCGTAATGAGATGAAGCTACATGGAGAACACTAAATGAGAAAATAAGGCTTGCAAGCAGACCAACTGCGGCGCTGGACATCCTTCTTCCTATAAGGTAGACGAGGAAAGCGGAAAATGTTCCGAAGATTACATTAGTGATTCGTGCAATGATAAATAACGGTTTCATATTCGTAACGATTTCCTTGGCAAACTGTATCGGTGTTCCGAAGAAGCCAAATAGGTGCCCAATTAAGTAATAAATGCCAAATTCAAAAGACAAGATATACAAATAGAATCTCTTAAACCAACGATTATAGTTGAAATGCCCAGAACAAACCCTCAGGGCCTCGAAGATCTCATTTATTTCGTCCCCGTGCTCCGCATTCCAAATTCCATAGAATCGCAATATGAATGAAACTGATAAAATTGAGCCGAGTATCACATATACTTTCTTTGAGTCCAGAGTAACCATTACGTCTCGATTATCGGTTTTTACATTCAACTTTTTACTCTCGCTAAATTACTAAAATTGGATTTGTTAAAAGCACACTTCTGAGATTCCATTCCCAAGCCTTTAGCTATTTTCTTTTTTATGAAGGAGGCGAGCAGGTCAGGGAACTTGAATTTGTCTCATCGTTGAAATTTCCTTCTCTAAATTCCTACCGATATTGCCCGTGATCACAAGAAACGAGGTAAACACCCAAAAATACCAATACCATAAGACAGAGATGAAAACTCCAGTTGCCAGGTACGCAACCATGGCGCCAGCAGTCGAGTAAGAAAATAACTGAAGGTTTTGTACCAAGTTTTTCATCACATTGGTTTCTTCATGACCAATATCTTGTTCAATAAGAGCGGTGTGTATCTTTTTTTCAAGATTGGCAATATAGCGATAATCTTTGTAATTCCACCACAGGATCAGCAGGAAGAAGAATGTCCCCACAACGCCCATTTCGGATAGTAAGGTGACATACAAAGAATGAGCAGCACGTCCCCACATGGTCCAGGGTTTATCATGTGTGTAATACTCAGGAAGCCATATGCCGTAATTTCCAGGACCAACGCCCATTACGGGGTGGTCGAGGAACATTTTCCAGCCGGCTTTCCACAATTCAACGCGTTGTTTTCCGGTGCCCTCTATTGTCCCTTCTGTTCGTATAGTCTTTATCTCATCCCAATACCCTGTTGGTGCGAAATGAATCATACTTGACAGAATAATCAGCATGAGGAAAATGTAAGCAATCTTTTTTTTACTCCGATGGAGCAAGAAAACGCCCACGGCCAGAAGCCCGACAAACCCACCACGGGAAAAAGTTGTAAGATTGGCTAGAACGAAAAGAAATAGAATAGAATAATATAATACCTTTTTTTTATTGTTATCTGTTTCCTGTCCCATGAAAAATGCGAAAGGGATAAGCGTGTTCATGAATAGACAAAAATCATTTTCATCTCCCAATAGGGGGATCGAAACTAGGCCTTTTCCTGTTATTCCGAGGACAGCAAAAAAGATACTGGAGATAACCATGAGGGTGATATATTTATGGAGTTTAAATAGGTTATCAATAAATTGCACCTTAACGAGATACCCAGTTAGAGTAAAGACTAAGAAGCTCTTGACGAATGATAACGCTTCATAAGAATTTCTTACCAATGGAATTTGGATAATCATGAAAGCGCCAAGGGCAAGGATAATTTTTGTTTGGATATTATATAAGACCTTTTTTGGATTGATTAACCAATGTAAACCGAGGATAAATAAGACAATGGTAGGAAAATGGGTTAAGAAATTACCGCCGGCAATAAGTCGATCAGGTCTGATCCGGCTGAAAATGAGAAGAATAATTAATAGCTTGAATGGCAATGTATATTCGGCGGCGAATATCTTACAAACATGCAGATGTTTATTCGGGAGATCCATTTTTTTTCTCACACAGTGTTAATTAAATATTCTTATGGACAGAAAAATACATGTGAAACCGTTAGGGCATGCAGGGTTGCGGTTGCCTTTGTTATCAACCCAGGTCAATCCTAGGGATGAGAAAAACGCAGGCGGGACTTATCTTGGATGGAGGGGAGGGTTAGAATACTTATAATCAACTAGATTGGGTTCTATGTCTTTCTCCTTTTTGTTCTGAAAAAGTAATGTCTGAAAAAATAGTGTTCCCCCAATTGTCAGGCCAAATAGGTATCTCATTGTAATGGCCAAAAATGCCACGGCCAGGGCCTCGTGTTTGGCATAGCCTGCTTGCAGAAAAAAGAAAACAAATGCTCCTTCCCTAAATCCTAATCCGTTTATAGTGATTGGTAGTGCTTCGGTCAAATATATAAGGGGCACAGACATATAGAGATACTCTATGCTAATGTCTATATTCATAGCTATGCAATAGAGCTTAACGATCAAAATGATGTTGTTTTGGAAGAGAAAGGAAACAAATAGACTCTTTAGCAGCATCTGCCTATCATTCGCGTATTTATTAAATGATTCTAGAATTGAAATAAATACCTTTAATATTCTTAGGCCTATTTTGCCTAAGATACCCAAAATTCGTTCTGACGATAAAACACAGAATAAAATTACTGCCAGGATATACAGGCCCAATAATCGATAGTCTATTATATTCTTGTAGAAAAAAGTGTACGAAATTATGGAAATCGAACAGAGTGCAAATAGTCCAGAAAGTCTGTCGAACAATACTGAAGATGTATTCTGGAAAAGATTGAGACTGTATTTCTTCAATGCGTACACTCTGTATATGTCACCCCCAAAGCTCGTCGGCAAAAAAAGACTGATAAAACTCCCAATACAATAGCTCTTCAGAAGAAATAGATACGGGGGAACAATATTTTCCGATCGTAATATATATTTCCACTTTAGCGAACTTAAGGCTATTTGTAGGAACAAAAGAATAAATGCAATAGGTAGCAATAGAGTATTTATTTTTGAATACTGGTTTAAGATGTCATCAATACTGATTTGCCTGATTAAATAGAAAAGAAGACCGGCCGATACTGTCGCTTTAAACAGGAATAGTATTTTAGCTTTGAGGTTGTTCTTATTCATGGCAAGAGACTTTAGGGAGAGGAGGTATACGGCGTTATGTTCTCTTACCGGTGGCTTTTGCTGGTACCCCTGTCACAATAGAATAGGAGGGAACATCCTTGGTAACAACGCTTCCGGCTCCGATAACCGCGCCTTTGTCTACAGTACATCCGTCGAGAATTATGGCGCCTGCTCCAATTAGGACATCGTCTTCGATCCTGACACCCCGGTGTGTATAGCCTTGGTCAACAATCAGGGTGTTTTTATCCTGAAAGTTCCTTCTGGAGCCGAGGATGACGACATTTGGGCCGATGCGGACATTGTCGCCCATTATGATATCACCGTCTCCCGTGGAGATATGGTCAAAGCTGCTAATGGCGCAGTTTCTCCCGATAGATATTAATCCTTTGTTTGTTTGAATAACGGCAAAGGATTTTACGACCGTTCCTTTGCCAAAGGTAATTCTTTTGGTTAATTGAACTTTCGCCTTAAGGCTAATTAAGCATCTAAAGCGAAGGAAAAAATATATTGAAGCAAGGGATCTCGGCACCATGTATCTTTGGAATATGCGAACTATAGGAGATTGCACTTGAGAGACCCCCCAGGACGGTAATACTGAGCTGATGGTATCAACTAGGCATCGAGGCTATGGTGAACCTTTTTATAACTTGTTGAGTTTAGCTCGGCCAAGCTTGTTGTCGCTTTTCGGTGGTCGTATTTTCCCCCAACCCACAGATTTCCCTGAATTTCCTCTTGTATTGGCTCTATTTCTTTACGTTCGATAAACAGTTGATACCAGATTTCCAGATTGAGCAGCATCCATATTCTGACGTGGTTATCGAGCCTGTTTTTTCGGTGATCCTCAAGGAGCTGTAGAATCCGCTCTTTCCTGAAAAATCCCTCTTTAACCATTTTGGATTGCATCAGATAGATTTTGAGGAATCCATGCAGCTCATTCCTGAACCAATATGCCACAGGAAGCATAAAGCCTTGTTTTTCCCGCTTTATCACTTCGGAAGGCAAATAATTCTTGGACAACTGCCTGAGCACGTATTTCAAATGCTTTCCGCGAATTTTCATGTTGCTCGGAAAGGTAGCGAGAAGCTCCACTAAAGAGTGATCAAGGTACGGAGAGCGTGCTTCCAACCCGTGCGCCATGTTCATCCGGTCAGTCAGCATCAAGGTATGCTCCGATAATCGGGTCATAAAATCCGCATAGAGCATTTTGTCGATTGGATCCTCAGCATTGGGCTTGTTATACTGATCTACGATAATATCTTTTGAGTGGTTATTCTGTAGCTTTCGCCAAAGTGCATCAGTGAAGAGCAATCGCTTTTGCTGGTGACTAAATCGGAAAAAAGAGGTTGCTTCCGCATACCTCTTGCCGTTTTCGTATGATGAGAGCTGATGGACCCATCTCATTTTCTGGGATAAGCTCTTATAGGTAAAACTGTCAGGGATCGACTCAATAATAGGCCTCAAGACTTTTTCTCGGATAATGGCGGGCACCAGCTTATAATAATCAACTAATCCCATTCCCCTGTAGCGGTCAAACCCCGCAAAGAGCTCATCACCTCCATCTCCTCCTAAGACCACCTTAACATGCTCAGATGCCAACTTTGCAGCATGGAACATACAAGCAGCAATAGGGTCCGATGGTTCATCCAAATGCCATATCATTTTAGGAATCAGCTGTATGAGATTAGACTCTACAACTTGTGGTATATGGTCTGTTCTATATTGCTGTGCCACCATTTGGGCATAGGGGAGCTCGTTATAATCTTGTTCTTTGACTCCGATTGTAAAAGTCTTAAAGGGGTCTGGTAAAAGATGACCCATAAGGGCCACGATCATGCTCGTATCCATCCCACCGCTCAAGAATGCTCCAACTGGGACATCGCTTACCAGGTGTGATTCAACGGTCTCCGTTAATTTTCCCTGTAAGCAATCAACAAATTGGTCCTCAAGCAAATTCAGCTTTTCTCGAAAGGAAAGATCCCAATAACGATGAATCCTCAGATCCCCATTCTGATACGTTAAATAATGCCCTGCGGGAAGTTTCCCTACGTTTCGAAACATCGTCTGGGGTGAGGGAATAAAACGTAAGGAAAGATAGTGATGGATGGCCTCGAAATCGATTTCTCTCTCTATTCCCGGTTCAGCCAAAATGGCTTTAACCTCTGAAGCAAACAGGAACGTACTTCCGTGGCGTGCATAAAAGAGAGGTTTCTGGCCTATCCGATCTCTTGCGAGAAATAGTTTCTTGGTGTTTTTGTCCCAAATAGCAAATGCGAACATGCCGCTCAGCTTTTCGACACACGACTCCCCCAATTCCTCATAAAGATGAACGATTACCTCTGTATCTGTTTGAGTCTTAAAGAGGTGACCCTTCTCCTCAAGGTCCTTCCTGAGGGTTTTGTAGTTGTAAGTTTCCCCGTTGTACACAATCCAGATCGTCTGGTCTTCGTTGGATATCGGTTGCCGCCCGGTTTCGAGATCAATAATGCTTAACCGCCGATGTCCCATTCCTATAGGCCCATCGATATAGTAGCCTTCGTCGTCAGGTCCGCGATGGGCCAACGTCTTCGCCATCCTTCGGAGATCCTCAGGGTCGATTTGACTGTTAGTTAATTTTCCACAGATTCCACACATAACGACATTCCTTCCGAGTAAGGCAACTCCTTTTCCGAGATACGTGTTCTCTTTGGAATATCACGGGGTTTCCTTTGGACACCAATGAGTATGCGTCACGTTTTTGGGTTGGTAACCCTTGGGATGACAGGGAGCAAGGAAAAGCAAGGTAGGCGATATATCGTATACCCAGGGCGATTATCAGACATTACTCTCAAGCCATTCCAGGCTCCTCCTGAGGCCGTCCTCGAGAGATAATTTTGGTTGAAATCCGAGCAGGTTTTTCGCCTTAGTAATGTCAAAAGCGTTGTTCGTATTGAAGAATTCCAAGCTCCTTCTCGACATAGGGGGGTCCGCCTTGCTCAGATGAAAAACCGTTTCGACCCCCCATGCCATAGCTGCACCCAGGATGTACGGTATCCGGATCTTGGGTTTTGGGAGGTCCAGGGCTTTGCAAAAAACCTCCACCAACTCGTTAGTCGTGACAGCCCGGGGCCCTGCGATAATAAACAGTTCCCCCACAGCCGACGGGACTTCCATGGCAAGTCGGAAGGACTCTACCATATCCGAAATGTGGATGGGATGACGAAGGTTTTGGCCGTTGCCGATCGTAATAAATCGTCCCTTGCGTAAGGCCTTGTAAATCTTCAATGTGCGCGGGCAATAGGGGCCATAAACCCAGGCCGGCCGGATGATCACCACAGGAAATCCCGTCTCCTGGCTGAACTTGTGCACTTCAGTTTCTCCAGCCAGCTTGGTCTCACCGTAGATTGATTGGGGCTCACAAGGACTTTCTTCGTTTGCTGGCCACTGTTTCAAATTCCCATACACACCCACTGAGCTCACGTGGACGAATCGCTGAACGTTACTCCTCTGAGCCAGCTCCAGCAGAGGACGGAGACTGTGCACATTGATGTTCCAATATTCCCTTTCATCAAGGCTGATTTGCAAATGTGCACTTGCGAGATGAATAACGATATCCACACCATCCAACCATTCCTTCATCCGCTCCCAATCTCTGAAATCACCGACTTTTGGGCGAAAACCCTGGTCGCCTTCTTTGCCAACCTCCTCAGGATAATGGAGATCGACTCCGATAACAGTGTGTCCCAGAGCACTGAGGGCGGGGCTCAAATTGTATCCAATGAACCCTCCAGCCCCTGTTACCAGTATTTTTGCCATTTTTCTACTCCTTCTTCCCCTCTACCATGACAACATATCCCCTTGAGAACAAGAGAAAGATATCCATTTTTGAAATCAGCCAAAACAATGGGTATATCAGGGAATACATCTTGTATGTCTTCTCGACGGATTTAAGCTGATCCTGGGTAGCTGGAGCAATTGTTCCCTCCTCTACTTCTGCCTTGCCTTTTTTGGACAGAATATTTACGTAGAGGAAATTGATAGAGAGCTCGAGGATTTCCGTAAAAAATTTTGAAAAGCTGCTCTCCGCACACGGTTGAATGTCATTAGTCTTCATAAGATTTTTGAGCTCTGGAATGTCGTACCCTTCCCTTACGTGGCCATATTTTTCCTTGGTCATGCCAATTCCGTTCTTAATCCTGGTTGCCAGTTTTGTTTCGTCCCCATTCGGCATAGTCACAATAACTTTTCCACCACGTTTTGTGACTCGCCATAGCTCTTTTGTGAAAGGATTGGGATCTTTCAGATGTTCATGGACATCTATCGAGACAACACAATCGAATTTTTCATCTGGAAAAGGCAAGTTATCTTGTGATACATGAACAACGGGATCGCCCAAGAGTCCCGACATCTCCTGGATGCTCTTACGCTCCAAATCCGCCCAAGACCACTTTCCACCGAGCTCCCTCAAGCGGTAGTTCATAGCACCGTTATTGTCGCCACAGGTAACGAGGAGGCATTCATCAGTCCCTGACAAGACCCCAAGGTGTGTCTTCAGGGCTTTGAGCCTCAGCTTCTTCTTCAGCGTTTTTTGAAACATCCGAAGTTGCCAAGGAGTGGTCTGTTCCTTTGCTGCCATCTCTTTCCCCTTTTTCTGTATTTATTCGTTACTTTTTTTGTGATTTTTCTGCCTCATTTTTCCCGAGATACTCGAGGACCATACTCATAAACGGATCGAAGATATCTGGTCGATAGTAAATTGAATCGGACCCAAATAAATTATAGACCCCGCAATAGTGATCGGTTTCGGGCAGAGTTCGGTAGATAATCGGAGGACTGCTCTCTTCTGAAACTCGTGCAAGAAAAGCCAGATTTAACTCTCCTTCACGCTCTCCAGCAATGAGCAGGATCTGCTTATTGCTTGTTTTTAATGGCCCCCCCTTGGCAGAAATTGAGATATCCGTGCTGAGGATTCTTGCTTTCATCACTTCCTCGGAAATGGGTTGCTGCAGCTCTCTGTCAGCAGAAAAACGCGCACGGATCCAAAGAGAAGTCTTGGCTCCACTGTTGAAGACGGGGGGTCCAATCAAAATGAGTCCCCTTACCCTTGGATCTTCAAGGGCGCCCTCAAGAGCGTGGCCAGCTCCCATGGAATGGCCTAGCACATAAATACGATGAGGATCGGTACGGTTGTGTGCGGACAGGAAATCTATACATCGCCGGACATCGTTTTTGACGGCCCAAGCCTCCGGATTGGTAAGCGTATCTTGTGGATCGGATGTACGACCAAACCCCCTTGCATCAGGGCTCAGGACAACCCAGCCTCCTTCTTCGAACCGAAGCGCCAATAAGCGGATCAGACCAATTTTTCTCCCCCACGGGGAACTTCCATGAAGTAGCAAAATCGCAGGCGAAGGGTTCTCCCTATGAGGTGCCCGCAAGCCCGCGAAGATTTGGAACCCATTTCCACCAGGGATGACCACCTCTGAGCCCTCACAGATTACGACCTTTTGAATTTTATCCCAATGAGTTATTGCTCCCAGTTCCCTCTGAAAAAAGAATACCTCGCGGACGGGTTGGAAGAGGGTTTTTCTGAACCCAACCGGATCGATGAAAAAGAATGCAATCCCAAAGGTAATAATAATTCCCAGCAATAAAAGGCCCGGTACTAAAAACCTCGAAGGGAGATTTCTTGCACCTCGATTTGGGAAATATTTTGGTATTCTTTTCACCAGGGGGAAATTACGAAGGATTCAAAACGTTTTATAGCGACTTGAAGCCCTTAATCGGGTTTTTTCCTCGAAGATTTATCTCGTGTTGAAGCCCCCTGCTACTCGACCCTGTGGGTAGGGGAAACAGCTCATCGCTTGACGAGGAGGGCCGAAAAGGAGCAGCAGTTAGGGGATTAAGACAATTGCCTCCGTTGAGCACCGAGGTTATGTCTATCATGGGGCAGGAACATAGAGAGCCTTAGTTTCCTCTATTTCCCTTTGAATCCTCGTTTCATCCCAGCCTAATTGCTTGGCCATTATGTGTGCGACTGCTTTAAGCGTTTTTTCGCCCGGATTGCCACCGGAACCGAGGTCTGTCCTTCGCAATACCACATCGGACATTTTAAAGGCCATCTCATTGTGAATACTATTCAGAATCTCTCCTTTAAGCACTTCATCTGAACCATCGATAGTCTCCATCAAAGTCGGATCTTTATCTCCATATTCTAAAATATCCTTATATTTTGAACCATAATTATAGACGAGATGACGGATTACTTTTTCGTCCAAACCAGCCTCCTTAATCGCCTCTGACAGATAATCCTCAAACCGTTCAATCTCTCCGCCATAAATAGGGGTTTCTTCAGTTAAACATCTGGGAGACGTTTTCCCAAGCTTTTGAAACACCAGATCAATCGTCTTCCGTGCAACGTCCCGATGAGTCGTATATTTCACTCCAACTACACTAATTAACCCATCTGTCTTGTCATCAACTAGATGGTCGTAGATCCCATAATTTCGCAATAACTGGACCTCACCAGTGTCGGGCTTTGAGCCGGTCATTGGAAGAAGGCCACCATGGAAGAAACTAATCTCCTCTCGTTTGATATTGGCAGCTCCATAGGCTTGATTAACAGCACTTAGGAAGTCCTGGATCTCCTCTTCATGCACTCGATATTCATTAGGATTGCCAGAATATGGGAGATGATTGGTTCCTATAATGGTGTAATCTCTCCAGGGAGAAAAGAATAATATTCGATACGCCCTGTAAATAGAACCATCTTCCCGCCTATATTGGTAAGGTCCGGATAGGCCTGCGGCATGTCTGTCTAAGAGCTTTCTATTGACGACGATATTCAGAGCGGATGACGGTATGAACCTTTTCTTAAAAAGTTTGCCATGAGAATTTTCTAAAATACTATCTACCCACGGTCCAGTCATATTAACAACGATCTTAGCCCTGATATCGAAAGTATCTCCCGTAAAATAGTCCTTCGCTTGTATACCCGTTACTTTATTCTCTTCGCCCAAAATGCGCGTGCATGCGACATAATTGGCAATATCGGCTCCCGCCGCATAGGCTGACAGGACGTATGATAAAGCCAGACGCTCCGTACTGTAACATTGACAGTCATACCATAATGCACCCCCGCTCATATTGTATTTTTCATAGCCAGGGATGTATTCCTGAACCTTCTTCTTGGAAATGAGATGGCCTCTCGGTATGTATTTGTGTGGGTCATCCAATTTGTTTCTATCGAAGCCCACAATATCGTTCATTAATAGGGCTGCAAACAAGGCGGGCCTGCTTTTTAACTTGTGGCTGTATGTCGGCATCACCACCGGCAGAGGATAAACCAAATGGGGTGCAATTTTCATGAGAGCCGCTCTCTCGTGAATAGACTCTCTCATTCGTTTAAAGTCCAGTTGCTGAAGGTAGCGAATACCCCCGTGCATGGTTTTTAAGCTATTAGACGAAGTGGCGTTAGCGAAATCGCCTTTATCTATTAGGGCCGCTTTCAATCCACGCAGAGCTGCATCCCAGGCAGCATTGACACCATAGATTCCAGCCCCCACGATAACAACGTCATACTCGGTGCTTGAGAGTTTGTTTAAATCCCTTTTCATTTCTCACCTTTCTGTATCGGTTTCTCGTAAAGTGCACTTGTTGCTCCAATTCGATAATCGTAGAAGCGTGAGTCCCGGGCAAACGAAGACACCTCAATTAGGATATCCGTCTAGCCACCTTTTCCGCCAGGCCTGAAATACCATCAGGGCCCAGAGGATATGACTGTGATTTGCAAGGCCGGTTAGATGTTCATGTTTCAGTTTTTCAATTGCGGTGGGCCGAAACAGCCCCTCCTTTGTGATCTGCTCTTTGTCCAGAAATTCCTCCATGACGGGACGGAGTTCAAACCTCAGCCAATTCTTAATGGGGATGCTGAAGCCTTGCTTTGATCGATAAATGCACTCGGACGGCACGTGTCGGGCCGCGACGGACTTCAGCAGCACTTTGGTTTTGCTATTGGAAACCTTGAGAGATCCCGGAATGCGGAAAGCGAATTTCACCAATTCTTTGTCCAGATAGGGGACCCGTGCCTCCAAAGAGACGGCCATGGACATGCGATCCACTTTCACAAGGCAGTTGTCGCACAGGTAGCTTTTCAAATCCACGTAGAGACAACGGTTCAATGGTTCGCGGTTGCCAGCCCTGTGGAAGAGCTTAACGATGTGTGCCCCCACAGGTGTTTCCAATTCCGCCATTGCATCATCGGTGAACAGTTCTTTTCTCATCGACTCTCCGGCGAAAATACGCCAACGGGCGTGGGATAAATCCAAGGGATGTTCCAGACCTTCCACAAACCGCTTGGCCGTATTCACCCATCCTTTTTTCGTTGACCTGGGTTTGAGCGAGGCCACAAGCGGGATGACGAAGTTCTTATGAAAGAAATCGGGGACATGAGAGTACCTTTTCGCAAAACCCTCTGCCAGATAGGTTTCATACCCTCCGAAGAGTTCGTCGCCTCCGTCTCCGCTCAGGGCCACGGTGACGTATTTCCGGGCGAGTCGTGAGACGAGATAGGTCGGGAAGATCGAAAAATCCCCGATCGGGTCGTCTAAGAAATAGATGAGGTGGTCAAAGAGGGTTAAGACATCCGGCTCAATAATTTCGTCGAGGTGTTCAAGATCAAGATGATCCGCAACCTTTCTGGCCCATTGTAACTCATTGTAGGAAGGGTCATTGAACCCAATGCTGAAGGTTTTCGCCTTTCCCATTGAGGCAACCACCAATGACGAGTCGACACCCCCTGATAAGAGGGCTCCGAGGGGAACATCGCTGACGAGTTGGCGATTAACGCATTCGTGGATTTTGTGGTCAATTTCGGCTTCCCAATCCCCCGCCGTTTTCGACCAAGACTCTTCCGTTGTAGGGACATCCCAATATGTTCGGGGATGACACGTGGGACGATTCAGGTTGATCTCGATCATTTCCCCGGGCTCGAGTTTCCGAATAGTCTTGAACAGGGTTCCACTGCCCGGCACATACTCCCACGCCAGGAATTCGCCCAAGGCGTCGATATCGATATCGCGTTCGATGAGGCCGCTCGCCAGGAGTGCCTTGATTTCCGACGCCCACACAATTCGATTCGGGCTGAAGGAGTAGTACAGGGGTTTAATTCCGATGGGATCCCGTACCAAAAAGAGCTTATGCCTCGTTGAATCGTGCAGGGCGAAAGCGAACATCCCATTGAAATAGTTGGGGAATTCAGTTCCATATTCCTCATAGGCATGGACAATAACTTCGGTATCGGTCCTCGTTCTAAAAGCGTGCCCGCGGGATTCCAGTTCCCGCCTCAATTCCCTGAAGTTGTAAATTTCCCCATTAAAAACAGTACTGATTGTTCGATCCTCGTTGAAGATCGGTTGCCTTCCACCCTTGACATCAATTACGGAAAGCCGTCGCATCCCCAGGGCAACACCGTCTCGAATAGAGATCCCCTCCTCATCCGGTCCCCGGTGAAAGAGGGTGTCGCACATCTTCCGCAGCTGCCCGTACGTCGGCAGTGGTTCCCCGTCAAAAACAGCTATCCCGGTTATTCCACACATGAGGAGAGAAGGTTCAACACCTGTTGCATTTTTTCCCTATAAACGGGCCCTGAGTATTTCTGCTGATAAAGGTGCTTGGCATTCCGCGCGATCCGCTGAGCATCTCCGCCCGAATTCAAGGCTGTCAGGATGCCATGGGCCATGTCCTCGGTGTCGGTCTCGACCAGAAAGGCCACTTTGTCGTTGAGCACTTGAGTATGAGAGTGGATGTTTGTCGCCACCAGTGGAATTCCGCTAGCCAGTTGCTCGTAAATCTTCAAAGGGGTATTGGTCCCCTTGGTGCGAGGAGAGACCAGTACGGAGGCGAGGCGACAGTAATGTCGTGCCATGCTGGGATCGACACGTCCGGTAAACCGACAATGCGACCGTAACCCGCATTCACCAGCCAGTGCTGAGTATCTTTCCACCTGTTCCTTCGTTCCACCAACGATTACCAGGAAGGCATCGGGATTTTCAACCACGACCTTGCCAAAGGCGGCGATGAGACGGTCAATCCCCTGATAAGGCTCCAGGGTTCCGGCATAGACGATGAGACGTTTGCCGGGTGGCAATTTTGTCGCGGTTTTCCAGGATTCGTCCCTGTAGGCGCTGCTACCGGAATCAGACGGATGCGGAAGCAAGTTTATCGGATCAAAGATAGAGTTCTCGATCAGAAAATGTCTGCCATCCTGAGGAATCGATGCGTTGACGCATTCCCATAAGTCTGGACAGATCGTGATAATCGCATCGGCTTCCTTAAGACAGCATTTTTCCAACCTCTCGAATAGACCAATGAGGAGTCTGGAGTTCGTGAATTGGAAATTGGTCAATTGCTGCGGTAAGCTGGAATGCATATCGTAGACGAGCCTGAAGCGAAAAATGGGTTTGAGAAAACGGCAGAAGAAGACCGCTTCCTCATGGGCATGGACAAAGTCGTAACGGTGACGTAAAAGGAGACCAATGGTCCAAACTGAAAGAACTGTGTCTAAAAAGAGTTTCAAGAGGGAAGGTCCTGTTTTCACATTTCCAAGGAGGGCAAAGCGCGGGATTCGGATGATACGCACGCCCGGGATATCAACGTCTTGGCCCTCACCGTATGTCAGCAGATCAACCGTAACCCCAAGTTCAGCTGTGACGAGAGTGCGGTAATAGACGCTAAATGGCGTCCCCCTCGGGGAAAAGAAAGGCTGAGGAGAGATAACGAGGGCTTTCATGCTGTGGCTATTTTACCCTATTGCGTCTTTTTTTGATCTGCATGGCTATTTGTTTGCGCAGAAAACGATGGAGTATTTCGAGGCGGCCATAGGCCCGAAAGGGCGTCTTTGGATCCAGCAAAATGCGTTTGAGTTCCTCCGCCGGATCTTCTGAGTTTACCATGTTGGCGATTGCAAGTCCGAAACTTCCGGCGCGCCGAACTTCGGAAGGAAACGGAAGGGGATCACTTCCGGGAAGGACCCGGATACCCCTTTCCTCTGCCAATCGAAATAGCCGGGGACGCGGCAGGATGGCAGGACGTCCACCGTTGTCTCCCAGAAACAGTGAGGAATCTCCTGCCCCTTCAATGAGGTTCTTAAGGATTTCTCCCCTCTTACCCGTCCATTTTCCCGCCCCCCAGGGGATTACTGGAATTCCACCACGTTCTATTACTGCACGAATCACCTCTAAGAGAGGATTCCCATCCTCAAAGAGTTCAGTAGTGGCAAGGGCAAGAACCTCCAGATTCTCCCGAGTCAAGATTTGGCGACCCGCCACCATGAAAATCTCCCGGCCATTGAGAGACCGGGCGAGCAAGGAGCAAATCTCCCGGGTGGGATGGAAAGTCCAATTGTTGTCTATCCCGTCGCCGTTTTTCCTATCCTGGAGGCCACCTTTCAGACGGTGGAACCAGTTTTCGCCCTTGCTTTCCGTCAAAAGTAAAAATGCCGTAAAGTCATTTTCATGGCCGCATCGACCCGCTTCCTCCATGAAGTTTGTAAGAGCGGAATCCAGGAAGACTTGCAATTTGAAGCAGCCATGGATGTGAACGTGTGAATCTACCAGTATCATGCTGAGCCCCCACGGGTTGTGGAAAACGGTTTCTTAGATTTCCTTCTGAATGGAGTATTCTCTCCTGTGGCGTCCGTGAGTAAATACGATAATTTCCCCAAGGAGACCGATACTCGCAGCCTGAACGCCGATGGCCATGAGGAAAATTGCGAGGAAAAGTACGGGACGGTTGCCGACCGGATGGCCCATGAGAAACCTTTGGGCGAATATGTAGCACAAGATGGCTAGGCCGACCGATAAGAAACCAAGCCCGATGCCGCTGAAAAAGCGGAGCGGTCTTCTGGTAAAACGCGTATTGAAGTAAAGCGTGAAAATGTCAATCAGTCTTGTAATGTAGTCGGATAAGCCATAGAAGCCGGTTTTGCCGCGCTCCTCGTGGTGACTACACTTGATCTCCTTGGTTTTGAAGCCTTTACGCGCAGCCACAATTGGCAAAAACCGGTACATATTTCCATAGATCTCCGTTTGTTCCAGGACTTCTCGGCGGAACACCTTGACCGTACAACTCAAGTCGTGCAAATCCAATCGCGTAATCTTGCGAACCAAGATATTGAATACTTGAGATTGAAATCTGTTAAACCAGGGATCGACCCTGTGTTGCCGCCAAGGGCTGATGATGTCGATGTCATCGTCCAGAGAATTGACCAACTGAATAAGAGATTCACTCGTTATCTGTTGGTAGGAGCCGCAAACGATAATGATCTCACCTCTACATTCCTTCAGTGCCGTCTTGAGACAGACGGACTGAGTTGTAGGTGTATTGAAGTCAAGGGCCGTGAGCCGGTGGTTGAGGCCTCGTAGGTTTGTTATTTGGTTTCTCAAGAAACTACCCGTGCCATTGGCAATCATCAAAATCTCGAAGGGAACTTTCCGCGTGGAGAACACGACATAAAGATTCTTGATAAATTGAGGGAAATCCTCGTGTTCCTCTTCCAACAATACGATGACCGAATAACGGACGTTTTTGGGTTTCATTGGTTTATTGGTTGTATTGGGTTTATTGGGTTTCCTCGGGTCCTTGACTTTTCCCCTTTCCCTCATTCACAAAGATATTCTTCTTGGTTATCTCAGGCAACTGGGTGTGGCCGAGATCGCTCGTTCCTATGACTAACTCCCCCAGGACACCAAGGGTTACGAGATGTACGACGGCCATGCCGGTTAGCGCTGCGGAAATCATGAAGAAGAGTGCTTTTCCCGACGTCCATTGGAAAATGAGTGCCAAGGTCCCCAGGGCACTAAAAAACAAGGTCAGAAGAAGAAAAGGGATGGCACACAGGACGAACCCCTTTAACGGATTTGAAGAAAAGCGGATAATTAGGTTCATGGCGAGAATGTCGCTCAGTACCTTAAGGATCCGCTCAAACCCATACTTGGAAATACCGTATTTGCGGGGGTGATGCTTCACGGGCACTTCTGTTACCCGGGCCCCGGTCATACTGGCGAGGGCAGGGAAGAATCGGTGCATTTCCCCATATGCCTTAATAGATTTGATGCATTCAGCGCGGTAGGTTTTGAGTGAACAGCCATAATCGTGCAGTCGGACTCCGGTAGTCAATGAAATAATGGCATTGGCGACCATGGATGATAAAACCCTCGGAAAATGATCCTTTCGGTTCTTGCGCCATCCACTCACAATGTCGTATCCTTCCTCTATTTTTTTCAATAAAACGGGAATATCGGATGGATCATTTTGCAGGTCACCATCCATGGTGACGATGATCTCGCCTGAAGTATGGTCAAATCCCGCAACCATAGCATTGGTTTGGCCATAGTTGCGTCGGAATTTAATGCCCTTCAGATTGGGAATCTTTTTTCCCAACCGTTCAATGATCTCCCATGTCTTATCCGTGGAACCATCATCTACAAGGATGATTTCGTAAGCAAAATCAAATTTCTCTCCAACTTCATTGATCCTAGAAACGAGCTTCTCGACTGACTCTTCCTCATTATATAAGGGTACGACAATGCTTACATGGGGAGATATGTTCATTGTCCTTGAATTTAGTTGGGTATCCAGGCGCAGATGCTTGAGTTAGTTGGGTTTATTGAGTTGCTTGGGTTACTAGGGTTTATTGAGTTTATTGGGTTCATTGGGTTACGGTCGTAGCTGAAAGCTCATGGCTAATAGCTCATAGGGATAGGTGATAGGTCGTAGCTGATTGCCGATAGTTCAAAGTTCATAGCTCGCCGTGAGTTATCTGTGATATTAAGGCTGCAATCTGCCGTT